>ERZ1292644.1643-Hain-H14-01um-R2-1643-length-11211-cov-4_pt1 | contig 11211 bp, 24 predicted proteins | sample MGYA00564402_ERZ1292644 | MGnify/ENA primary metagenome ERZ1292644 (study PRJEB36523, sample SAMEA6512644) | groundwater metagenome | collected 2019-01-09 | study: AquaDiva: Metagenomics assemblies of 32 groundwater samples | reverse complement strand
TCTATTTTCTGGCAACCAAAATCATTGTCTGCCGATGGAGGCACGGTCTACTAGACACGGCGTATCGCGACGGATGCGGTCGGGGACAGGAGTGGGGGCGTTGTGCCGCTTCTCCTCCGGCGCAGGGTAGGCGCTCGGCGCGTCGGTCGGCGTCGGCATGGGCGTAGCAAGCGGGGCAGGGGTCGCGTAGGGCTCGCTCGTAAAGGTGGCGCGGGCGGATGTGGGGCCTGCAGCGCCGACCGGCAGCACCGCCGATATGATCAGCCAGCAGAGGATGGCGAGACAGGCGAGCAGAATGAACGTTGACCGCATTGATTTGATCTCCTTTGTATGTTCTACGCAAAAGTATAGCACGACGTTGCAATTATGGCCCGATATTCAGTAATTTTGGGGGACGCATTCGGCGCTCGCCTTGCCGATGCCTCGAACTTTCTTTCGCTCTCCTATACCCGTGTCGTAAATGACATCGGCTCACTCACTCTTGTGCTGCCGGGCGATTACAACATGCAAAACGTGCGCGCGCCGGACGGGCGGATCGAGGTGTGGCGCAGGCTGAGCACGAGCCGCGAGTATCTTGAAACGGATGCCGTTTGGCTCATCAAGAAGGTGGTGCAAAATATTGACGCCAGGGGCGCCAAAACGATCGTGATTGAAGCCGTGACGCCACTCCATCTCCTGCGCGAGCCGGGGCGGTTCGTCAACTATGCGGCAGGCAGCGCGCAGGCGTCCTACAGCGCGGCAGCGGCTGACGATCAGATCAAGAGCGTCGCACGACAGAATATCGGGACATCGGCCACAGGCGCGCGGAACATCGCGGCCTACATCACGGTGGATCCGAGCACGAGCCAGGCGGCGTCCATTGCGAAGTCCTTTGCATGGCGCGACTGCCTGAAGGTCATGCAGGAGTTCGCCGACGCCAGTACCCAGGCGGGCACCTACTGCGCGTTCGACATTATCGCGAACGCGCCCGACGCGCTGTCTTTCACAACCTTCGTTCAGCAGCGCGGCGTCGATCACCGCTTTCCCGGCGGCAACAACCCCGTGCTGCTCTCCTCAGAAATGGGGAACTTGGGGGAGGTCGCGTTGACCCAAGACTGGTCAGAAGAGGTGACGTATGCGCTCGCGGGTGGCCAGGGCGAGGAAAGCAGCCGGCTCACCGCATCGTCGCAGGACACCGCACGGCAGGCGCTGAGCCCGTTCGGCCTGCGCGAACTGTTCGTGGACGCGACGCAGTACAGTTCGACAACAGGCCTGTCGAGCGAGGCGGCGGCGGCGGTCAGACGCGGGAGGCCGCGCCGGGTGTTCAAGGGCCGTGTCCTGGACACACCAGATACGCAGTACGGTGTGCATTGGGCATGGGGCGACTTCGTGACGGCGCATGCGTTCGATCAGCTGATCGACTGCCGGATCGAGGCGGTGACAGTAACCGTGCAGTCTGGATCGTCCTATGAGGATATCGATGCATGGTTGAAGGCGGACGCATGAGCGAGCTTGATACACAGCGGCGACTACAAGCGATCGAAGATCGACTGGAGCGCCTGCGCAAAGCCGACGCGGGGATGGCGTTTGGCACGTTCACGCCGACGTTCGCTGGCTCAGGCGGTGGCGGATCGTTCACATTGCTGGTCGCTACCGGGGAATGGACGCGGATCGGGAATAGGGTGGACGTCTGGATACACCTGCAAATGAACACCTTCACGAGCGCGCCGAGCGGCAATCTTTGGGTCACGACGCTGCCGTTCACCGCGCGCAATACTGCCAGCCAGTTTTATGCGCAATCCATCGGCTACCGGGACACGAGCCTTGCGACCATCATCACGGCGGCCGTCCCGGCCAATACCACGCGCGTGCAGTTTTATACCACCGCCGGCGCGCTGGTCGCGGCATCGGTCCTGGGGGCCAGTAGTGAGCTGGTCATCGGGGGGTCGTTCGCATTGTAAGGAGGCATTATGCAAATAACAGGCTTCGATCTCTACGGCGGCGCGACGATCACCCGCGCCGTTGACGGCGCTGGCCAGGTCTACATCGCCTGCTGCGCCAAGCGACTAGCAGATAGCAAGTTCGGCTTTTGGATCTTCAAAAACGGGCAGCCGCTCGCGCTCACGCCATTCTGTTCAGGCCGCGGCTCGATCAATAATGCCGGGGTGTGGATTGCCTGGAATAACGAGGATTATTTCGATGGCCAGATCCCCGGCTTCGTCCCCTACCCGCCAGCAGGACAGGGGCCGGCCGGGCCGCAAGGTGCGCCGGGCCCAGTAGGGCCGGCGGGAGAGGACGGCGGAGTGCTGGAGCTTTCCGACCGCGCCGCATTGGACAGATTAAAAGCCTGGCTGGGCATATGACAAAGGCCGCGCCTGTGGGGGCGGGCGCTAGCGACCTTCCCACTGCCGTTTCTTGGATAGCCGCCACTGGCGGCCTTCCTGCGTCTCCTGTGGCTCATCAATGGCATCGATCTGCGCCTGTGCAGCAGCGCGCTCGGCATCGGTTGTGGCGGCGCGAAGTTTCTTGTTCAGCGCGTCCAAACGATACGCGCGGATCGTTGTCTCTGGGAAATCCATGGTCGTTCCTTCCTTCTGCCGCGTTTCAGGCGGCGCTACAATGAGTAGTCGTCGTCGTTGCTCACCACGCCGCGCAAGGTTCGATCCTGGTGCTCTAGCCATGCGATCGTGCGTGCGTACTCTTTCGCCATCGTGTCGAATGCCATTGCCGTGAGCAAATCGCCGTTGATATCGCCCATTCCGTCCATTCCGTCCAAATTGTCACCGCCCGCAATGGCGGCGCCGAGTGCGTCATCATCGGCCATGCGAAGAGCAGCGCTGCCAGCCTGGAGCTTGCGGATCATCCGCTCATAGCGATTGATCCAAATCCGGCATTGCGTATCATCAGATGTGATTGTCTCGAACTCGGCATCAAAAGTGACATTTGTCAACGTGATAGCGGATGAAATGGCGTCGATGTTGATGGTAACGGTTCGCATTGCTTTGGCCTTTCGTGTGTTGCTTGCTTATCACCACTCCTACACCGCCTGCGGCCAGTCCATATGTTTAGCATAGCGGATTGCTTTTTTAACGAGGGGATGCGTCGCGGCAATCGGCGTCGCTGCCGCTGCGCTCCGGCGGCTCTCTTGTTGATAATGCGCCTCGCCTAACGTAGTGCGTTTTGCCGTACTTCACGCCTGAAATCTTACCATCGTTGATCATGCGCCGTAGTGTGCCGTGGTTATAGCCGGTTTCCTCGGCAGCTCGTGCCAGTGTGATCCAATCGCCGCCCCATGGCCCGCCGTAATAAACCTGGGAAAGATGCCACGTATCCGGCGCACTCAAATGCGACTCGCCCGCAAGATAGGCTTGCGCAATGGCCTTTTCGATCTGCCGAGATTGATCAGGATAGGCGCGGAGATTGGCGATCATTTGTGTCATGTGCGGGCGGTGCTGGACAATCAAGTCCAGCACCGCATCGGGGATCGTCTGCATTAGGCTGTCCGTTCGTTGTAGGTGCTGCGGTGGTTGCTTTCGACACCGCAGGTAATCTGAGCAGCGCGAACGACCGGCATATTCGTCACGTCGATCAGCGCGCCGCAGCGGCTGTGCAACTCTGTGCCGTCCTCGTCGTAGCACTTCTCGTCGCAGACCATGTAGGAGTGGTCGCCAATCATCATGCGAACCGGGCCATTGTCGAGTGCTGCCATGGTGGTGTGTCCTTTCGTAAGTAGCGGTGTATCGTGTAACTGTCTGTATTATACACGGTATATCGGGTATGTCAACCCCCAATATTACTACCCCACGCAATAAAAACGCGCCCCCATCGGAGGCGCGTCGAGGCGGGACGGCGGTTCTACTCTGGCGGCTCAGGATCGCTCCAATAGTCATTTGCTTGCCAATAGCGCTCATCATCCGTTGCTATTGGCCGGCGCATGAACCACACGAGCGCGAGCGCGCCAAGAATAGCGATGCCAATGATGATCATGGTGCAGTACCCCTTGCGCGTCATATCAACCGCGCGTCGTGCTTTTTATCGATGCCTGTGTGGTCCGACGCGCGGTCCCGGTTGACCAACAAATTATAGATGAACCGGAACAGCACCAGGCCGGCTGCAGTGGCCCCCAGCGCGCCCAGGCCGATCGACGGCCAGTCCACATTGCGCAGCTCGGGGAGGAGCAGCCACAGCCCCTTGAGCGCCCCCACGAGCACGGCGAGCGCGACCCCCCAGCGCAGCAGCGACAGGAGCGGCCGCGCAAACAGCGCGCCCAGGAGGAGGCATAGGATGGCGGTTGCGGTGGTCATGGACGCATTATACGTTCGCTGGATTCAATGGGCAACTGTCAATATGGCGGGCGCGATTATTCGAGCTGATAGGACGCTTGCAGTGCGGGCAGCGGTTCGCCTGATAATCGATAAATTCGGCGCGCAACTTCTCGCGCTCGTCTAAGTCAGCCGCGACAATGAATGACAACATGAACAGCATTTGCGACCCCTGGATTAATACCATGATGAAGGTCGGTACAAGTTGCTGTGTCACTTCCCACGCATCCGCGCCGGCTACGAACAGGAGCGACAAGAACGCTAGGCCCAGCGCGATCAGGCCGATATACAGCCCGTAGTTGCTCCGCTTCGCATCCTGCTCTTTCAGTTCGGCTATATAGGCATTCCGCAACGCGATGAAGACGGACGCCGAAGCTGCAAGCACAAGCAGCTCGATAAAAATAGCAGTCGGCCACGTCACGAACGCCGGCAGCTTGAATGCCCGCGCGAGGTAGTCGGCTGAGCGAAAAATAGTGTACACCATGCTCAACAGCACTACTACCAATGGAGTATGCTTACTAAATTTGACCTCGTAGACCTGGTTAAAGAATGCCTGGATACCCGTTGTGTTCATATCGTTTTACCCCATTCTACTGCAGTGCCTTCGCAGCGACCTCACAGCGCACTCACAGGAACCTCGCAGTTAATCCCTCAGCCCCAGCTCTCGCCGCACCTCTGTCCAGAGCTTGTTTTCAAACGGCATGTTGAGGATCGTCATTCGCGCGCGGGCGTACTCGCGCGTCTTCCCGGCGGCCGCCATCGCCTTGAGGTACAGGCGCGTCTTGCCTTCGTCCGCTGGTCCGTCCGTCCGTCCGTCCGCACCAACAGGCGTAGAAAGCAGGTCGGCGGGGGTAAACGAGGCCCGCATCGTTTCGGACGGACGGACGGACGCGCTCACGACTGGGCGGGCAGCCGACTGAGGGGCGAACTGGCGCGCGTTCGTCGGCGTCCACACATGCGGCTGTGTCACGCGCTCCTGAGCTATCTGCGGCACGCTTGACGTGTCGAGCACATAGTATGTACTGCGGTACTCCATCGCTGCTGTGAACGCCTTGCCGCGCGTCAAATTGATTAGCGCCTCTTTCGTCGCCTTATTGCTTTCCTCCGACAGCAGATCGCGCACTTGTGAAGCCAGCGCGATCCGGTTGAAATTATCGCGCATGGACGATGAGAAATACAGATCCTTGATCAGCGGGCTTTGACTAAAGAGCCACACATGGACATTGACTTCTCTCGCGATCGAGCCGAGTTTCGTGGCGAACATGAGCCACTGTTGAAAGCGCCGCTTATTGATGATCTTGCCGCCGACGATTGCACCGAGAATGATGGTCGGCACCTCATCGATCACCACCCGCAGTCGTGGGAACGTCTCGCCGGGCCTGCCTTGATTGAACTCCTGATAGCGCGCGTCTAGCTCTGCGCCAATCGCCTCCAGCGCATCATACAGCTGATCATAGTCAAGCGACCCGGCCAGCGGCGCGCAGCCGCGCCACTTGCCCGGCTGCCACTTCGGATCGATAACGGCGATCTCATCGCCAGCATTGATGCACCGACCGAGCAAGGCATTGCCGAGCGTCGTCTTGCCGTCGCCGGTCCTGCCGGCCACCAGCAGGTGGGGCAGCGCATCAAGCCATGGCAGCCACGTGTCGGCGTTAATGGCCTCGGGCGGGACATCCTCCACGAGCCCGCCGTCTACCGCGTCGCCCGCGCTCAACTGCGGCGTGCTCGTGATTGTCGGGCTATACGTCTGCTGCGCAAGCTGGCGTCCGGCCGTCCCCGCGTGGGTTCGCTCGACATCGAGCCGGGCCATCACAACCCGCTCGGCGTCTATCCGCGTGGCCTGCCACAGCGCCACCAGGTAGCCGCCCGGCTGCCGGACCAATATCATCCGCCGCGCAGCATAGACGAGCGCAACGAAGATCACGAGCCAGCGTACCGCGCCGCCCTCCCATGTCCCCAGCCATTCTCTGACATCACCCCCCACGAGCCAGTACACAACCAAGAGCAGCACGATCCCGCCCACCCACCTGGCAATCTCGGATGGCCAATCAAGCCGGGGACGCTGGCGCGGCAACTCATACGGCGACGGGTCACCACCGTTCGTCGGCGGGAGCTGGTCCGCATTATCGTGCTGGCGGATCTGGATGGGCATCACGCAAACCTTACAATCGCGACGCCCCATGTCCGACCTCGAACTCCCCACACCCGCGCCCGCCTGATCGCAGGCAGGGGGACGGGGCGCGGCGAACGTAGCTGCGCCCCGTGCAGGAGAAGGAAGAGGAGGAAAAAGAGGCATACTGTTCTAACTATCATCGCGCCTTCCAAACGCCACATAGATAATGACGGCGCATCCGATTGCGGCAAGGACAGCGATACTCTCACTATCCGCCCATACGACGAATCGAGCACACGCCCAAATGAGCATCGCCACCGCCCAAAAGGTCACGGCGAGGACCGCGCCCTCAACGATACGCGGCCCTAGGATCCGCGTCGTATCGAACTGCGCTAACTCCTCAGTGACAGATGCAGGCGGGAATCGTTCGGTATCTAAAGCGGTTGTCGGGCCAGTATAGACATGTGGTACACTTGCCATTGATACTCCTCTCTGATCGGGGGTTTATCACACGCGCCGTCTGTGCTTCATCACGGGCGGCGCTTTACTGTCGCCGGCCGCTGGCGTGTTTACCATCCTTGCGCGTCGTACCAGCTCGCATACTCATCGCTGGTGATGTCGACCAGCTGACCGCCAATATCGACATAGGTGCTGCTCTCGGCAGCGGGGCGGCGGCGGCGCGTTTGGACGCGTCGGGGCGAGGATCGAAGCCGTCGTTGAGGATAGTCATGGTTGGGGCTCCTTTATAACTTCCAATAGTTCGCGGCGTGCATGGCGGGCGCGTGTTCGTGCCTCATCCTCGTTGTCCCAGTATCCGACCGCCACGCCAGCCACGAGGATGCGCCATTTGTTTGTATTCGGCCAGTACTCAACTGTTATCAGTCTGCGTGCGGTAGCGGCGACGGGGCGCGGGTCGAATTCTTCGTCGGCCATCATTGTTCCTCTCATGGCTGGGGCGTCGGTCGGGTCAGAGCCGGCCGGCGCCTATGCTATTCGACTACGGGGCGATGCCCTCATCCCACTTGTCATACTCAGCATCGATCCCTGGATTGTTGTAGTGATGCACCCATTCGGCGTATCCGTCGCCGGTCAATGCCCGCACCATCTGATCGATTATCCATTGCTTATGATGTGCGCCGTCGATGCCTGCCCACTCTGCGGCGATCTGTAGTGCCTGCTCGATCTGTGATTCCATCTCACTCGCTCCGCTGAATCTGCTTATACACCTTCGGGCCTTGCACCTTCACGCCGTATCGACTGCCGTCCGACCGCCGCGCAATGAGCACCCAGTCGCCGCAGCGCGTATGCAGCACGCGGTCGCCGGGCTGCTTGCCCGTGATATCAACGTCGGCGGCGCAGTGCGGGCAGGGGATGGTCATAGCCCACCCTCACCGTAAATGTGAAGCCCCCACGCACGGCACTTTTCGTATGCGGCCTCAGCACTTGCTACCCCTAGCCCGATCTTGTCGTGGACCCCTATCGAACACCACCCCGTTTGGTGGGGCTTGTGATGCTGTCGGCAGTACACCCACGCGCCGCGCCCGAAGGCTCCGACATCTGGTTGCTCGTCAATAAGCGGGGTATCAATAAGCGTGGCAATCTGGATAAGACGCTGGCGCAGCTCCATCGTCTCATTCGCGTACTCCTCAAGAACCCGGCGCTTCTCCTCTACCTCCTGCTCAAGTCGTTCTTCGTGGGTTAGCATCGAAGGCGCTCCTTACTCTACTACGCGAAACTAACGTTAGACGATCTGCCTTGTCTCTTCCGGCCTTCCATCTGGATACCTTGTGGTGTAATAGGTGTTCCAGGTGTGCGCGATTTGTTGCCGTAGCCGCTCGGCTTCGTCGGTCGCCGCGAGCATTTCAGGATCGGCGCGAACATATGATTCATATGCAGATCGCGCCGCCATGTACTCACGATGAAGGGTCGCTATGTGCTGGCTCTCGTGCATTATCATTCCCTAGCGACCGAAAAACTTCTGAAATCCCGGCAGCGTCGCGGCTGCGACTTCCACCATGGACGGTCGCTCCTCTTCCCCCGTGATCCGCGCCCGGTCCGCGATATTGGCGACCGCCCAGAGCACCCGATGCGCCTCTGCCGAGCACCGCTGGTAGCCCTGCGCCTCCCGCGCCGCTGCACGCTCCTCCGTCTCGCAGACGGCGCGCTCGTGACCGCGACAAAGGTAGATCATGGTCGGGCCCCCAATGTGCAATCTTTGGTGCAATGTCTGCGTATGCAGACTATACCAGGCAGAACCTGAGAGTAAAGAAAAGGCACTAGGAAGGGAACGAAAGAACGGGTATTAAGCACACCGAAGGGCGAACCTCAATTTTGCAAGCAGAGGGTCACGAGTTCAAGTCTCGTCCGCTCCACCATTCCCTAATGCGGCATGTCACACCTTCCCATCCAATAAACCACGTCTTAAATGCTCCGAACATGTAATGTTGTGTGCAATCTTTTGCTTTGCGTGTAGTAACTTAACTAAATATCTATCTTCTTTGCTTTGGGCCGATGCGCCGGCCGGCGCTCCTGCTTGTATCGCTCAACCTCGCTATCCTCAATCCACCAATCGCGCCCACGCATCTCTGCCTTGATTGCGCCTGCCTTGATGAGCCGCCACACCCAGGCGCGGGAAACGTCGAGCGCGGCGGCGGCTTCGGTGGTGGTCATCGTAGCGGATTCTCGCAATAGCGCGCATATGATTTGTTGAGGTTATGAATGTAAACCTCTTCGCGTTCGATCATCTCATCATGTGCCGCTTCGTTATCGGCAGCTATCAGGATGGCATCGATCAGGTTGTCTAGCTCGGTCGCCTCGCCGCGTCCATCGGAGCGAGGATCGCCAATGTCGCCATCGCTGCAGAATGTGCCCAGTGCTTCGTAATAGGCGAATAGCACAGCGGTTAGATCGATGTCAGTGTCCAGAGGATTCGCCAGTTCGAGATCGGCGTAGCCCTGCTGTCCTAGTTTTCGGATGATGAACTGCTGCGCGGCGTGGCAAATGGCGCGCGGCTCGCTTGGCCGAAGTTGATCGATTGTAAGGAACATCATCATTGCCTTTCGTGCTATATCTCTCTGAACTGAGAACAGTTAATACCTTGGTTTGTTACACCCGAAACACGTAGCAGTTATATTTCCTCTAGTTGTGCCACCGCCCGCATGGAGCGGAGCCTTGTGTTCAAGCGTCAAGAAATGCTTACCAATATACTCGCCACATAGCATACAATAACCTTCGGATAAATCGAGTATCTCTAGCCATTCGGCTAAGGTAAGGGTGGCGGCATTCCCGCGCTTGCGCGCCCGTGAATTATTGACCGAAACCTTTACTCTCGCCTGCTTAAGGATTTCGCGTTGCGATGGCTGCATAGATCGGCAAACCATACATACGTTGCCATTAAATCCAGCATCTAAAATAGTGAATCCACATGCTTTACATCTTCCTTTAGGCAACGGGGGGAGATTTCTCATTTTTCCTCTTTGGCCCTGCCTTGCGCGGGCTATTCTTATAGGCTTCGACACTCGCCGCTTCAATCTCCCAATCGCGCCCCGGCTTAGTCGCTTTCAGCGTGCCGAGCTTGATCAACTCGTTCACCCGCCGCCGTGATACTCCAAGCGCGGCGGCGGCTTCAGTCGTGGTCACTTGCTACCCACCAGCGCGTAGAGCTGATCAGCCAATGCGCGGGCCTCATCTGCCGTTATCCGCACCTGAAAATATTCAACGTCTGTCTCAGCGGTCAATGTCAAAACGCCTTTCCATACCGTGGAATCTATTTTTTCAGCTATCGTGCTGGTTCGATTGTTCTTTTTGGTGGTGCGTTCTAACTTCATTGCCTTACTCCTATGTGCTCTCTGAACTGACATAATCATACCACACGCGGAACGAATATGCAATAGGTTTAGGGTGTATCTTTGTGGGTAACTTTTACGCTGCCCGTCCTAGCATCTCGCGCTCGGCAGCGACCAGGATATCGTACAGCTCGCGTAGTGGCGGATGAATGTAGCCTTGCTAATCGCGCGTCCTAGTGCTATAATACGTGTATTAGCCGCACACATAGGAGCTGTACTATAATGCGCATTCATGAACCACGTCCTGCCTGCACTGTGGCACTATTTATAAACCACGGCGAAACGATCGCATCAAGTATTGTTCCCAGGCATGTTATCGTGCCTATGAGCTTCAGTACAAAAAGGATCATGCTGCTGATTTGTTTTGGGCTAGAGTACGTAAGACTGATGATTGCTGGATATGGCAGGGCGGCATTGACTCTGACGGCGATTATGGGTACTTCGACTTGAACAAAAAGCGAACCAGAGCACACCGCTTTGCCTATCAGTTGACCCATGGCTCCATTCCCGAAGAGCGAGAAGTCTGTCATACCTGTGATAATCCCCGCTGTGTTCGCCCCGATCATCTCTTCCTCGGCACCACCCAGGACAATCGCGATGATTGTGCCGCCAAAGGACGGCTTGCGTTCAAAGTAGGATCTCGAATCGTCTATAGTGGCAAAAAGATATCAGACAAACAGGTCGTAGAAATCCTCATGCGCGCCCGCGCGGGCGGGATTACACAACAGGAATTGGCCGAAGAGTATGGCGTATCACGACCGTTCGTTTCTGAGATTATCAGCGGAAAAGTTCGTAAGTCCGCAACTCGCGAGCATTTCCCGCTCAGAGTCTAGTAGAACTTGGTATATCTCACGATATCCTGCATGTATATACCCATCTCCTACGTCGCCAGGGGAATGGCCCATAATCGCCTGCTGGTCAGCCTTGGATGCCTTAACGGTATTGAAGCGCG
>ERZ1292644.1640-Hain-H14-01um-R2-1640-length-11228-cov-5_pt1 | contig 11228 bp, 14 predicted proteins | sample MGYA00564402_ERZ1292644 | MGnify/ENA primary metagenome ERZ1292644 (study PRJEB36523, sample SAMEA6512644) | groundwater metagenome | collected 2019-01-09 | study: AquaDiva: Metagenomics assemblies of 32 groundwater samples | reverse complement strand
TCCTCGCTAAGTGAATTTTCCGGCGGCGTCAGATGATAAATAAACTTTGTTTCGCTCCTCTTCCTCAAAATAGTAACGACAGATTCCTCAAAACTTTCGCTCGCGATTTTATACTGCGAAATTATTTCTGCGTTTTCCGGAATGTCGAGGATAAGTCTCGTGAATGTGAAATTGGGAATAACATCAGGCCTGAAAATTCTCTGGTAAATCTCTCGGTCTCCTTTCTGATAGCCCTGAATATACGGCATCAGCGACTGAATAAGTTTCGTTCTTTCCAAAAGTTTCAGGATTTTCTCAAGAAAAGAAATATAACTTCTCTGGTCAAGTTTGAAACCAGCGTCCATTTTCTCAAGCGAGATGTTCGCTTCAATTATCATTTTCCTTAGTTCATTATAGGAAGCAATAGGATCTTGTTTAAGCAAAAACAAAAATGAAAAAACCTCATTGTACCTTTTTGTAAAAAGGGAAAAGTTTGAAGTCACGAGCTTGTCCCTTGAAAGAACTTTCTCCTGTTTCAAAAGATAAACATAGAGGTGCGCAAGCTCGAGAAGCATCATCGCCTCGTTTATGTCATAGTTATAATTTTTCTGCTGGACAAAAACAATTCTCGAGACATTCGGATTTTCTATCAGCAAATCAACAGTTCTCCCCATTGTCTCCGGAGAATCTGCGAGATTTGGAACATAACCAACTCCAAGATAGTTCACATAAAGCACGTCTTCACCGCCCTCTCTTTCAACGCTGTAGGAATAGGGTTGGGAATCCTTGTCAAATTGCATGGATAAATGTAAGAAAACAACTTTAAAATTTTTTTGTATCTTATGATTTAATCAATAAATCCTGATTAAAAAATCAAAGGTTGCGAGAGAACGATTTCGTGGTAGAAAGAAATTATTTTCTGAAGAAATTTTGTTATTAATTTGTTTTCAGGGTGGGCGGGTGGGAACTGATTAAGAGTAAAATTAAGAGTAAAAAATTCGTGAGGGGTTGCGAGATGGTTAGAAAATTACTATAACTGCAGAATAACAAAACTTAAAAAGCATTCTTGATAGTTAATAAAAATTTTTCTGGTAAAAATGAGAGAGAAAATAAAAAATGCGTTGTTGAAAACCATCTTAGTCGGAGCAACAGCCATCACCTCGCTTTCGTTCAATCCTTTAACAAAGGATAATACAGAATCTGGGAAAATACGAAAAGAAGTTGCTTATGCTTATAAATACAACAAACAGGGATTTAACATATGGGACTATTACAATTCTGAAAAAATGCAAAGCAAGAATATTGAAAGAATTCTTGAACAAGTTCCAAAAGAACAGGAAAAGGAAGAAAACAAACCTCGCCTCTCCCTGAAAGAATACAGAAAATATTTTGCCCGTCAAATTCCATTGAATGTGGATAATGCGCGCTCTCTTTCAGAAGCATTAATTTTAAACCCAAGAGGAACAATCGGGACTCTTGCAAAAAAAAGAGCTGACTTCATCACGAATAATAAAGACATAAGAGCAGGGTTTGATGAAACCATAAAAAGATTAATGCCTTATCTCCCTGCAATAAAAAGCATTTTCACAGAAGCGGGAGTTCCTGAAGAATTGTTATATCTGACAATTCATGAATCGGATTTTACCAATAGCCGCTCTGTAGCCGGCGCAGTGGGCATGTTTCAGTTTATGACTGAAACAGGTCAGAGAAATGGGCTGATAATTAATGACGGAATTGATGAAAGACTGAATCCGATTCTCGCCGCAAAAGCAGCTGCCTCGGAACTTGCATCTTTGTACGGAATTTTTAATGACTGGTGTTTGGCAACTGAAGCATACAATGTCGGGAAAGACGGAGTAAAAAGACGATTAGATTCTAAAAATTATTCCTGCAATAATTTTTATGCTTCTCTCGGAGAAGAGCTAAAAGAAAAAAGCGAACAGAAATTAAAAATAAAAAGAAACGGCACTCTCCAGGAAATTCTTTTAAGAAATAAAATACCCAAAAGCAGACTGGAAGAATTAGCGGTGTATAACGAATTAAACAACAAAGAAATTCTGAAAGCAGGACAAATACTCAGAATCCCCGACGCTGAAATGGAAACTCCTGAAAATCTCAAGGAAATTGCAACATACTTTCCAAGATTAATGGCGACATTGATAGTATTGGAAACAGATTACCCGGACATTTTAAACATGCCTGCTTCAGATGAACATTTTGGTATTGAAGAAATTAAGAGTAAAACAGCGGATTACTTTGTTAATGAAAATGATACCTTGTGGAAAATAGCCTCGGTATACGCCCAAAACTGTGCAGAAAGATGCGCAGAAAGTTTTGTTAGAAGAATTAAAATTTATAATAAACTACCTAATGATAAAATAAGAAAGGGGCAAAGAATAGAAGTGCCCTACACTCCAAAAACATTGTATGAGTTTGCCATGATGGAGAGAATGAATTTCCAGGAATTAAAATTGCTAAACCAGCATCTAAATCCGAATAAAGAACTTCCCGACGGAACAAAAATAATTACATATAAAACTCCGCGAACAGAAGAACTAAGAATAGGATACAAAGGTTAAATCATAACAATTTTAAACTCTCTTGGCATTATTTTTTAATGGGTGATTATGATTACGGATATTCCAACAATGAAGTGGTGAGAATGAAAGATGTCGAGGAAAAACAAAACCTCCTAAAAGACAGGCTTCTTCTGATTGGACAGAATTTAATAGAAACAAAAGAAGAAACATCCGGGAAAATAATTGAATTAAAAAAAGAATTTGAATCTCTGAAACATGATGTTGAAAGGCTCAAGTCTTTGGTTGAAATGATTTCCAACGAAATTTCAAAGTTTGCAAAAAAAGATGATTTGGAAATTCTGAAAAAACAGGCAAAAATGTTTCAGCCGCTTGAATTTGTGAGAAAATCGGAATTAAAAAATTTTTAATGAATTGGTTAAATGACAATTAAAATCGCAACTGCAATAAAATGCACAAATGAAGAAAAAGAGGTTAATGTAAAAAACAAATATGATGTTTTTAGAAATAACTGCGATGAAAAACAGTTTCATATTAACACTTCTAAATTAAATTCTGCGAAGCAGACAATTTTTCTTATAATAAATAAATTAAATGCAAACACGGAATTTTCCGCGGTTAGTTATTAAAATGGGCGTCTTAGACCAAGTAACACAAATGAGAAATCAGGGAATTTCCAGCGAGGAGATAATCAGAAAACTGCAGGAGCAGGGTATTTCTCCAAAAATGATAAATGATGCATTGAATCAAGCGGAAATAAAAAATGCGGTTTCAGAAGGTTACAATGGGGATTACGAAGAGAACGCCGAATACGAACCGCCATCGCCGGAGCAGATTCAAAGTTCGAAATATATTCCAAAAACCCAGGAGATTTCACAGCAGAACTACTACCCCCCTCAACAAGCACAACAGCAAAACTATCAGGAATATTACCCGCAGGAAAATTACAATTCCGAACAATATTCAGCAGGGGGAGTTAACACCGATACTGTAATTGAAATATCAGAACAAGTTTTTTCTGAAAAAATTGAGAAAATGCAAAAACAGGTTTCAGAACTCTCCTCGTTTAAAATCCTTGCAGAATCAAAGATGGATTTGATTTCAGAGAGACTTAAAAAAATTGAATCAGTGATTGACAGATTGCAGGCGGCAATACTGGAAAAAGTCGGAGATTACGGCAGGAATATTGAAGGCGTAAAAAAAGAAATGTCAATGATGCAGGATTCATTCGGGAAAGTGGTGAATACATTGGCAGACAAAGCTGAAAAACCTTCGAGAAAAGAAACTCTGGAAGAACTTAAAACTCTCGCTTCTGAAAAACCAAAAACCCAAAAAAAGATTTCTAAGAAGTAAATTTTTCAAAGCAATTTTCTAAACTTTCTGATTTTATTAGCTTTGTTTAGAAAACAAATTTTTTACTGACTTATTAAATTAAACAGGAATTACTTTTTAAAAAATCTGATTTTATTTAATGACTAATGTAACCGAGTTATAAAACGGCATCTTATCCATAGAATAACCCCTATTAAAAAAATCACACGTTCTTGAATATGCTCTCTATATGCTCATACCACGGCTTTCTGCTCGCTGGAGGATTCAATGAACTCCAAACAGCCCACAATATTCCGACGAAAAACGAAATGACAAGAACAGTCACCCAATTTTCTGAAAACCAAGAAGGAAATGAGAAATTTTTCGAAAAATCAAAAGAGTTCATTATTATTACGGCAAAAATTACAAATCCGACGAGCACAAACGCGAACTTTGTTACGGATTGGCTTTTATCCGAGAAAAATCCGACGAGAATTATGAAAATAAGCAGGACAGAAAGCCCGATTCCCAATCTTGGAAAAATCTGCGAGAAAAAAGACGAGACAAAGCCGAATTGCAGAGCCATAAGCCCGACAGCCATTGCAATAACGCCGTTGACGGTTTTATTGTTCTCAAACAATTTAATTTGCGAAAGTATTCCAAAAACAATTGAAAAAACAATCAGGAAAGGAAGAAGATACTCAAAAAAACCAAGTTGTTCAAGCTGCGAGAGAAAATCCCCGAAACCGCCGATTGCAAAAGACTGCAAAAACATCATCTCGTTTATCATAAAAAGCATAATGAAAAATCATTTAAATATATTTCTAAATCTCTCACTTGCTCGCTCCGCCTGAAGCTCCGGAACTTCTTAATACAACTGCGATGACAAGCGCGATTGCGACGATAAAAAGCGAGTTAGTCCAGAAAGATTCGCTCCAATTTTGTTTGAATAGCAAATTGAAAGATGTTCCCTGAACTCCCAACGCCCAGAGGAGCGCGATTGCGACAGAGATTAAAACAAATACGAACAAAATTATCTTAAGAGTCTTGTTGTCGGGAAGCGCAACGCTTTCTCCGCTGACAAAACCCCAAAGCAATAATGCGACAAAAACAACTACAAGCGCGACAGATAGGAATAAAATCAGGTTGCTCACGACGAGAGTCGGGTAGAGAACCCCGACAAAAATTGCCGCAATGACAAAAGAAACTCCTGCATTAACCTGATGCTTCCCGTCTCCCAGAAGTTTGACCTTCTCAAGAACCGCGTAACATACAAACCAAACTAGAAAAAACGGAAGTGCGAATCGTGTAAAAATCCAGTGCTGTAAAAAAATCTCTTCAGCCATTTTATTTATAGAAGTCAGGAATTTTCAGTTTATAAAATTTTGTAGTGTTCTTGACTTTGTTTAGAAAATCTTGATTTCTACTGATTAAACACATGTACGTTCACTTCGCTCACGATTAATAATACTAATAACTAATAAACAACTCAAAACGCAACGAGGCAATCTAAACAAGAATTATTCTTAAACAAATCTTAGTGTTCTAAGATAAAATCAATGACAATATCTGTGATGTAAATTTCTTCCGCCGTTTAAGCTCCCTCGGGAACTTCTTCAATATCCTCTTGAGTCGGCAATGCGGATTTATTTATTATAAAAACGTCGCTGACAGCTTTTACAAACTGGTGCGGAATGATAACCCCTCTTGCCCCGGAGATTAGAGACATCATGCTTCCAGAAACCCTTATCCTCCAACCTTCAACCTTGTTGTCCGAGATGTTGGCTTCCTCGATTTCTCCAAAATAATCGCCCGAATCAGTATAAACTTTCAATCCTATGACATCTGATAATTTTCTTACCCTCATTCATTAAAATAAAAATCTTTGTTTAAATAGTTTTCCGTTGTGGAATGAGCATAATAAAAAATAAATTTTCAAACAACCATAATGATTATTAAGATGGGAAAATGCCCTATTTGATGAATTTGAAAGATAACCGCTCTGATTTTCCTTATCCTGCAATAATAAACTTTATAACAATCATTTAAGTTAAAAAAATATGTTAACCAGAAAAGAAATATTAACAATTGTCGCAACAGCAATAATAATTTCCGCGTCTATGAGTTTCCTCAAATCATGGACTGCTTTCTTTGAGGCGTTGGCTGTAGTTTTTTCGGTTGTGATGGTGAACATAGGTGCAAAAAAAATCTCTGCTTTTTATTTTGATTCTGAAATAGAAAATAAAATTTGGGAAGTTCAGAGATACGGCTTCAAACCGAAAGATTATTTTAATAAACCTTTTCCAGCGGGAATTTTCCTTCCACTGATAACTTCTTTGCTGACATTGAGGTATTTCGTCTGGCTCGCTGTTTTTGTTTTTGACATAAAGCCGAAAATTTACCGCGCCGCAAAACGCCACGGACTTTATTCATTCTCTGAAATTTCAGAATACCACATCGGGATGATTGCCGCAGCGGGAATAACGGCGAACATAATCTTTTCCATACTCATGTACTTCGTCGGATTGCCTGAATTCGCAAAAATAAGCGTCTATTATGCTTTCTTCAACATTCTCCCTATTTCTGATTTGGACGGAAACAAAATATTCTTCGGCAGTTTTGTAACATGGAGTTTGCTCGTCTCATTAATCTTCGTAGGACTGGGATACATTTTCCTCGTCGTATGATAAAATATAAAATTAAAAACAAATAATCAAATGGGATTTTTTAAATGGCTCAAAACTTCTCCTGCAACGGCAATTTTTTCCGGCATTTCATTCGTAGGCGGAATTTTGTTTTTGAACAGGAACATTACCGGACAGGTTATAGTTGGCGACGGAACAAATCTGAACGCACTCTCGGTAATCGGCTCATTTCTGGTTGTATGCTCGATAATTCTTGCAGTTTATTCCTTGACAAAGAGAAATCAATAAAAACATCCGCTTTTTACCTTAAAGATGGAATTTCTGCAAAACATTCAGCCAAGGGAATATCAGCAGAAAATATTTGAGACATGCACTGAAAAAAACTGCCTCGTAGTTCTTCCAACGGGAATGGGAAAAACTCTTGTCGCTTTGATGCTTTCAATAAATCGTTTGCAAAAATTTCCCGAAGATAAAATTCTTTTTCTCGCCCCGACAAAACCTTTAGCAGAACAGCATCTGAATTATTACAAAAAGCATCTTCCTGAATTGTTTGCAGAAATGAATTTGTTTACAGGAGCTATTCAACCAAACAAAAGGAAAAAACTTTGGGAAGTTTCAGACATTATTTTTTCAACTCCGCAATGCATCGCAAATGACATAAAAAACAATCTCTACAATTTGGAAAATGTCTCTCTTCTCGTCGAGGATGAAGCGCATCGCTGTTTGAAAAATTACGACTACAATTTCGTAGCGCAAAAATACAAGGAATATGCAAAAAATCAGAGAATTATCGGCATGACTGCCTCTCCTGGAAGCGAAGAAAAAAAAATAAAGGAGATTTGCAAAAACCTCTCAATAGAAGAAGTTGAATTAAGAACAAGAGAAAGCGACGACGTGAAATCCTACCTTCAAAAACTTGATTTCAAAAAAATTATGGTTGAGTTTCCTCCGGAATTTTCTGAAATAAAAAATGCGCTTAAGAAAATTTTTGATTCCTACATAGATAACTTAAGGGAGAGGCATATGCTTTTTGGATTTGCAACAAAAATTGAATTGATAAAACTTCAAAAAAAGATTTCTTTTATGCTTAGCAGGGGAAACAAAAACTTCGGATATTTCATCGGAGCAAGCGCGTGCGCGCAGGCAATAAAACTCCAGCATGCAATGGAACTTTTGGAAACGCAGACACTTGAAAGTTTCAATAACTATATGAAAAATTTATTTGAGCAGGCAAGAAAAGCGCAGAGCAAAGGTGTGCAAAAACTGATAGCAATGCCAGAATTTAACTTCGCGTTTGCATCTTCAATTGAATTGCTTGCAAAAAATGTTGAACATCCAAAGGTTCACGAAATTCTTGAACTCATAAGCAGGGAAATTCTGGAAAATAAGAAGGCAAAAATTCTTGTCTTTACTCAATTTCGCGACACAGCGTCAATAATTTCAAGGAAGCTTAACGATAAAAACATAACTGCAGAAATTTTCGTCGGACAGGCAAAAAAAACAACTAATGGAAAAAGCACAGGACTAAATCAAAAAGAGCAGAAAAAAATAATTGAAAGATTTTCAGAGGGAGAAATAAATGTTCTCTGCGCGACTTCAATCGGCGAAGAAGGATTGGACATTCCTGAAGTAAATGCAGTTATTTTTTACGAACCTGTTCCTTCAGCAATCCGCGCAATACAAAGAGCAGGAAGAACTGCAAGGTTATTTGAAGGAAAACTTATGATACTTGTAACGCGAAAAACGCGCGATGAAGGAGCGTATTACGCATCGCGAAGCAGGGAAAAAAAAATGCATTCATCAATTGATTCTGTTAATAAAGAGCTGAAAGATAAAAATAATAAAGAGGAAAAACAAAAAACTAGTGAAGAGTTCTGAATCTGTCTGAAATACAAAGATCTTCTCCTATTCCGGGTTCTGAAGCATTCCTGATTCTAACATTAACATAAACAGATTTATCCTCTCCAATTACAGGGATATAATCAACTACTTGATCGGGAAGCTTTCTTATTATTCCACCTCTTGCAGTAAACATATTCACTGCGCTCTGAACTTCATCACTTGTGATTCTTGGTTTTTCTCTTCCAGAATTTTCCTGAGGATTGTATCCGTTAAACATAAAAATTCCACAAAATTATTATTTATAAACCTTTCTAATGTTACCCTTATTAAGTTAATATAAAAGATTACTACTAACTCCTTTCTTTAAATTTCTCAAGCAATTAATAATAGAAAATCTTTCAAAGTAAAAAAATCAAAACACCTCGATATATTCTGTATCTGTTCCTTCTGCTCCTCCATAATCCGTACATATGCCATCTTGATTTATATCACGAGTAATTGAATTACCTTCAATTTTTAACGCATCATAATTAGGGGGCGCATCTGCAGCAGCATAACCCAAAATAGAAACCTTCCCAAAAACAAACAACAGCAAAACAACTAAAAGAAAAACCTCAACGCCAAGCAAAAGAAAATAATGTTTTAATTTTAACTTCCTAAAAATATTTTTGCGTTTTTGTTTCATCTTATGCAACACTCACACCTTTTAATAAGCGAAGATTGTTTTTTAATATTTCTGTTATTTTATTCTTTCCTTAACCAATTTAATTAACGTATTTATAATTTTCGTAATTCTCGCAGAATTATTTTTTATAAAATCAGTGCGGACTGAAAAACCTTCGTAAGAAATTCTGTTTCGGTACTCTCTTAAATCCTGCAAAAATTGTTCATCAGATAAATTAAAACCATATCCGTTACAAATGTAATTTATTAGTTCAAAATGCGCTTTTTCACCCTTGAATTTTACTCCCTCAGTAAAACAAAGTGCCTCGCAAAGTTTGTGAATAATATCATAATAATCAATCAGGGAATTTGAAGGATATTTAGTTATATTGAATTCGTTAAGTCGTTTAAGTGTTATTTCGGCCATCTCAAGCAATGCTCTTGCTTTCCCAAAGTCCTTTTCAATATGCATTTTCATTTAAATGCTCCAAGGTAACCATATAAAATTATGCCGTTAACAATATTATTTTTTAATTCTGTTGAATATTTGCTGAATTTTTCCTTAAAATGAATTTGTATTTTTCTTCCCAGAATTTTTTCAAACCCAGATAAATCAATTTTCTCCGATGAACATTCAAGGAACAAATCAATATCGCTGTCTTCAACATCTTCTCCTCTTGCATAGCTTCCAAAAAGAACAATTGAATTTGGCATTAATTTATCTCTCAAAAAAATCACAACCCCAGAAGATATTATCTCAAGAAGGTTATTAATTTTCTTATAATCTTTGTAAGAAATGCTTTCTAAATTAGATGAAAAAATAGGAAACTTTCTCTTGCCTTTCTTCTCAATGCTTTCATTAATTATCAATTCTTTCTTCAGTAATTTCAGAATTTTATAAATAGAAGTATGTGCTACACCAGATTTTCTAGAAATTTCTTTAAGATAATGCTTTTCTGTCGGCTCCTTGAAAAAAACCCTGGCTATTTTCAGTTCAGTACAATTTTGTAACATATAGTACATATATGTAACAAGTATTTAAATCTTATGACAGAATTATGTACTATGTATAAAAGGAATATACAAATATTTTTTCGCAGAAAATATTATTTCAGCCCTTCAAATCCTCAACTTCTTTTTCTAGTTCAGCAATTCTTTCATTTTGATTTTCAATTTGTTTTTGCTGTTGCTTCACTGCTTCAATCAAAACAGCAACGACATTTCCATATTTTACTGACTTCATTCCGTCGCTGTTTGTAACAACTAATTCAGGAAAAACATTTTCAACATCTTGCGCAATCAAACCCATATTTTGTTCTCCGTTTTCTTTCCAATTAAACCTAACACCTTGAAGTTCTTGAACTTTTTCCAAAGAATTTTCCAAAGGAACAATGTTCTCCTTCAACCTTGAATCAGAAGAATACAAAAAGTCCTGCGCTTTCACGGCTCCTGCAACTTCTAATTTTTCCGAAGGTGAATTTGTCCCGATACCAACTTTCCCATCGCTCTTTATAGAAATACCTGAACTACCCCCAATACCTGTTGCATAAGACAAACGAAAGGCATCGTCAGAAGCACGATAACCAATGTAAGCAGGTTTAAAGACACCATCTTTTCTGCCATTAAAATTCAACCAAACATCTGCGTTTGCATCACTACCATCATTATTTATAGACATTCCATCATTTTCATTGGTTGTTGTTAAGGTTATCCCTCTCGCTCCTGCAGAATCTGGAGACACAACCTCTAATCTATTCTTTGGATTGCTTGTTCCTATTCCAACATTTCCACTGGTTTTCAAAATTGAAAGATAATTGGTTGACGTTCCAGCACTAACTTCAGATCCAGCACTAACTTCAGATATACTAAATCTTCCCACAGTTGCACCACCACTACTAACCGTTTGTATAAGTCGCCATGTCGTTCCAGCAGAATGTGTTGACTTAATATCTATCAGAGAATCACCGGCAGTTTCAGCATTGATAAATCCATTAACAATCAAATTACCACCAGCATAACTTCCAATATCTCCTCCAGATGATGTTGGCCAACTTGTAATACAAGAACTACTTCCTGTTCCTATACAATATTTTTTCGCATAAACTGTATCCCATGGAAGATTAGAAGCACCCAAAGTTAAGACCGACCCGCCAGTTGGATAAGGAGAAAGTGAGCTTCCAACCCTTATAACACTCCCCACAGCACCATTTACCACTGATTGAATACAAGTGTACCCTGAACAATCTTTTAT
>ERZ1292644.1639-Hain-H14-01um-R2-1639-length-11235-cov-7_pt1 | contig 11235 bp, 22 predicted proteins | sample MGYA00564402_ERZ1292644 | MGnify/ENA primary metagenome ERZ1292644 (study PRJEB36523, sample SAMEA6512644) | groundwater metagenome | collected 2019-01-09 | study: AquaDiva: Metagenomics assemblies of 32 groundwater samples | reverse complement strand
TGCGACTGTGAATATAGGCGGAAAACCAATAGAAGCTAATGTTAGAAATGTTATTTGTGTCCATTCAAAATGAAACTCAATAACGAAGATTGGAGAGACAGACTAAGTTTTGAATGGAAGAAAAATGAGTGCGTAGACTTTAAGACAGCTGAATCTTGTAAAGAGTTTGAGAGAATGCTTGACGACGTTGGAACCCTTAAGAAAGAATGGATTGCGGAAGGCGAGAGAATCGGAATGAGTAAAAAGATTGAATATGACAAGGAAGGATGGGAAGAAGAAATCAAGCAAGCTAGAGAAGAAGGCAAAGTGGAAATGAAAAAAATCATAGATGATTTAATTGTGGCAGAAATTCTAATTTGTTATAAGGAAAATACTCCAACTTCAAGACTAACGTCTCTGTCAATGAAACTCTCCTCCTTCAATCCCAAAGATACAAATGTTGACCCTTATAAGAGATGATATTTAATTTAGTTAAGTTAATTACGAGAATTTTTGGTAAAAAAGGAGAAGGATTTTATGAAAATTACTGGTTGAGAAGAGATAGAAACTATGGAGTATGTCTTTACTATTATGAAAAAGATACTTACATTTCAATTTGGGCAAGGAATGGTTCAATTTGGTCAAAAAGAGTATGAAAACTTGATTATTTTGTAAAAAAGAGTATAATAAATGTATGAGTAAGATTATTATTGTGTTTTTTATAATTTTGGGTATTATTGCTCTTTACTTTTATATGAACGTTTACAAACCAAAAGTTGACTATATTCCAGAAACTAACTATAAAGAGCTTCCAGTCTTGCCAAAAGTTGAATATGATTTAGAAGGAAAAGGATGAGTTAATTAAATGATTTTTAATCTTTTATGCCAAAAGGAATAAGAGGAGGAAAGCAAATAGGAGCTGGAAGACCAAAAGGTAGTGTAAGTAAGAGCACCGCATTGATTCAGAAAGCTAAAGAACTTATAATTCAAAGGGTTTCAAAAGAGCTTACACCGATAATAAATAAGTTAATAGAAAAAGCAAAAATAGGAGATATTAAAGCAGTGGAAATTCTATTTGAAAGAGCATTCGGTAAAGCTCCTCAAGCGTTGAGTTTTGAAGAAGGTGCCAACGAGATATTGATCCGATGGGGAAAATAGAAGTAGAAATTCCATATACACCCAGAAATTGGGCACTTTCATTCCATTCTGCTCTCAAGAGGTGGATGGTTTTAGTTCTCCATAGACGAGCTGGAAAGACTACAGCGTTGGTTAATCATCTTCAAAGAGCAGCCACTAATGACGAGATGGAGTCTGAAAGGATAAAGCGATTGGCTCTAAACTTATCTGTGGCAGATTTAAAAGAACTGATGCGAGACCGATTCTATGGATTAATCTTCCCAACCTATACTCAAGCCAAGAAAGTAGCTTGGGATATGACTAAGTATTACTCATCCAGGATTCCAGGCACCAAAGCTAACGAGTCGGAATTGATGGTGCGATATCCTAATGGGAGCAGACTCGGACTATTTGGAGCTGACAATCCCGATTCTTTTAGAGGGATTGGTTTTTGGGGACTGGGATTTGATGAATATCAGCATCATCCTCCAAACATTTTCTCTGAAGTTTTATCTAAGAGTTTAGCTGACCACTTAGGATTTGGAATATTTGCGGGGACTATCCAAGGTAAGAATCAGCTTTACAGGATGTATGGGGTTGCTAATAATAATCCTAATGATTACTTTTCTCTTTGGCAGGATATTGATCGTTCTCTAGAAACTGAAGAAGGTCCCACTATTGAATTATTAAGGATAGCTCTTCAAGACGATAAGAAGTTAGTAGCTCAAGGTCTAATGAGTCAAGAAGAGTTTGACCAAGAGTGGTATTTATCACCTACAGGAGCTATCAAAGGTGCCATTTATGCTAAGGAGATCTCAGAAGCTAGGAAGGGAGGCAGAATCGGTATGTTTCCTTACAGTTCTTCTCAGTTAGTGCATACAGTTTGGGATTTGGGTAAAGGTAAAAAGATGGCAGTAGGATTCTACCAGCGAGCATTTGACCAGCCCAAGATGATTGACTATTTGGAAGGAGAGGACAACGATGGTCTGCCTCAAGTGATTAAAAAAGTATTAGAGAAATCGTATGTATTTGGGAAACATTTTGCTCCTCACGATGTGAAAGCTACAGATCTTTCCACTGGTTTAACTAGAATTGAATCAGCCAAAGGTCTAGGTATTAAGTTTTCAGAAGTTCCATTTTTAGGAGTGGCAGAAGGTATCAATGCTGCAAAGTTTATGTGGTCGAGGATATTTATCAATGAAACTCTTTGTGGTAAGTTTATGGAATATATATCTCAGTATCGCCGAGATTGGGATGAGAAGCATTCTACATTCAAGGATGAACCTCTACATGACTTTACTAGTCATGCAGCTGATCAGTTCCGGTATGCAGCATTATCAGAAAATCAAATGTTAAATGAGTTGGATAGTTCAGAAAGTGTTACATATGACGAAGCAGCTTTGAATCTTGACCCATGGCATTAGTTTTTTTAGAAACAAAAGTAATAGCTCGGGATGTTAGCTTTTTTGATCTGCTGAGAGTTCTTTGGTCGTCTTTGAAGATTAAATGGGCAATGCTGAAACCTTTTGAAGGAAAATGGCCAAATGCTTCCGCTATTAGCCATTGCCAGATAACGCAGGATGACCCTTTACGATTCCTAGTATTGGGTGATGGTTATCATACTTTTGAGGGTAGACCAGTCAAATTGAAGAAGTATTTTGGATTTCCTTGGTCAAGAGTTATAATCAATCCAGAGATAGTTTGGCATTCAACTAATGCTATTAAGAGTGTTGAGGGTTGCTATTCTTTCTCTAAGCAGAAGACTCGTAGGGTTCAGAGATGGGAGATTGTTGACTGCACCTATTGGACATTCTTCGGCAAAAGGACTAAGAAGTTTTATTTGTATAGAGCGGCAGTTCTGCAGCATGAGATTGACCACTTTAACGGGATTACCATTGAAGACAGGTATTTCAACAAGAAAATCGAGTATGGGCTTGATTTAAATTTAGAAAGTAGTATAATTAGTTAATGGCTAAAATAACAGTCAGAAGTAATCCAAGAGTTTACAATTTCGATATCAATGGGACTTTGTTTACTTGTCAGATTGATTGGAAAGAGAATTTAGGAGTGAGGCCAATAGATATTTTAATTAGTGAGTTGGAAGAATGTCTGGAGCAACTCAAGATGATGCCCCAGTTTTCTATAGATAAACCATTCAGTCTTCCGCCCTTAAAACCCGAAGATATTAAAGGAGAAACAAATGACAGTGGTTAAAATAAAAAAATATCGTGGAGCTAGTATCCTTGTTCTTAACGAGTGGCAAAGTTTTATCTACGCGATTTATTATCGAGGTCAATTTTATGCCAATGAGATCAATATACACAAATCAGGAGAATATAGTAATTCAGAATATCTTCGAGCAATGGATGGAGCTTTAATAGCTGCCAAGAGCACAATTGATATAATCAAAGGTCGAGAGTTTCCATATAATTTAATAAAAAAATGCCAGGATTACCTTCAGATTTCAAAGGAGCCAAAAGTTACTACGAAGTAAAAACAATGGGCACAGTGAAAGCTAACCCTAGTGTATTGGCTCCAGCAAAAGCCAAATATCACAGTAAGGCGAAAAATTCTAGATTCACTCAAGGTCAGCCAAAGTATAAACCTTCTTAGATGTCTCGGGGTTTAAATGAGAAGGTATCATTCCGAGTTCGCAAAGGCCAGTATGAAGAAGCAGACAGACTGAAAGCTGCTGCTTATTTAGAAGTGATTAAAAAATCTAAAGAGAATAAAGGTATTAATGTATTCACTAGAGAATCGGAATATGACCAGTATTTTGATTTAGAGACAGTTTTAATTACTCCTGCTGAAAAAGTCGAAGCGGAAGGCAAGAAGTTTAAAGAGTCTTTGATATAATGCCCAGTATTCCAGATTCAAGAGAAGATATTCAAAAGTCTTTAAGAGATACTAATAAGGGTTCTTTTCATGAGCAGTTAGTGAAACAAATTACTTCAGAGTATGAAAATGCTTGGAGATACACTCGTCCTAGGATTCAAGAAGGTTTATTAAGACTGAAACTTTACAACAACCAGAAACGAGACAAAACTAAGGTGGGAGATCCGTTGCTTTTTACTAACCATCAATCCTTGATGTCTGTTTTATATGATGACAAGCTGGCTGTTCAATTTGAAGCTAGGGAAGAAGGTGATGAGGAAACGGGAGAAAATCTTAATGCTTTAGCAGAATTTGACCATTCAGATATGGAAAAATCCCAACTTGATTATGATTGGGATTGGGACACTTTAGCGTTTGGGAGAGGATTGGTTTATTTCAATGAATTTGATACAAAGTCTAAAACTCCTATTCCTGAAGTTTGGGATTCACTGACTTTTATCAGAGATCCAAATGCGATTTCAGTTAATGGGAATAGGTTGAGTAGAGGAGCTATGCGGTATGGTGGTCGGGAAGTTGGAATGACTAAGTATGAGATGAAAGGCAGTAAAGAGTACTTCAATCTTGGGAAATTGAAAAGTGATGAGGGTAGGATTCTGTCTTTGACCTTTGAAGCTAGGCAGGCTAGGTCTGATGCTCATGGAATGACCAACCTTGGAACATTCGATAAGACTGTGGGAGATAATCACGAATTGAGAATTTTACAATGGTTTACTCATTTTGAGGGTAAAAAATACTTAGTAGAACTTGGCAATGAGAGGAAGGTGATAGTTAGACTTACAACTTTAGAGGAGAATAAGTGGCCAATTATTGACCGACCATGCTTTCCGATGTCTCACGATTGGGATGGAGTTTCAGTATTCGATATTCTTGAAGATAAACAGAGATTTCGTTCAGTGCTTATTAACTTATTCAGTGAGCATGCTCGAGCAGACTTGCATCCGATGTGGTTATTTGATGAGAATAAGATTAAAAAGAGCATTGATAAGAACTTTGGATTTAATAAGTGGATTCCAGTTTCTGGAAACCCTAATGATGCAGCTCGGGCATTGGTTAAACCTCAAATTTCGTCTCAAGCCGCATTCATTCTTAATTTCTTAGATGTGGCATCCCAACGAGCATTAGCCATTCCCGAAATGCAGCAGGGAGTGCCTTCTGAAAAGAGTAGAACTTTGGGAGAGTTGGAGCTGGTTGCTTCCAAGACTGATGTTCGATTTTCCTTGACAGCTCGAGTATTTGGTTGGTCAGAGAGAGCTTTTTGGAGAAGATGGTATGAGATATACGATAGGGACTTCAGTGCTGGTATCCATAAAAAAGCTATGCGATTAGTAGGAGCTTTCGGTCCTACTTGGAGAGATATTGATCGAGATAAAATTATAACCAATCATCCTTTAGGACCTGATATTAAAATTGAATCTAGAGTTATGGCCGAAGCTAAAAAATTGAGAAACTATATGCAGGCTTCTCAATTTATGGCTCAGGCTTTTGCAGATCCTAATACTGATAGGTTGTATGGTTTAAGAGAACTTGGAAAATTAATTATGACTCAAGATAAGGTTGAAAGATTATTGCCTCTGACGATTGATGAAAGAATTGCTAAACAGGAGAATCAAGAGTTAAATGAAGATAACCCTGTAATAGTTTCTGTAGAGGATAATCATAATGTGCATTTGCGGATCCACGCAGCTCTCAAGGATAATGATGCTAGTAAAGCTCATATTAAAGCTCACGAAGTAGCACTGACTATTCAAAGAGTTCGTCCAGAGTTATTCCCTGCGGCATCGTTCGGTCATTCGCTCACTGGACAAGCTGAAACAGCCGGAGGATTGAAAACAGAAGGTAGATTGGTCGGTCCACCTCCAGAAGGAGCAACTGGCAGTCCATCACCATTAGCAACTAATGTCTAAAAGAAAGAAAGAAAAGAAAGGAGAAGTATTTTCATTTAATAACGATCAACAGATCGAGAAACTTTTACAGTCTCCTAATGAATTGAAAGTAATAATGCAGAATGGAATTAACACCCAGTTTTGGCAGATAATAAAGTATAATCTAAATTTTAATATTAAAGAATTTAACAAGTTGATAAGAGAATACGGTTCAGAATTGCCAGAATTAAAATTAAAACTACTTATAGAGTTGCTCAATGCGAGTGAGAAGTTGGTAAGTATGCCAGAAAATATCATATCAATGGCTGAGATAAATAAAGAAACGAAACCACTTGAACTTGATCCATACTTTCAAACTTATGAAGAAATGAAACAATATGAATCAAGAAATCAATGAGGATGAAGTTAGGATTATTCTTGAAATGCGTAAGTTTGGACCATTCGCATCTTTTAGGATAGAAAAAAGACCTACTAAGAATATTCCAACAGGTGAATTAGTGAAAATAACCACAGAAATAAGGAAGATTATGCGTACTGTTAATGACCCCTTGATTTTTGCTTAAAAAGGACTATAATTAATATGTAATTTAAAGAGACAATTTAATCTGCGGGTTTGCACCCGAATCTACTTGGTGAAACGGCAATTACCGACCACCTAGAATGCCCAACTAAAGGGTTTCTAGGTGTTTTTTATTGGTTTAGCGTAAATGTGCGGGGTGAGGCTCTCTCACCTTTACGCTAAGCTCATAAAGAGCTTCCGTCTCGGTCGAAGACGAGTATCTGCAATTAAAAGGGTTTCGGCATTTTCCAAACTTTAATTGCAAGTAAAAATATGCCAGACACCACAGACCCTAGTGTTAAAACTGGTGAAGATAGCATATCTATTGAAACCAAGGTTGATCCTGGAGCAAAAAAGGTTGAGGTTGAACCTGAAATCTTAGATGACTCCAAGTACGAACCTCCAGTTCGTTCACAATCTAAGCCGTGGAGTAATCAAGAAGAGCGAAAGCAATTTTTTGAGAAACTTCATAGTAAGCCGAAGAATGATCAGGAAGATGCTGGAGATGAGGATGGAGAAAAACCGCCAATCACTCTGGAACAAGTTCAGGAATTGTTCACAAAACAAACTGAAGCTATATTCCAGCCAGTATTTGACCAAGTTCGTTCTACTGCCGATGAGGCTGAGATAACTTCATTTTTGTCCAAGTCAGAAAACTCTATTTTTAAGAAATATGAGCGAATGGCTAGAAAGGATATGAAGGTATATCCAAATATTCCGATTGACCGAATTTTCAAGAGTCTTGCTTATGATGACGCTTTAGCACTTGGTGCTGAACGTTCAAAGCAAGCTGAAGATAAAGGTCAGAAGAACAAAATCGGTGGGAGATCTTCACGCCCAACAGATGTTTCAGGTGTGCCTGATTTTTCAACAATGACTGATAAGGAATTTGCTGAGTTCAATAAGGGAATCAGGCGAGGGGCAACTGTTAAAGTTGGAGAATAGTCGAGTTAAAATAAATTATACAAAATGCCGAATACTACACGAACTCAAGTAACAGACGCTGTCGCACAGCATTTGGACAGAACTTTACTTGTGCGTGCTTACCCCCACTTTGTTCATGCCTTGTGGGCTCAAGTGCGAGATTTACCGAGAAATGCCTCGGTAACGATTAGATTTAGAAGGTATGGATCTCTCACTGCTGCTACTACAGCATTGACTGAAGGTGTCACTCCTGCTGGATCTCAACTTTCAATCACTAATGTCGATGCCACGATGGCACAGTACGGTGATTATGTCACCACCACTGACTTCTTAGACATGACAGTGATTGAGAACTTGAAGACAGAAATGGCAGAAATTTTAGGCGATCAAATGGGAGATACAATAGATCGTCTTGTGCGAGATGTGATTGTGGCTGGCACTACTATTCAGTATGCAAGCACCGCAACCACGAGATTGACAGTTGCGGCTGGAATGAATCTGAATGGAGCAGAGATTCGAGAGACAGTTAGAACTCTCCAAAGCAATTCTGCAAAACCCGTGACTAGCCAAATTGATCCATCAGACGGATTTAACACTTCTCCTGTGGCTGCAGCTTATATTGGAATAATCTCGGAAAATACCCTTTTTGATCTCAAGCAAGATCCTGATTGGGTGCCGATCGAGGAATACTCTTTGTCAGATGGACGACTTGGACCTTTCGAAAAAGGCAAGTTGGATGATGTCCGATTCTGCTTGGCTGGTGATAATGCTACCATTGCAGCTGCAGGTGGAGCTGGATCAATTGATGTTCATAGGACAATTGTTCTTGGACAGGAGTATTACGCCATATCGAGAATTTCTGGTGAAGCTGCCGAGGTAATCACAAAACCATTGGGTTCTTCTGGGACTGCCGACCCGTTGAATCAAAGGGCGACGATGGGTTGGAAAATAACATTTGTTGCCAGTCGTCTCAATAACGCCTTTGCAGTTGTTATTGAGCATGCTGTGTCAGCTTAAACAATAGCTAAAACATCAAAAACATGAACAATAAATTAATTTTAGGTTTAGTTGTATTAGCGATTTTGTTTAGTGGCTATTCTGCAATTCAAGTAGGAAGTCTTAGTGGCAAGATTGCACAATTTGATCGTTTCCTTCCCAGTCTTGGTGCAGTTGGCACAAACACCAGCACCGTTACATATTCGTCAGCTCGAGGATCTCAAGAGTTATATGACAATCTATATGCAATCACGACAGATTTGATTTCGTTACGCGCTCCACTCTCAAATGTAAGCTCAACAAGTGTTACGCTTGATTTTCCTAGCTTAGGAGTAGTTACAAGCACAAGAACTTCTGTAACATCTACTGCGTTTTCTGGAGCAGCGTTGGGTGATTTCGTATTGGTGAGTTCTGCGTCAGGAACAGCAGATGTTATGTATGACGCAAGAGTGGTTGTGGCAGACAATATACAGATTGTCGCTACAAATGCTACGACTTCAGCCAACTCAATAGACCCAGGTGCTAGTTTGTTCAGATTGCGGCTGATTCCTCAAGGAACATTCGCTAGACCAGCAGCAATACTGCTTGTCTCAACTTCGACTCCACAGAACTAACTAAAAATGTATAAAAAAAAAGAAAAATCAGTCCTGACTCCTGAAATAAAGTCAGAAATAAAGTTAGAGTATCTTTGCAAAACTTGTAAGTTCAATCACTTAGGCAATCTTGATGGTCCTGGGTATGGCCATTGGCCATTTGCATTAGGATCAAAAGCAGAAACACAGTATAATAGTTTATTATCACAGCCAAAACTTCCAATCTTTATTCCCTTAGAATCTCAAGAAAAGCCAGGAATATTGGAAACCTGTATATTGAATGGCTTAAAGATTGCTGTGTTCAAGGGTGCCTATGTGGATGTTCCGAGGCAAGTTGCAGAGGTATTAAGAGATTCGCTTAATCAGACAGCTCGGATACCATTTGAGATTAAGACATCTCCAAATCCATTCACAGGCATACAGAATCCTGCTAATCTTAACTTGAGGTCTGAGACTGACAAATTAGCTCTGAATGCATAAAGGTCGTTAAAAGCAAGGTGTAATAATAATTTGCCCAACTTATCTTCGAGAGTAAAAAGGGACGTTACTAGAGCGGCAGGGAGTACTTTTTGGAGAACATATTTGGTAACGAGTTCAAATATAACAGTAGCCAAGAAACAGCTCTCAAGTGCAGCTACTGGAGATTTAATGGTTGTAGCGTGTGTTTTCCAGACAGATGCCACTGGACTTGCTGGACCCACTAACTTTGAGATTGGAGTGAATGGTGAGACTTATGGTATTGATTTACCATTAGTTGAAGCTGTTTCTAATCTTGGAGCTAGTGCTCTTAGGCAGGCTCCACACGCAGCAGGCAACGCTGATACTACGAATGACAATTTCATGACAGTCACAGCATCAGTGCCTTTCCTTCTTCAAGCTGGAGACAATCTGACTTATAGTGGTTCTGTAGCGGCAGGCACAGGTGCGGGAGTTTGCATTGTGGCCATCAAATTCGAAAGGATTAGAGATAATGCAGATATTCCAGATAAAGATCAGGTATCAGTAGCCTAGCGATTCTACTCTGCTCTTTCTTGTGGAGAGCAGAGCTAGGTTCATTAAAAGGTCGTATATAATAAATAAATATGCCAAAAAAAATAAAGCCAGAAGAAATAAAGCCAGAGGTTAGTTCAGAGAAAGTAGAAACAAAAGTAGAGACAGCAGAGAGTTTGCTTGCTGATGGTTGGATTGAAACTCCAGAAATTAGACTGGGTGGAGTCAGGGTTTTTGAGAAGATTATAGATGGAGTGAGAGAATATAAAGAGATTTAAAGAAATGTCAAAATACTTAATATATGTATCGGTGAGCTTTGAGGTGGAAGGTTCTGATGAGGTTGAAGCAAAGAAATTAGCTGAGCCAATACTAAAAAAATTAGAAGAAGAAAGTAATAAATTAAATATATCTTTCAAGGTCGATAGTGCAAAAGTGGCAGACAAGAAGTCGGGTTTTTTCGTTTAATTAAATGAAAAGAGTATTAACTGAAGAGCATAAAAGAAAAATTGGACAGGCTCACAAAGGAATGAAAAGACCAATAGGAACAGGTGCAAAAATATCATTATCCAAAATTGGTAAAAAGAGAGATGAAAAAACTATAGAAAAAATGAGACCTACGATGTTTAGAAAGGGATGTAATGTTGGTAAGGATAATCCAATGTGGAAAGGTGGATTAACACAGTTAGAAAAACTAGAAAAACTTGCAGGAAGAAAGAGGTCTGAACAGTGTGAACTATGTGGAGCTTTTGCAGATGGTTATGGAAAAAGATTTTATGGTAGAATTTGTTTTGACCATGACCATAAAACAGGAAAGTTTAGAGGATGGATTTGTGTTAGATGCAATACTGTTCTCGGACATGTAAAAGATAATAGTGAGTTATTACTCACAATGGTCGAATATTTAAGAAAATAAATATAAATATGAGAAATTCAATTCAAATAGTCCTTTTGGACGATGTAACAGCGACAACCACTGGAATAGCTCACAATGTTGAAGGATTGAGTAAAATCACAGTAGTATTTACTCGAACCAATCATACTTCTGGATCATCAGTTTTCTCTCTTCTTGGTTCAGTTGATGGTGTAACCTTTGTAACGCTTGCAATGATCCGAAATCTTGCAAATGCTATCACAGAAGGTGTTACAAGAGTTACAACTGAGACTTTGTCATCAAATACAAGTGTGATTGTATTTTTGGATGAATTTGTGGGTGTGAAAATTATTCGATGTGATGTGACTGAAACTACAGATGGCACTCATCGGGCAACATTATTTGCCCAGTAATATAATAGTAAAATTG
>ERZ1292644.1635-Hain-H14-01um-R2-1635-length-11256-cov-5_pt1 | contig 11256 bp, 14 predicted proteins | sample MGYA00564402_ERZ1292644 | MGnify/ENA primary metagenome ERZ1292644 (study PRJEB36523, sample SAMEA6512644) | groundwater metagenome | collected 2019-01-09 | study: AquaDiva: Metagenomics assemblies of 32 groundwater samples | reverse complement strand
ATCATATTCGTTTCCGCCCCAAGCATTTGTTCACGACATAACACACCACAATACGAGCAATACCTTTTCTCATTCGGTTCAATAGAGGGAGTCATACTTCCACAAAAATAACAATCTTCTGGCCTTACAATCTCACTGCCTCTTCCACATTTTGCACAATTATAGTTCATCTTAATTAGTTCTTGGGGTTAGTTATTGGCTTCGTAAAATGCTTGTGCAAAACCTGCTGGCGTAATGCTTCTCCGTGTTTGTCTATCAAACACTCCAAACTTTTCTGGGTGTATGTCTTTACTTTTAAGGTAATCAAACTTTACCCCTAAAGTATGCAAGGTACTGTTTGTTTTGGCTTTGGCTTTGGCTTCCCTTGTCATGGGAATAGGGTTCTTTTTAGGTTCTATAAAGTTCCCCCATAATGCAGTTCTTTTTTGATACCCATCTCCGAACTCCCACGGGTCAAAAGTAAACGCTGGCTTTCCTAAAAACTTACGAAGCAACCCGTGATACGGATTTTCAAGAGCCCAGAAATTCAAAGGAACAGTTTTCTTTTTTGTATCCTGTGTTACTTCCATACAGTTCCAAATTATATTCAAACACTCTCGCACGCACGCCATACCTTCTTCTAGATTACGAGGTGTCTTTGCGTTTGTTCTTGCGAAAGAAAACATAGTGCAGGGGGGTGCGGCGAGTATTCCGTAAATTGAGGAATACGATACAAACAATGTCTTTGCTCCGTTGAACTCTAATCCCTCGCTCTTTGAGTTAATATACCGTGTTTCCAGTATATCGTAGTCGGGCAAGGTTATATTATAAACTCTGTATCCTGCCTCCTCCCACGGCTTACTCCACGACCCCGTACCTCCGCATAAGTCTAATATCACATTACGCATACTCATTTCTTCTTTAATGGGTTAGGAATACTTTTAATAATCCTATCTACTAAAGCATAGAACTCTTTTTCCGTTACTTTCGTTGTGCTTTCCCACTTTATCAGTTCTTCAACAAGAATACGCTGTATCTCTAAACTAGGTAACTCAAAGAACCTTTTGTGTAGTTTTCTCTTTGATGTTTCCTTCTTCATACCTTTTTTATTTCTTTAATAGTGTTTGGTTTTTAATATATTATTTCTTTATTTTATAATTCTTTTAGAATGCTTGTAATTCTACTTTTAAGATCTTGTAACTTCCATTTCAGGTTCCTATTGTCGGTTTCTACCTTTTCTTCTTGGGGCTTCTTCACGAGTTCGAGCCAGTCCCAGTTATCAAGCACAATTAACCAACTATCCTTGGGCATTCCGTCAAAGTGTATTCCTAATAGGGGGGTATTTTGGTGCTTGGAGGCATTTATAGAGAGTTTTTTCCATACTTCGTGAAGGTTTATTTTCTTCACTGTCTTTATTTCTATCGTGCAGTCTATGCTAGAATTTATGTCGGATTTCGATGCATTTCCACCTCCAGAGGCACTATCTCGATACGCCTTAATACCATTTTCTCGTAACCACGAGGCAAATGCTAACTCTCCATTTGTACCCTTTCGTTTCGCATTTATCATACATTTATTATTTCTAATCTAATTCCTTCAGTAGCCCTTATATTCCTCGTCTTTTAAGCGTGCCTGAATTTTGGCTATCCTGATAAATTCTTCTATCTGCCCGATCTTTGCTTTCTGAACCCTATATGCTTTGTATCCGTCTGTAGATTCCGCGATCATCTTCGCTTGTGTCGCGCTTTTTCCTTCCTGTATGAGTTCTACTTGCCTTTGCGATACTTGCTGGTGAAGTTCCCATAACTTATCGTGTTCATCTCCCACCAGCACATTAGCGTATTGGGCGGCTTCTATCCATTGACCCGGAGGAATCACTTCCTTATTCTTCACGCTTTCGTGGAAGTAAGACATTAACGATGTGATTGTGCGTTCGTTTTCCATTAAAATGGCTCATCAGAAGGAAAAGGATATTCCTTGTATATCCGTTCCACTATCGCGTATGCTTCTAACTCTATATCTCTTGAATCGATATTACTTCCCTGTTTAAGATGGCATAAACTAGAGAACACCGAGAGTACCGAGATACGCTTATCTTTTCCTTGAATATACTCAAGACCTTTTTTAGAAGGAAGAGGATTATTCTCAATAGGCTTTTTAAGAAAGGAGCCCTCGTTTTCTTCCGCCCACTTGAAATAGTTGCATCCTTCCCTATCGGGACAAGAATAAAATTTCTTTCCTTTGTTTTTTTCTGTTGTTGCGGTTTTAAGAGCGAGTTCTTCTATTCCGCATTTTGGACATGTTAACATAGTTTTTTTGTTATCGTCTCCGGTGGGGAGCTAATTAGCCATAAAGGCGCACCCCCCACCACCGGAAACGACATTATTTTAATTATTCCAACCTTTTCCCCAACACGGACATAAGCCATAATGTTCTCCGTTTGGGGTATCGCATTTAGGACAAACTCCTGTAGTCATTTTTCTTTTGATTCCGCCAAAGCGTTGAATCGTTGCGTGTAATCTTCGGCCTTTACTTTTGATTTTCTTATTTCTTTCTCGAAAAGAACATTTTTTATCTCAACCAGAATTTGTTGAGCCTTTTTCACATCTTTAAGAGATTCTTCTATATCATACGATTCCATATCTTTATAGCCCTTTATTTTATCCAGGTCATCTTCCAATGAAGTAAGAGAAACAAACAAATTAGGATTGCGATCAAACGGATCAGATTCGTCCCACTCTCTATCTTTTTCTTCTCGTTCTACATCTCTTGTTTCTATGTCTACTTGGTCTCGTTCTTCCATATTAGTAGGGGCGCGTAAACCCCCCGACAGCAAGCCCGATAAGCAGAAGAACTAACATTCCTATAATCTGCCATCGTTCTTTTGATCGTTGGCGGGAGCGGTTATACGCCCAGTAATTGAGATATTGTTTTTGCATCATATTGTTTTTAGTTCCAGCACCCGACCTTGATGATATTGTTTATGATGCACTGGACACATCCATTTTACTTCTAATGCCTTATTATAATCGTCGTGGTGAGCATGAACTTTCTCCTCTCCGCAAAACTGGCATGGTTTCCTTATGAGTTTTCCCGACTTTATCGCCTTCCACACCACTCGATGAGCCGGTTTAAACCATCTTCTGTAATTTTCAATCCATAATTCTGGATGGGACTTCCTGTACGCCCTCTTTCCTATTCTATCTATTTTCCTTTTATGAATTAGGGCTTTTATGTTCTTCATATTCCTTATGTTTTTCTTTTAAGTAGTTATAAATGCTTCCGAGGGGAGTACCAAATACTTTTGCTAATTCTTCCATTGTGATTTGGTTCTTATAAGTTTCCCAAGCGAAGTATACCAGTTCTTTCCGCAGTTCTAATAGGGGTTGGGTGAGTTTATTCCGTTCTTTTGTTTGGTTGCTCTTTTGCATTATATTTCCATTATAGCAAATCGAGAAGACGGTGTCAAGGGATAACTATCTAAACGCTTCGGAATGACCACAACTTTCTTGTTTTCCATGCCAATAATTAAACTTACACAACCAGAACCCCGCGCGTTTCATCTCCTCAGATTTTTGTTTTTCTTGTAAGGCGTTTAGGTCTTCATCTACGTACTTGCCTACGGATTCAAGCGTCCACTTAAAATTTACATTCTTCTTCAACCACTCCATCGTTCTTTCTATCTCTTCGTTTGAATACGAGATAAGAAGAACCGCCGCACGTAAGTTTCTTTTTATGAAGGATTGAAACTTTTCCTTATCGGAAACATTAAAGAGTTTGTGTTTCGCAAATAATTCAATAATCTCTATATGTCTTTGTCCTTTCATAGTTTTATCTTTTTAGCAATCTTACACTCATTACAAAATTCTGCCACAATTTCCTTTCCGTCTTTCAACACTATTTCGTGGTCTTTGCACCATTTAATCAATCTATTTTCTATTTTCCCTGTTTTTATTACTTGGTACATATTATTCTTTCTTCCTTTACTCATGACTTGTGAAACACTCTATCGTTTTAGTTATACCCCGGAGTGAGGCAAAGTTATCCCAAAAGCCCTCGTGAACAAGAGATTAATTCGGTTGTATCTCCGATCTCCAGTTATCGTAACTCTCTCTAGGATAGCAACACGCCCTAGAGGTAATCCTTGAATCGCAAACGATAATTATCACCTAACGATTCAAGCGATCTAATGGTCATACCCCGTCGTTTCGGCAAGAAACCCATTAGTCCTATGATTTAATGGCATCCAACGGGAAGCTCATAGGTTCGCCCACTTAACCCCGTCAGTAAAACTATTTTGTTAGTAAAAATACTAGATTATTATATCCTATATGAAGAATACTATTTAGCAATAAAGCGGATTTTCTTTTTCCAAGAAATACAGTAATTATTCCAGTAATTATGTGAAACCCGAAAGGAATTAATCTAGTTATGGGACTATAACCAAACACTTCAGTAAATAGCACATATTCTATGGAAGCAAAAGCTGTGTACACAATCATTATTCTAATCCATGTTCTTCCAGATAAAAACCATTTGAACCATTCTTCCCATATAGGTTGTAAAAATGCGATAATTAGAAAGTTCATTTTAGTAATACAAAACGCTGGCCACACGAGTATCACCCTTTCGGGCGGGTTCGTTTAACCAGCGTTTTGCACTCGTATGTAGGGTGAACCAGACCCTCTATTATCTAGTATAGCATACCCACAAATTCTTGCAAGTGGGTAAATTTTAGGCAATGGCCGAGAGGCCGTTTTCTCGCCTGACGCTCATCTTGCGATGTAGCACCGTACGGCAATACTCACGAACCTCCCCGCCATCTTTCAAATATAAGCTCTTGAAATGTAACCTCTAATTTAAGTACGTGTAAAAACGTGTGAGGATTGTTCAAGAACTTATAAAATCTTCCTAGTTAAAAGAGCCGAACGCTATTAAGGATTTTGTGCATTTCTTTCCTTTGTTCTTTCGTTGATACTCGGGGGGGATTCCCGCACTTCACGCAATAGTTTCCTCGTACCGCATAATTTCCCCACGTGGGAGGTATATCATTATCGCAGGAAACGCATTTATCTTTGAGGTACGCGGTAAAATTACTTTCCGTATATGCGTCTAGCCACTTAGTACCAGCAGGATTTTGAACTGTTCCAGTGTTGTATACCTCCATCTGATATTGTGCGTATCGCTAACTTTATATTCAAGTAAGGATCAGATACGGAGCCATATTCATTATATCTTATTTGAGCAGATTTCCAAGAGCTACTGATCCACTGATAAACGCCACTAGCAGAACTTCTAGGATTCCTAGCAAGAGCATTAAAACCGCTTTCACACCAGGCAATACTAAGAGCCAAATTACTATCAACCCCATAATAATCAGAAAAGCATAAAATAAGTTCTCTAACGTCAATAACCCCTTCGCAGGGGCGTATGTTCGGGCTAGAGATCTGCGTAACAAATGTATCACTGGTTTGTTTGTAGTCCTCCCCTTGGCGTTTCTCTCCTTCTGCTTCCCTCGCAAAAATTATGAGGGCGAGAATTATCGAGATACCAATGAGGACTTTTACTAAATTGTTTAGAATAAGCTCCTAAAGGAATCGAACTCCCACTTTGTGTTTCAAGAAATTTGTTCCCATCACGAGGAGTCCACCAACTGTTAGTTGGGCAATTTCGGGATAGGAAACGAGAAACTTATCTACAAGCACGGGGAGAAGGAAAAGCACAAAGTATATGATTCCCTTTTTAAGCGTAATCTTGAAATCGTACGTTGGTTCTTTTGTCGCCATATTATTTATCTTACTTTCTATTATACCGCGACCCACGATAGGGACGCAAGTGGTAAACTGTGGATAAGTCGACTTTTACGAAATATGCGTTTTGCGGGTCATGATACCTTCAAATGTCCTTGAGTATGTTTTTGACCTACTTTTTGCTCTCAACGCATTGTGGTGCGTCTGGTGAGGTATAAACCTACGAGGCAAGAAATGATTTTAGGTCATTCTTTCTCGCTTTCAACATTTCCTCTACTGGTTTCCCAACCCAGTACGTTCTGCCCGAATCGTCTTTTGGCAATGCCTCTATATCGTAAAAAAGTTCTACCTGCTCTTTTGTAAGCATTCCTTTTTCGGTTACGAAATATGGCATAGGGTCAACATACCCGAATCTGCCATTTTCGTAGTCCCGTATTATGTAATCTTTTGTAAAATAAGAAATATTGCTTATGTTAGTGGCGTCTTCCAGTATCCTTAATCCGAAGTGGAGATGCGTTCCTTTCTTATCGGGGTTAGAAAATCCCCAGTATGGTACTCCCCCGCTTACGGTGAAGCCGCTATTTCCTTCGTACCCTATCGTATCTCCCGCCATAACGTATTGACCGAGAGATACGGGCAGTACCTCGGTAAGGTGCCCATAGATTGTTTCAATGTATGTTCCGTCTGTTTGTTTTTCTGAAAGAACTCGCACATCGTTTCCGTATCCCGAACCTCCCAAACGGGCTTCCACTATAAATCCTTCGTGAGTGGCGAATACGGGATATCCGTACGCGGTGGCTATATCTATGCCGTTATGTCCCAGCATTCCGTTGGCGTATTTCTTATACAGTTCTACGTTCTCGCCATATTCCTGCATAAGATTTCCCCTTGGGTGTCGTTCTAAAGAACAAACTAATGGTTTTACAAGGTTTTTCATGTTATTTGTTACCCCCTAAACGTTGAAGGCGTGTTTCCGTATTCATGTTATTCCCTGACTAAAAGGCAGATACGCGGGCTCCCAACCGATGCATCTTAGGGATAAAAGTGTCATTTCTATCCCGCAGTGGCATTTTCTACGCCATCCTCAACGTCTTCAACGCTTAGGGGATTATACTATATTATAAACTTCCGTGTACGTCTTTATGATCCCCCGACAATCTTATCCTCACCGCCCCGGTCTTTCCGGGAATAAGGTTGTGGGCATCGGCATACGTTCCCTCATAACCCTGGAACGTCCCCGTAATGACAAACGTCCTTCGGTCTTTCTTCTTCTGTTTATTTTTTATGTCCACATAATAATAATTTGTTGACCAAATAGCAAGGTCATGGACGTGCCCCATCAAATAAATATCTGCGTGAGCGACATTAGCCAATGATTCGCAAGCCGACATCTTTGTTTTTAAGAACTTGGAACCCGTAGCTCCATGAGTGGCGAAGACCGTATAATTGAAATCTTTTACTTTTAACTTGAAAAGCCCCGAATAGCGTAAATAAGGAACATTCAGCTCTTTAGCTATATTGTATGAAATATCAAACCCAGTGTCTTTGAACGTGCGCTCCTCGTGATTACCGGTAATTAGTCCAAGTATCTGCTTCTTTTTAGCAAGTGGCTTGAATAACTCTATGATTTCGTCCGCTTGTTCTTGGGGTTGCTGTATCTGTTCATATACTCCCGCTCCCACAGAACTTCTATTTGAGTTCTCAATCAAATCCCCATTAAGAATTATCCACGCGTTATGTTCTATGGCCCACGAAAGATACCCCTTGAGTTTATCCCGTTCGCAAGTTTTGGAGCCCCAGTGTATATCTGATAGGGGAAGCAGGTATTTCTTATTCTCTTTTGTAGAAGCACAGGATAAATCGCAAGTTCTCATTTGATGCCACTCTTAAGGAAAAGAGTGGCGAGACCGATAAGGACGGAGACGATTCCGCCCACGAAAACCCAATAGAATTTGTCTATCTTCTTGTTAATATGAGGTAGATGATTAGTAAGTATTTGCCTCACATCGTCTCGGGTTTCAGTTATGAGGACAGTGTGTTCGGTTATGGTTTTTACTATTTCCTCGTTCTTCATTTGACTTATTTCGTGGATTATGCTATGTAAGGGGTATGTTTACATTTATCTTCTTAACGATTTCTATTTGGCTTTTACTCAAAATCCTCGATACTATTCTTGAGGGAGATTTTTAAGCGCCTCGTTTATTACTTGACGAGCTTCTATGGCCGCAGAGATACCTGCGGTTTTTCCATATTGTTTCAATAGTTCTCCTAATCGTATACGAATTTCTGGATTAAGAATAAATTTCCCCCCTTGGTATACAAGAAACGTTCCAATCCCAATTACTGCCGCTGCGGGAGCGAATGTGCTTGCCGCTCCTAATCCTCCGATTCCAACTAAAGCAGCTATTTGTTGTACGAGTTTGTTTTTAAGACCGAGAGAGAACATTATTTTTTGGAATGTCCTGCCAATAGCGGTATTAGCTTCAAGAGCCGCCTTTGGTGCGATTGTTTCTAAGGCATCGTAAAGAGCTGTTTGTTTTCTCAATGATTCCCTGACACCCACATTAGGAGATTTTTCGTTCAAAAATTCATTTATTGTATTTCGTAGTTTTCTATTTGTAATCGTAAAAGCGTTATCAGTTGTTACATCGAAAATCCTAGGTTTTTGACTTTTTACCCAAGCGTCAAACTCCTTTCTTACGCGAAGAAGATCGGAGCCAGTGGCCTTAGTCGCATTCAATCTTCTCGTTAATTCTGCTATGAGTTTATTAGAAATCTTAACTTGATCTCCAACAATCGTTGGGGTTTTTGCTATTTCTACCCGGGTTTTATTCAATCGAGAGAGTAGTTCTTTTTTTGGGAATACAAAATTATTCGTTCTTAGACTTGTTTCTAATTCGATAGCTGCTTTAGTATTAAAATCTCTTACTATAGTATAGTTCTGTTGATATGTTTTTTTTGCTGAAACGCCCGGTATGCCTATAACAGCTCCTTGAGCTCGTGCCTCGACAGTAGTAGGGGATACAATAGAACGCTTAAGTGGGCCAAAGCCTCTTTCTGAAGTTCTGGCTACTTCTGCTATTTTTACGGCTTTAGTTTCCATGGGTTTAGTAAGTTTCCGGGCGAACTTCTGAGCTTCTCCTAATTTTGTTTTGGTTCCACCTTTCTCAAGAACTGAACCAAGTCCACTTATAGGTTTTCCTACCTGTTTTCCTGCTTTTGGCAATCCAAATAATACTAACAAATTTAATCCTGCTTCAGCATTTGCCGCAACTTCGGGATGTTTTGTTTTGAACGCATTGTAAATACCTATTGCATCTTGAGCCGTATCGGTTTGAATAACCGAAGAAATGGCTTTGATAATAGGCTTTTCTACGATATCTGGTATTATCGCACTAACTCCTCTGCCTATAACATCGAGAGCACTCCCAGCTCCCTGACCGGCAATCTGAAGTATCCCTGAAGGAAAAGCCTGAGATCCACCTACCTTTCCCGGCATCCTCGTTATGTCAGCTATATTTCCTGCTCTTTCTACTCTTTTAAGATAATCTCGTTGAATCCCCTGAAAAAATCCCACCTTCTCTATATCTTCAGCTTGAGATACAGATGAAGATGATTTTGTGCCATAAGCCTTATCTAAATTTTCTAATTGTTGTTGTGTTAATGCCATATTATCTATTTGCGACTTCTTTCCATTTTTCAAATCCACTTGGATCAACGCTCATTAAATTTTTCTCGCCCCAATCTAAATAATCTTGTAGTGTAAGTTCCTCATCCACTTCGCCCAAAAGTTCTCCCACCGAACTATACGCAGATCCAGCTGCATTTTTCAGAGAATTAAATACCAGATTTCGGTTTGCTTCCTTTAATCTAAGTGTTTCAGAAGAATCACCTGGTTTTGGAAGATATTGTTGTTGTGCTTCACTAAATTCAGTTGGAGAAATAACCGCACCAGATTCTCTCCGAAGAACCGCATTTATAAAATTACGAGAAGCCTGCATATATTGTTGTATTTCACTACTTTGAAGATTTGATGGCAGTTTAAGCTGAATACCAAACTTAAGAGCACTCATATTCGATATTGTGTTTGTAAGTGTCTTTAGGGTAGGGTTGGCTTGTTCTAATCTCACGGCATAACCTGCCACAAGTTCTTGAGCCGCTGTTGGAGGTTTTATAGTTATAGGCGCCCCTCCTCCTCCACCCCCTAATCTTCCTTCTCTTTGAGCACGAATTTCAAGTTCCCTTTCTTCCAATCCTAATTTAGCTTCGGTTTCCGCCGCATCGGAAAGAAACTTCAAATAATTCAAGTCAAAAGTCCTATCCGAATTGGTTTGCTGAAGATATTGCCCCGCGACAAACTGTATATCCTGCTTCCCGCTATCATATATTCCCTGAAAGGCGGTAACTTGATCCGCTATTTGTGATCTTCTAAGATTGTGTTTTTCTGTTACCGCGTTCACTTTACGGACTCTTAAACTTTCTGAAAGCCACGGATTCTCATTTATCTTCGCAACCTCATCAGCAAAATCCTTATCTACCGTCTGTAATTCCTTCTGTAAATTCGCAAGTTGGTCTTTTATTCCACCCAGTCCCGAATCTTCAAATAGTTCTTTATACAAATCCTTAAAGGATTCAAAGGGAGTTTTTTGTAAATCTTCTTTCTTTGTATTCGTGGGAGCGCCGTCATCTTTCACTAGAATCCCAAGCCGTCTTGCTTGATCCACTGAAACTTCTCCTACGATTCCTTCTTGGGCCAAAGTACCGAATTTTTCTTGATATGATTCGGGAGTTTCGTGAGTTCCTCCTGGACCTAAAGTATACACTTCATCGTGTCCAGCAATTCTTACCGCGCCATATACTCCTATCTTCTGAAGATCCGGAGTAAAAGCGGGAGAAGGTTGCCATTGTGGGCCGAATACTGCTTGTATGGAAGCGATTGTGGGATCAACTGCGACTCCTCCGGTGGGTGGCGCTCCCGCAGAAGGAGCTGGCGCTCCCGCCTGTGGCGTGCCAGGCGCTTGAGGTTGTTGTGGCGCGCCTTGCTGGGGGGCTTGCGGTTGTTGAGGTTGTTGAGTTGCGGTTCTTTCTGGAATAAACTTGAAATTAAGCCCTAACCTATGAAATTCGTTTAGATCTATCTTCTGATTATCAGAAGCCCTATAGACATCATTTCCTATCTTGTAATATTGGCCAGACTGAGAAAGAGGAATATTTTCGGGAGCTGGCTGTGTTGGTTGCGTGGGCTGTGTTCCTGTCGGTGGGGGAACTTGAGTCCCTAAAGGAGCTTGCGGGGTGGGTGCTGGTGCGGAAACGGGAGCAGGAGGTTGTGGAGTTGGAGTTGGTGCGGTTGCTACTACTGGCGCGGGAGTAGCTGGGGCATTACGAGCGGTCAATAGTGATTGCCTCAATGCTTCATATTGAGGATCGCCGAGTTCTTCATAACCTAATGGTTGAGTTGCATCTGGATTGAATCTCCTGATGGCTCCGGCCGTAGATTCCAAACCAAGTTCTTTATATTTTGCTATTG
>ERZ1292644.1632-Hain-H14-01um-R2-1632-length-11285-cov-6_pt1 | contig 11285 bp, 6 predicted proteins | sample MGYA00564402_ERZ1292644 | MGnify/ENA primary metagenome ERZ1292644 (study PRJEB36523, sample SAMEA6512644) | groundwater metagenome | collected 2019-01-09 | study: AquaDiva: Metagenomics assemblies of 32 groundwater samples | reverse complement strand
CCGGAGTGTTACCCGTGGCATGGACGATTCCCTCGATTTCCGTCTTGAGTTTATCCGCCTCAGCCTCGTGAACACTCAGAAGCGCATTGTGACCTTCGATGATTCTTTCGCGCTCGGCGATGACTTGCTTAAGCTCCAGCACCTGATTTTTCCAAGGCTGTGCCGCATCAGCACGCATGAAGGCGGTGAACAACACGCCCCCCAAAGCAATCAGCCCCCAGCGCACCATCGGCATGGCAATCCAGGAAAAAATCATGCTCAGCATGGCTGCCCCCTTTCGGCAAGAGGGTGCGTTGCTTGCTCGCTGACCTGTCTTGCGAAATCTTCATTGGCGAGGATGTGGCAAAGCGTTTGTTGAAGCTCTACCAAGGTCATCTCGGCTATCCGCTTGAATGGGAAACCAGGAACTGCCGAGCAGCAGAGCCAATCTGATGGATCATAAGCCATATCAGCCTCCTATTTGCTCAAGTTGATGCCAAGATTGTGCTCAAGAACGCGGCGGATCTCGATCTGATCGGCGTAGCGATAGATGAGATAAGCCACCAATGGGATCAGGAAATACCAATGAGAGAAAGCCCATTGCGCAATCCCGGCAATCTCTCCGGCAATGCCTTGATATTCCTTTAGATCACCCACCAAGCTGCTCATCCCCGTTAAAGCGCCTGTGGTGTCGGCCGCCGCGACGCCCGTCCCCAGAGTCCCGCCAACGGTTGCCGCAGTCTTCAAAAGGCTGGTGGCCTTGATGGTGGTCGATCCCGCCGCCAGGAGATCCGCTTTCGTCTCCGTCGCGCGCTCGCCAATCGGGAACGGCTTGGCGGTTTTCCCCAGGGCCTCCAGAGTCATCGGCCCAACCTTGCCGTCAGTCTTCAAGCCGTTTTCAGCCTGGAATGCCAGAACACCGCCGCGCACCCGCGAGCCGAACACGCCATCGACCTTGCCGACGAGATAGCCCAGCTCATTCAAGCGTTGCTGCAAGGCGGTGACATCGGCCCCATGATCCCCGACTTCGAGGATGTCATCGTCTGGTGACGGCATCACGCAAACAGCAAGGCCGTTCAAGGCCTTCTGGAAACAAAGCTGGCGATCCGCCCAGCCGATGGGAAGCTGGGACGAGGCCGGATTACCGCGATTGATGCCATTGGAGACCGCCCGCAACCCCTTCTCGCCGCGATCGCAATAAGCGTGGAATTTGGAGATTTCCCAGCAGGCTGCAACCAGAGATGCCGATGCTGTCTCGATGGTCTCGGGCTTACTGGCGAAAGGAATGCCGGTGGCTTTTTCCAGCCGCTCATAATTGTCGCGGCCAGTCGTTTGCAGCAAGCCTCCGCCCCGGAAATGCCAGCCGTCATCGGAGCCCTTGCGGTTGCCCATGCGGCCATTATAGACGCAATTGGCAAGGCCTTGCGGATTGCCCGCGAACTTCGCCGCCTCTGGTCTGGATGGCCAGACTTCGCGGATGCGCTTGGCAGTATAGTTCATATTCTCGCGCACAATCGTAAGGCCTCCCGTTTCATGGGAGACTTGCGCAAGAAAATGCGTCATCCGCATCGGCGTATTGATGCCGTATTTGTCGAATATCTCTTTGCCATTGAGCATGGCCTGGATGTAATCCGGCCTAGCGCGCGGCGCTACACTGCGAAGAATCTCTGCTGTAAGCATCTATGCCCCCGAATAGACTTTGCGGGAGCATAGCTGATTCTGCTTGTCAATGCATTATATGAACTCGGTGATGATGATGATCCCTGGCCCGCCCGTCGCGCCAGCCGATCCCGTAGGATCGTCATCCTGAGCGCCCGATGCGCCGCCACCATAATTATTACCCGCAACACCGGCCGTGTCGGTTGATGTGAATTTATTCGGGTTGACCGCCCCCAAGCCAAGATGCGCATTCCCACCATCGCCTCCGATAAGGAGCACCGCCGCCAAGCCATCGGTCAACGTAAAGCCGTCTTGTCCCCTTTGCCCCGGAACACGGAATGAGCCGCCTGTGCCACCCGCTCCGCCCGCTCCGCCCGCTGCGCGCGCGCCTGTGGAACCCGCACCGCCAGACCCACCAATAGCCGTGAGTAGCGCCCCAAGACTCGTCGTCCCGCCAGTGCCGCCAGCGGTGCCGGTATTCGCCCCAGCCGTTCCCACCGCACCGATCGTCACGGCCTGTGACGCCCCTATTGTCGCCGCCGAGAAAACACCGCGTGCATATTCGCCGCCCCCACCGGCAGCGCCACCCGCTGCTGCCGTATCCGCGCCACCGCTGCCGCCGCCAGGGGCTTGCACCTCAGCAATGCAATATTTCATGTTCGCTGTCGGGGTGTAGGTACCCGTTGCAGTAAAGACCTGAATAACAACAGTCGTAAAACCGCTACCGCTTGAATCAAGCGTGGTGCCTGTGATCGAGAGGCCGGTGCCCAGAGTCAGATCGCGCCATGTCGAAGCGCTATCATCCCAGAACATAAGCCGATCTGCACCGGGGTCGGTGAGGTTGAGAGTGATATTAGTATCACCCGTCGTCACGGTGAGCGTGCGGTCTGCGGTGAGATTGGAGCCGGGGACCACAATCAAATCATGGCTGGCATTGGTGTCCAGAAGATGCAAGCCAGTATTGGGCAGGGTAACAATGCCAGAAAACGCAAGATCCCCAGCCGAATGGGTGATGGTGTAGTTGCTGTTGTTCCAGTTGACGACGCCGCCGGACCCCAGAAACAAATCAGAGAAAGCCTGTGTTCCGGTGCCCAGAGAAGTCGCATCATTCGTGCCTGGTGAGAAGTCTGCCGCGAAAACCCGCAACGTCCCCGCCCCACTCACTCCCGTGCCCCCAGACGCGATGAGACGCGAATCATAATCGACGGCGGTGGCTCCGCTGTGGAAGTCAATGAAAGGCGTGCTGAGGGTGCCGTCAATGCGACCGATCTCTAGCCCGGAATTTCCGGTACCCAGGACTTGAAACGTCGCACTCGCGCCGGACATAAGCAACGAACTACTGGATTGCGTTAGTGTGACCGTACCATTGTTCCAGTTAATCACGCCACCAGAAGCGAGAAAGACGTCAGACCACCCAAGTGCTGTGGAGCCCAGTGCGGCCCCATCATTGGCCGTGGGATTGAGGCTGGTGTTGACCGTTGCCGCCGTGAGCTGCTTGTTCGTGAGGGTTTGTGTACCCCCGACGGTAACGGCGCTCGCCGCATTTGTACCCGCCGAAGTAACACGCAGGTCGCCCGTGGTCACCGTCATGATGCCCGAGCTGTGAGTGGCCAACCAGTTACCGTTGGCAATATTAAGCGTCCAGCCTGTAGCGCCAAACAAATCGGCCCAACCGACCGTGGTCGAGCCCAGCGCCGCGCCGTCATTGGCCGCCGGCCGCAGGTTGACGCCCACGCGCAACGCGCCGGTCGCATTGTCCGCGATCAGCGCCGTGGTAAAGGCGGAGCCGTCTGGGCTGGTCTTGAGCGTGAAGTCGTCGTCCGCGATCAGGCCGAATTCCGCGCGGCCAGAGAAGGCCGTCTGGAACAAATAGGACGCGGTATTGGCTGCCGCGTTCTTGTTGACCTTGATCTGGGTGCCCGCGCCCTCATGGTTGAACAGCACCGCCGCCGAGTTGACGCTGAGCCGGTTGGTCAGGTCTGCCGTGGCGTTCACTCCCACTGCCACTGCACCATTCATGATCCCGGCGTCGGTCACGGTGACGACGGAATTTTGCAGCAGCTTCCCGGTCGCCCCATTGAACCGCGCGAGCGCTTCATCGGTCGATGAGGCCGGTCCCACCACATCAGCAGAGGACGCCGCTGGGATCGCGGCAAAAACCTCCTCGATCGCCTCTTGAACGTCATGCGCGTCAATATCAGCCGTGGGGCTAAACGCCGTGCGCCGCGCAAACTCGCGAGGCACAAGCTCAGTTTTGACGACCATGATATCCCCCTATGCCCATGATGCCGCTGCCCATCTGGATGGACTCGCCCCATCGGTAGATGGTGCCGCTTCGAAACTTGTTACTGCGCCAAGGGTGACGGGCGTGTGCGCGAGGCAATCGAAAGTGCCATCTGTCTGACTTTGGATATCGGAGACCATCGGCGAAGGCCATGTCACGACAGTGCCACTTGCTGCGCTGGCCGCCCCAACGATGAAACCGTTGCTTGCCCGATCAATGAGGAGCGATGGGCTAGCGCCGCTGTCTGAAACGGTGTCGGTTGGCGTTGTGCTCAATAAGCCCGTGACACGATAAAGAGCGAAAGCCATGTCAACCATGGTGCCGCCAAAGCCACCGTTCCATGTCACGACAATGGTGCCGCTTGTCCCCGTGGGAACCGTGGCAGAAGCAATCCCCACGTGACCATTGCGGGTGTTGCCGCTTTGATCGGACTGCACATGTATCGTGGCGGATACGCCGCCGATTGTAATGCTCGACAGCGGGATGGCCGTTGACGTGCTCCCGCCAGCAACAGCAATAATGAGCAGGCGATTGGTCGCAGCTTCGCCAAAATCGACACCGGCAAATGTATATTCGTCCAGATTGGACGAGCTATCGTCCGTGGCAACAACGGAGAGCTGCGGCGACCAATCGCCTGCTGCGCCTGGGGGGAAGAATCCTGGCAAGAAACTCGTCATTAGAACGGCCCTTGCGGAGCGCCAACGAGTACGGCACTGGTACTCAGCGCAAACAGCGGCAGAATATAGCGCTTTGTCGAACTGTTAAACGTCAGGGCATTCCATGCGGCAACCTGCGTGCCTAAATAGCCCGCGCCAAGCGAGATCGTGCGGTCTGTGCCATCATTGCCCTGCACCCATATCGTCCGCCACGTGCCGGTTTGTATATTTGTCGCAAGGGCAAGCGCGCGGTTCCCCGACATCGTGATGGTGCCGTTGATAAACGCATCCCAATCTGGCGTGATTGTTGCGCCATCGGATATCGTCACGAAAGCGGAGGCCGACTCCAAATCCTCAGCCATCACCGCTTTTGCGCCCGTTGTCGCCGCGCGGATCTCGGCATCCGTCGCCTTCTCGACAAAGCCCCCCGTCGTTTCCGTTGCCGCCAGCGTCGTGGCGGACACAATATTGGCCAGGGTAATGCGCTTATTCGTTGTCGTAGACAGATCGTAAATCGCCAGCTCATCATCGGTCGCTGGCGTGGTCAGTTCCGTTCCGTCATGCAAGAGCAAGCCAGTAAGCGGCAATGTTGTCGTGGAGAAAAAGCTACCGACATACCAGCAATCATCACCGGAATCATAAGTAAATGTCTGGACGCTTCCGCCATTGACTGCCCCAGTCGGCAGAGCTGTCGATGTATAGACTCGGATAGCTTTCGCCCCAGTCGAGTCAACATTAAGCGTTGGCGCTGCCCCACTCGTGGCATGCATACGTGCCGTGACGGTATAGCCGTCAACGAGCGGTGTAAGACTTTGGTTGCTGGTGATGGTATAGGCTGTCGATGATCCCCCCGTCAGGAGATTGCCTGCGATATCATCGCGCCATTTTGCAATCGCGGCCATCATGGCGCGCGCGGAGTTATTGACAGTGGATGCCGCTTGCCCCTCACGCCAATTGACGGTGGAGTCCACCGTCGCATTGGTTGCCGCCGTGGTGCTCCAGATCGAAACGCCAGCCATTTATGCCCCCAATCCTGTGCCCGGCTGGCGCGGCACGGCACCAAGCTGAGAGCGCTGTTGCAGGATTTTGGCAAGGTTGGCCAGATCGATGGGCTTTTTCTGGTAAACCGGCATGCTGCTCGGGCTGCCTGTCGCGGCCGATTTCATAGCATCCTGGGCAAGGCGCATATCCGCATCGCTCGTGTCATTGCCTTGGCCCTGACCACCGCCAAGCCCAGCGGGTTCAGAATTGCCCCCGCCAAACATTGAACCGAGTGAGCCAAAGATATTGTTGGACTGGCCAGCATTGGCCAGCTTTCCCATGCTACCGCTGCCACCAAGGGCGGCCAAGAGATCGAGCATACCGCCCTCATTTGTTGGTTGTTGGGGTTGCGTGTCTTTGGATGGGGCCGACGCCATAGCCGGTGCAGCACCTTGGGGCAAGGGAGCCCCGCGCAAAATCTCCGCCTCTTGTGTGCGACGATCGATCAAGGCCGTCGGGTTGTTCCCGGCGCGGCTAAAGGACAGCATGCGCTGAGAGACGCGATCCCAGTTTCCGGCATTGATGTCAGGCAAAAGCCTGCCAATGGCCCCAGGCCCAAGATTGAAGCCAAAGGAGGTGAGGGCTGCTCGCTTATTATCATCAAGCGGCACCGTCACATTTTGATCGATGTAGCTGTCAACTTTGCCAGCCTCGGTGCGCAGTGCGCGCTCATGGTCCTCGCGCGTGCCAACGGGACTCCCTGGCTGCCACCGTGTGGAGTAGCCAACAGAATACTGCTTGTGATCCCATTTCGGCTTTGCCGTATAACCCTCAAATCTCTTCAGGAGATTGAGAGTATAATCCGAAGTTGCCATGGCCCCCGCCATTTATGCTTGACACACCAAATACAGTGCATGATTCGAGCAGATTATACAGCCTATTGTGTTGGAACCAGATCGCTGAAGTCGATTTCCTCTGCCTTGTGTGGCTGTTTATTCCACCGCTCAAGCTGCTCATCGATCATGATTTGCAGCCAAATATCGGTATCCACACCCCTTGGCTTTGGCGCGTCGGTCATTGACCACGATGGATGGAAACTGAATATTTTTTCCAACTCGGGGCCAAGGCTCTCGTAATCGCGATAATGCTTCTCACTCAATTCTTGTATTTTGCTGGCGTTTTCCTGGTATCTTTTCCACTCCTCTGGAGTCACCCTCTCAGACCAGCTATTGCCATATTTGCCCATGAAGCTTTCGACCATAGCGAGATGCTTGTCTTCGGCCTTTCTCTGATCAATCCCAGCCTGAGCCGAGTCGAGCTTCATTTGCGGCGATGTCACGGTCATCTCATCTGGATCGCTGTCGAAACTCACTATGGCGTCTGAACCATATTTGGCCTCAGCCAGAGCCTGGATTTCCTGGCGATAGAGCCTGGGGTCAAAAGCGACGAGACGCGGATCATATTTGGCCCAGAAATCGGCCGCCTCATCGCTCAGATCTTCGTCAGGCTCCATCCGCACATTGCGTTTGCGAAGATCGGAGCGCACCGCGTCCATGACGGTTTTCTGCCTGCCATAGGGCAGATCAAAGAATTCATTCCAGAAACCGACGTTTGCTGATGCTTGGCTTTGGTATATTGTCGCCTCCACAAGGCCATCTCGCTGTCCTTGCATGTATAGAATCTGATCTTCTTCTGGGCGAACCGCGCTAACGCCAGCCCCAATATCTTTTCTCTCTGCCCATTTTTCTTTGATCTTCTGGAAGACACGCGCTCGGCGCATAACTTCATCATAGGCTTCGTCATAGTTGTTGGTTTGAGTCTTGCTGACGATGGCGTCTTTTGGCGCTCCAGCAAACGGAAAGCTCTTGCGCCGATCGGCCGCGCTCAAATCCTTGCGCTGCATCACCGCATTGGCTTCAAACTCGCCAAAGCTGCGCCCATAATCGGCCTCGCGCACCAGCATGGCCTCTTCCAGCCTTTCGCCAAGCGCCTTGATCCCCTCTTTCTCAAAAGCCAATGCGCGCGGCGACGACTCGTCGCCCCTAAAGGTGAGTTCATCCACTCGCTCAAAAGCCTCAAGCAATTGCAGGGCAATCGCTTCGGGCTGGGTCATTTTCAGCAATGTATCGCCGCGCGAAATATCACGCTGATCGCGCCGTCTTCCCTCTGGCAGATCATTGGCTGGATCGTAAAGCGCGGTCGAGCGCTCTGCGAATTCAGTCGGGATCTTGTATTGCGGCGACGCTCCCTCAGCAAAGCCCTCGCGGCCTTGGATGTAATGCTGAATCTCATGCAGAAGCGTATCCAATAGCTCTCCCTGATTTGGCGCAGAAACAGAGATGGGCCGGTAAGTTCGCGTGCCCTCCTTGCTGCGGAAACTCAGTTCTCCTTCTGTTGGAGCGCCTTCGCCATAAGCCAGATTGACACGCATCTGCCGCAAAAACGGATAAGCGTTGAACAGCTTGGGATGATGCAAGACATTGATCAAGGGCACATTGGTGGCCTCTTTGACTGGCGAATTACCAGGAGTCCGGCCCAGCATCCTGGAGAGGAACCCTGCTTTCTTGGGCGGAGCAAATACCTTGTCGAGCCCAATGATTTTGGCCCCCGAGTCATCGATTTCCCAGCGCCATTTGCCCTCAGGACCGCGCGCCATGCCGGTTTCCGACCAGATGCGCTCCGGTGTGGCTTTGCGCGCTTCCATGCGCTCGGCGGCCTTCTGTGCCTCTTTTGGAGCCCCTATGGCGCGGGAGCCTGCCAAAGCAAGCATGTCGTCCTTGTACGCATTCGTACCAAAGCGGAAATTCTGCGCGGACGCTGGTGTTGGGGCTGGCCATATCGTCTGGCGTTGTTCCTGGGAAAGCCCCAGGCGCTCCTGAACCTCGCGCGCCTCGACCTCGCCGCCCTGCCGCCGATAAAGCTCATAGCCCGCATGCTCGACAAAGCGGGTCATGAAGTGATCCATCGCCGCCTGCATCTCGGCGCGGACGGGGGAGTCCTTCGGCATCCCGGCCAGCGCCCGCGCCACCCTTTCATAGGCGGCCCGGCGATCAGCGAGGGCATCGCTGTCCAAGATCTCCTCGTCCATCGGCGTTAGCTTGGCAGTGATCATCCGCCCCAAAAGCCGCTGCGCCTCATCCTTATGGTTCGCCCCAGCCGCAAAGCCTTCCTTGCGCTGGATCGAATGCTGAAGCTCATGCATGAGAGCTGAGAGGATTTTGCGATCATTGCGGCCATCGGCATAGCCTTTGGTGCCAAGCACGATCAGTTCGCCGGGCGTTTTCTCGCTGCCAGTGCGGTCACTCCACCCAGCATCGCCAAGCGGCATGCTGGGATCGATCACGATATTGATCGCATTCAAATGCGGATACGCAGCGAGAAGCGCTTCGTGATCGAGCAAATGCTTCACGCTTGTCTGCGTGGGCGTGGACTGGGTAAACCGATCGCCCGTCATTTTGAGCTTGGCCGCACTGTCATCGACCTCGAATTTCCAGCGGCCATCGGCGGCTTTAAACCAGCCGGTGTGCTCCAGGATCTTGGCGGGATCGATGCCCTTGGCCGCCAGACGCTGCGCCGTAGTCAGGCGCTTTTCGCTGGCTGTCTTGGCCCAGGGACCGGCGAAAGCCTCCCGCGCATGGAGTGCTTCTGTTTCGCCGCCTTGCTCGCCACCGCCAGAGAAATGCCCAGCAAAGATGCTATCCAGCAGCTCCTTAACTGGAGCCACCTCTTGCGGTAACAATGCGCCATGGCTATATAACTCAGCCATGTGAGCCACATATTCTTGATCGATGCTCTCTTGGCGATTACGGTGATGCTTGTACCGATCTTCATAGGCATCAAGAATCGTTAGTCCCGGCTCGGCATTCTTGGCATTGGGGCTGCTGATGGCTTGCAGATAGGTCCGCAGATCACTCTCAAGGATTTGGAGATTTTTCGCATGGTCAAGAAGACGGCTCCACGCAGCCCCAGAAAGCGCACCGCTATCCCGAAGCGCATGGATGGACTCATGCCGTACCTCTCCGATGAGGCGCTTATCGCCGCTGCCCGGCGCGGTAAAGCGGCTAAAGAAAATGCCATGGTCGCCGAAGGCGTCGCGGTGGAACCAAGCCCGCCTGTCGGCGAGGTCTGACCAGTCGCCCTCCATCTCGTAATCGGTGCCGGAATTGGTCTTAAAGGTCGCGATCACGCGGCCTTTTTGGTTTGGAACCGGCGCAACCTTACTCAGCGCCGCGACAAAAACATCATTGGGCACCATATCCAGGAAGGGCTTGATGACATCTTGCACCGCATCGGCATGGGGGACGCTGACAGTCCGGCCGAGCTTGATGAGGCTGGAGATCTGCCGCTTGAGATCGCGATCGCTCTGGGCTGACGGCCCAAGCGCCAAGGGCTGGCCAATATTGACGGAATCCCGCATGGCATCGCTGATCGGCCAGATCAGGTTTCCCGTGGTTGAGTTGTCGCCGCTCAGCCGCCCGCGCTGAGACTTCACGCCCCATTGCTTGACGTATTTGTCGATGAAGCGCGGTAGATTCTCGCCATAGAATTTCTGCGCCACGTCTTCGGGTGTGGCAGACGCCTTGCTGATTTGCTTGGGCTCAGTCAGGCCCACGGCATCAAAACCCTCTTCCACGGCATATTGCGCGGCACGCTTGAAGGCCAGCTCCCACCATGCATTGCCGGTATAGGGGGCTTCGGGTGCTCCACGATAGCCAAACGTTCTGATGTAAGCGTCTGCCGATTTGGATCGCGCCGCCGCCTGATTGCCAAGCTTATCCATCTCGTCTTGGATGCCGCCCATCTGATCGACAAGCAATTCATGGTCACTTGGAGACGCTTGCTGGCGATCGAGTGTGCGGCGGATCTCATTGTACTTTGCGCTCAGCTCCTGATTCTTGGTCACCATTTCTGGTGTCCAGCCGCTCTGATTGCGGACTTCAATCGCCTTCTGGTAGCCTTCTTCGCCAAAGCCAAAGGCGCGGGAGCGCTGATGCAGATCGGACTGAATCTCATTGATGAACATCACCCGCTTGCCACCCTCCATGGTTCGGGTGTCAAAGCGAAGATGGACGATTTCCTGATCGCTGAAATGCGCGGAGCTGTACCGGCCTTCGAGGGCTGGGAATCGGATCAAAAGCTCGCGGTAATCCTCGCCGCCAGGAATCCGGTAGCGCCCATATTGCGTGGGGCCACCATATTCGATGATGCCGCGCCCTGTATCATTGTCATCGGGGGCGTTGTCCTCATCGGGCGCATCGCCGCGCTCATTCTCACGCTCATTACGCACCCGCTCTTCGATTTCTTCGCGGGCATCACGCTGGGCTTGGCCGTAGAGATCGTGATGATCGTTGTCGCGGATTTTATCCATTGCGCGCATCTCGTCATCCTCGAAATCATCGCGCTTTGTTTCGAGAGCCTCTTCACCCGCTGCCTCAGCCTCCTCATAGCTGGCATAGTCATTGTCGCCATCGATGTCTGGAGCACTGGTTTTGTTGACGAGGGTGTAATTCCAGGATGGATCGTCCACTTGGCCATCATACACCCAGAAATCATCGGGGATGAAATCACCCAAGCGCGGGCGCGCAACTGCATGGCCTATGGTTGGCAACGCAGGTTGCATTTCCAGCCAGCCATCGAAATCGCGCTGCGCCTGATGATAAGCGGGAAGGTACTCCGTCTGCCAAAGCGCTAACTTTTTCGAGGAAACATTGGGCTGGACGGAAACC
>ERZ1292644.1631-Hain-H14-01um-R2-1631-length-11288-cov-6_pt1 | contig 11288 bp, 16 predicted proteins | sample MGYA00564402_ERZ1292644 | MGnify/ENA primary metagenome ERZ1292644 (study PRJEB36523, sample SAMEA6512644) | groundwater metagenome | collected 2019-01-09 | study: AquaDiva: Metagenomics assemblies of 32 groundwater samples | reverse complement strand
CTAATAACGAAGGGGAAATAGAAAAACAAGTGAAACAAGGATTAGCAAAAGCAGGAATGGGAAGAGCGGGAATAATCGGAGGTATCCCATCTTCTGGAAACGTAGACGAGAGTAAGACACTCTCGGAAGACGAAAGATACGTTGCTAGAAGATTAGGTATCTCAGACGAGGATTACTTAAAAAACAAGAAATAAAATAATGGACACAAAATTTTATAAAGGAATGAGTCCATGGAACAAAGGATTAAGGGGATACAATGCAGGAGAAAAAAATAATATGTACGGAAAACATCCTACTGCATGGAACAAGGGGAAGAAGGGATTACAGGTTGCTTGGAATAAGGGAAAGAAATTTTCAGAAGAAATAAGACAAAAAATGAGAGATGCACATAAAAATAACCCTAAATACCAAATAGCTATGAAGAAAAATGGATTAAAAGGTTTAATAGCACAACAGAATATGAAAGAACCAACTTCTATTGAGAAAATAGTTTACGACCACTTACTTCTTAAAGGTATCTTATTTGAGAAACAAAAACTTATAAATGGAAAGTTTATCGTAGATGCCTATATTCCAAGTCTAAACCTCGTAATTGAAGCAGATGGTTCTTATTGGCATTCGCTTGATAGAGTAAAAGGAAAAGACAAAGCTGAGAATGCTTATCTCACAAAATGTGGATTTAATTTAGTTAGATTATCAGAAGACGAAATAAATGATGGTAGTTTTAAAGAAAGGATGGTAGTTTAACTTGGCAAAAACAGCAGCAACAGGGTTTTATCCACGAGGAAACCTTTTAGGAGGAGCTAACACTCCGCCCTCCTACGATTATATTATCGCAAATTCTGTAACTATAAAAATTGGAGATGCTTTATTGATAAATGAAGCAGGATTTGTTCGTAGATCAGCAGCAGGAGAACCCATTTTAGGCGTTTGTGTTGGGCTTGTAGATGTAAATGGAATAAATGTATTCTCTCCAAGAGCATCAGGAACTACAGGTTCTACTTTAACTCCAGACGATACTTTAGCAACTTCTTCAACTAATCAATCAGATGCAGTACGAAATCTCAAAGCTCAAATTCAGCTTGATCCAGCAGGACTGCTTCTTTATTACAATGATGCGGACGCAGATTTAGCAGCAACAAACGATTTTCAGTTTTATGACAGCAGTGCTGCGGGTAATCAAATAACAGGTTCAACTAATTTAGACACAAATGGACAATGGCAATTAGTTAAAAGAGACCCAGATGGAGACGCAGATTTATCTAAAGGGTTATTTAGAATTAACGAAAGTCAAATGAATGCGGGGCTGGATTCCGCAACAGATAAAATACCAGCTTAATTATGGCTAGTTTAAGAGCAAATTTTGCAGATTTATTAACACCAGGCTTCATCAAAATCTTTGATGATGGGTATAATTTTAAAGCACCAACTTCAGTAATGGAGAAGGTATTTAATGTTGATTCCTCAGAGAAAGATTCAGAGAAGGTATCCGCAATCACAGGGTTTGGCTACCCAGTTCTTACTTCTGAAGGCGGAACTATTGATTATGAAGACCCAGTGCAAATGTATGACACAACCTACACTCATCTTAAATACACCAAAGGATTCAAAGTATCCAGAGAATTAGTAGAAGATGATTTATATAACGTAATCAAAGGCGTGCCAAAGGCACTTGGAATGGCATTTAGGAGATGGCAGGAAAGGTCAGCAGCTCAAGTATTCAATAGGGCATTTAACTCTTCATATTTGGGCGGAGATAGTGAAGAATTAGCTTCTACTTCCCACGACAGGTCAGATGGAGGAACAGCTCAATCTAATGCTTCTTCAACAGGTCTTACTCTAAGCGAAGCAAACTTGGAAACAGCAATAATCGCTTTCAGAGGACAACTGGATGACAAAGGAATGAGAATTGATGTCTTCCCAGACACTTTGGTAGTTCCGATTGATCTTCGTAAAACAGCACGTTTGATAGTAGAATCTCCTTCCCGACAGGGAACAGCAGACAATGACAAAAATATTTACCACAATGAGTTTAAAGTTCTTGACTGGATTTACATGGACAGAAACACAACCCACTGGTTCTTGGTTGATTCTTCCCAGAAACAGCTTCAGTGGTACTGGAGAGTAAAACCAGAATTTAAGCAAGATGATTCTTATGATACAGATATGGCTCTATACAAAGCACGAGCACGATGGAGCAATGGTTGGAATGACTGGAGAGGCGTTTGGGCTTCACAAGGAGATGGGGCAGCATACTCAGGCTAAATTCAGGGAGCAGTCTGTACTCTGCGACTGACTTCCTTAACCGACACGAGTAGGAGTTAATTATGACCGCATACAGTTCATTAGCAGGCAGACTTAAAACAGGAACATCTAATCCTACTGGCCCTAGTGCTGCAGATGAATACTACAATACTACTTTTAATACTTGGATGCGTTATGATGGAGTACAGTGGTCTGGCTTGGGTCTCACAACCAGTACTTCTACTTCTACCTCTACTAGTACAAGTACTTCCACAAGCACTTCAACTTCCACAACCAGTACAAGTACTAGCACATCTTCCAGTACTTCTACAAGCACGAGTACCTCGACTAGTACTAGTACTTCAACAAGCACCAGTACTTCTACTTCAACAAGTACGAGCACAACCAGCACATCAAGCTCAACAACGCAAACAACAACGAGTACTTCTACAAGTACAAGTACTTCAACAAGTACCAGTACGAGTACAAGTACGACAACAACTGTTTAATTATGGCTGATACATTTACACAGACAGATACACACATAACAAATATAACAGGAAGAATAAGGGTTGCCACAAGCAATCCTACTGATCCTGTAATTGGTGATGAATTTTACAACACAGCTACTAATTACTGGTCAAGATGGAGTGGGGATAACTGGCTTGGATTTAGATTTACCAGTTCTAGCACTAGTACTAGTACATCAACAAGCACAAGTACAAGCACAAGCACAACATCAACAAGTTCGAGTACATCGAGCTCGACTAGCACCAGTACTAGCACAAGTACTACTGGATAATTATGGCTGATTCACACTTTTCGTCATTATCAAGGGCAAAAAGAGTACTATTCAACGCTCCACCGATTGAGCCGAGAACAGGAGATTTCTTCTTTGACAATCTAAATAACCGATGGGCTGTATATAACGCAAATCAGTGGTTCTATGCTGCTGTAACAACTAGTACCTCGACAAGTACTAGCACCACAAGTACAAGTACTTCTACAACCAGTACGAGTTCTAGCACATCAAGTTCAACTTCGACTAGCAGTAGTACGAGTACCAGTACAACAACAACAATCTAAACTATGATATTGAAAAACCCTGATAATGGGGCAACCATAGACATAATAATTCTAGGAAACAAATGGTTCTTTCCGAAAGGAACTACTCAAAAATTCCCTGTAGAGATAGGACAAATCTTAAAAGAAAGATATGGTTTTTTAGAAAAGGTTGATGCTGTGGAAAAAGCTGTAGTATTAGAAATTCCAGAAGGATTTAAGTGTTCTATGTGTGAATATCAAAATAAAATTAAAATTGGAGTGTTAGGACATTTAAGAAGCCACCCTGAAGGAATTGAGGTAACCGAAGCAAAACCCGCAGGTGAAGCTACCCGAAGACCTACTTTATATGAAGCTCGAAATGCGAAAACACTTCGGGCTGATGTTGAGCCTGAATTAAGACAATATCCTCAAGTTGAGTTTTATGGAGAGGGATTTGAAGAACAGCGAAGCATGACTACGGGCACTAGATTTACAGGAAAAATATAATGATCGTAAAAAACACAATTTCAAGATACGCCAAGTCAGGAGTTGATACAAGCGGGGTTGTAGTAAATAAGCCTTGTGAGGTTGTATTATTGAAAGCTACTTCAGGAGGGGGAGCTGCAACTTGGGAACTTTACGATAGTGCATTACAGATAGAAGGAGAAGCAGTATGGATTCTTGATTCCTCACAGCAAAACCCTGATGTAAATGAATTTTCCCATCCGTTGAGGTTCAATAAAGGGATTTATGCAAGACAAACTCAGGGTGTAGGAACTACTTCTCAAGTATTTGCAGCAGTAATGGTATGATGTATGAGTTTGTTTTTCAATCGAATTTATTTTCAGGGTACGGTTACAAGTGGCGGTGTTAAAAATTTAGCTTTTGTCAAAAGAGATGACAATACGTGGAGTATTGTAGATCAGGTAAGTATTGGACTATTGCCTAAATCTACCTCATAAGTTTTATAGTTTACTTTTGCCTGTTGACTTTTAGTATCCCTTTGTGATTTACTGTAAGTAATGAGTGCTCTGCCCCTTAAAAGAGTTGCAATTTTTACTTCATTTAACGACTTCCAAGCCGCATATTCGCTCAACATTATCGTACAAGGGCAAATCAAAATGTTTATAAAACACGGATACAAACCTATTGTTATCGTGAGTGATACTTTTACAGCCCCAGAAGATTCACCTTATCACCTAGAAGGAGTAACTCTTAAATTCTTACCAATCGTTCCAGTTTATAATGAAGTTAAAAAGGATGAGACTTTTGATGAAGATGTGCAAGCGTTAGAGATGGGGCTTGAAGATGCCCTAAAAGATATAGATGTAGTTTTATCTCACGATATTATTTATCAGAACGCTTCCTTAAAACACAATCTTGCTTCAAGAAGGTTTGCTGATAAACACCCCCAAGTTAAATGGTTACATTGGATACATTCAGCCACCTCCCCTATAACACTTGCCAATCTTAGACCTTACTTTGGAGACGAGTACCTTAACTTAGTCCAGAAACCTTTCCCCAATTCTCATTATGTATTTTTTAATGATTATTCAAAGCCCCGAATCTCTTCTGACTTTGGAGTAGATGAAACACTGGTTAAAACAGTTCACCATCCAACTGATATTTATGAATTCTTTGGTATATCTCCCGAAGTGCAGGGAGTGATGGAAGATAAAAAAATGTTTGAAAGCGATGTGATGTGTACTTATCCTATTCGTTTAGATAGAGGAAAGCAGGTTCAATTCGTGATTAAGACTATGGCTTGCCTTAAAGAACAAGGCTTATCAGTAAGAGTTGTAATAGTGGATTTTCACTCAACAGGGGGAGATAAAGTTACCTATCGAGATGAGTTAAAATCGCTGGGAATTGATTGGGGGTTAAACAATCAGGAGCTTATCTTTACTTCTGAGACTCGTCCAGAGTGGGAAGTCGAAGTGCCTCATTATGTAGTAAGGGATTTCCAGATGTTATCGAATGTCTTTATTATGCCCTCTCAGTCAGAGTCCTACTCTCTTATCACTCAAGAGGCTGGTATGCTAAAACAAGTGGTAGTTGCAAACTTCGACTTTCCTCCATTCCGAGATATTTTTGGGCCAAATTTGATCTACAGGAAGTACTCGTCAATGATTGATATGATGAATGGTATGCAAGGAGTTACTTCTACTCAATACGGCCCAAACAACGCCGCCCCAGAAGAAAGAGCAGCTTATGAAAAAAGATACCATCAGGAAACAGCGGGTATGATTAGAGCCAAATTAAAAGACGGAGGCCCAATGGAACTATCACGTTTCTTGCTTAAAAACAGAAATCCAGATTATATTTTCAGGAAGGAGCTTGAGCCAATTTTATTTTTATGAAAAATCAACATATCGCTATACATCAAGAATTTTTTGGTAAATCTATGGGGGGTATATTGATGATTAACTTTGAGACATATCAAGGCAGAGGCAGACCAAGAAAGACAGATTATATTACGCTTATAGAAGCTCAAAAACAGTTAAACAAAATAGTTTTAAATCATATAGATAAAGAAAGAAAGTATTTATGAATTGCGTGATTGGATATGGGACGATTGGCAAAGCAACAGCTTTAGCTTTCGGTATTGATAAATACTTTTCCCGCACTAATTTTAATATTACTTTGAACGAGGCTGCTAAATGCAGGTTTATTTTTATCTGTGTTCCTACACCAACTGTAAATGGTAGCTGCGATACTTCTCTCGTAGAACAGTATGTTAGTCAGCTTTCTCAAATAGGCTGTTCTGGGGTCATCGTAGTGCGTTCTACAGTAACTCCTGGGACTTGTAAGAGATTAGCTGAAAAGTATAATGTTCCCGTAGTGTCTAATCCAGAATTTCTGACTGAGAAAACTGCTGAATATGATGCAAAGCACCCAGATATTATAGTGATAGGGTCGGATATTCCTGCTTGGGGTGAAGCTCTGAAAGGTCTGTATGAAGCAAGATTTAAAGGCGTAAATACCTATCTGACTGATACTGTTACCGCAGAAACTATCAAGTATGGGATAAATTGTTTTTATGCTCTAAAAGTAGTATATGCCAACCAACTCTACGATGTCTGTAAAAGAAGTGGAGCAAACTACGAGAAAGTAAAAGAAGCCATGTATCACCGAAAATGGATAGGGAATAATCACTTAGATGTATGGTTTAATGAAAAACGGGGACTTCATGGTAGATGTCTACCAAAAGACCTTCAGGCATTCGCTAACTATTCCAATTCACGACTTTTACAATTAGCAGTTAAGCTAGATGAAGAGGTAAAATATGAACGAAATCAAAGTTGAAGCAACAAGTACAACAGGAACACCACATAAAATTATTGAGGGATTAACTTCAATCATCATTCCTATTTATCTTAGAAGCTATCCTCTGTTCCACAACACAGGGAATACAATAGGTTCTATCAGAGAGCACACAGATACTCCTTACGAGATTGTAGTCGTGGATGATGGGTCGCCCATACAGTTGCCTGACCCTGTGATGTATAAGGCTGAAAAATATACTAGAAACCCCGAAAATGAGGGTGTGACTAAATCCTGGAACAAAGGTATTAGAATTTCACAGGGAGAGTATATCTGCTTAATGAATAATGATGTAATGGTTTTTAACCATTGGCTTGAAGATTTACAAGAATGTCTTCAATACAAGGATTTAGTAGCGGCAACTCCTATGTATGGACAACCTTTCGCAAGAGCTGTTGAAAGCAAGAAAATACGGGACGGGTACGAAGGAAAAATGATTGGAGAGAGCTTTTCAGAGTTTGAGGACTTCTCGTGTGTATTGACTAAGAGAGATTTATTTAATGAATTAGGTCTTTTTGATGAGAGGTATCTAAACTATGTGCAGGATGTGGATTTCAAGCGGAGAATGAAAGAAGCTGGTAAAACTTATGCTTCAACTAAGAAGGTAGCCACTTTTCATATTATAGGAGCAACTTCAGGAGAGATTAAAGAAACAGCAGAAATAGTCAATGAGGACAAGAAAAAGTATAAAGAAAAATGGGAAAGAAAGGAGGAAATTAAAGTGGACGATAGCGGATATAAACCGTTACCAGGAACAACAGAAATAACTACTAATACTAGTGAAGCAGTATTCGAACATCCAAATCCTTCTCCAAATCCAGAACCAGAAGCACCAAAAGAATACACTTTAGAAACATTACCTAAGTTAATAAGGACTGCTGAAACAGGAGATAAAATTTACTATGTTGAGAATAAGACTTTACACTGGATAACTAATCCAAAAGTAATGGAAATTCTAGGTTTTAATTTTGGAGATGAGATAGCAATACCAAGAAAGTTATTTATTCAGATTAGAAGCGGACAGCCTGTAAGTACAATAAATGTTGAGCAATTTAAAGCTCAGATGTAATGAAGTATTCTTTAATAACGCCAAGTATGGTATAATGGAATGGTATGGAACGAACAGTATGCGATGTATGCAATCGGAGATTTTTAAGTGAATGGACTTTAAGAAACCATAAGGTGTTTCATAATAAAAAACTTGTTAGAGTAGCTGATATAAATAATAAAATTTGTGGTATTTGTCAGAAGAGATTGAGCTTAAGCAATTTTAGATTTTTGGCAAATAGGAGTTACAATAGTTATTGCAGACCCTGTGAAAACAAAAAAAACCTTGAATATAGAAAAAAAAGACCCGAATTGTCGAGGAGATTGTTTAAAACAGCTTATTTTAGATGGAAAGAAAAAACAGTGGGCTCATCTTGCGTAATTTGTGGGGAGAATAGAACATTAGACGTATGTCATATTGTTGCGAGAAATGGAAGGAATATGTCAAGATTAGACCCTAGAGATAATCTATTAGGCTTATGCCCAACACATCATAGATTATTTGATGAAGAGAAATTAAATAGTGATGAGTATGGAAAAATTAAAGTGCAAGTAGAAGGGGCTAGGAAAAAATATGTTTAAAAGACCGCTTTTTTCTCTTATTTGTCCAGCAAATGTCTGGACAGAGGAGAGACGAGTCCAGCTTTATAGGGCTATCAATAGCGTAGCAAATCAGAGTTATAAAGACTTTGAGTATATCGTAGTCAATGATGGCTCGACTTTAGAATTTGCTGTTCCAGGATGGGTAAATTTGATAAACAAAACGCACTACGAGAGAGTTAGTGCTCTTAATGCAGGACTGAAAGCGTCAAAAGGGGAATGGATTAGCTTCTTAGACAGCGATGATGAAATTGAGCCAAATTACTTTGATAAATTAAACGAAATTATTAAAGACCCAAAGTATAAAATGTTTAATTTTGGTTGTACTTATTATCACAAAGACGGAACTATTACAAAAAGAGAACCTTTTGCTCCTAAAGAAGAAAAAGTAGGACATGAAGTGTTTGGAGGAGGAAATATAGTGAATGGAACTTTTGTATTTAAAAGAGAAGTCTATAAGAAGTTAGGGGGTTATCCACCCGATGTAGTAAAAGATATTGATTGTACTGAAGTGAATTACCCAGCTTTTAAGGGACAGGAGAAGCCCTATATCAGAGACCTAAATATGAATACTCCGTTTGATTTTAGTGCTTACTACCAAGTTAAATACCCTGAAATTAGAAAGTATTTCATGGTAGATTTCGAAGGAGAACCAGATAAAATAATTAAGGAATTAGGAAATCCTTGGGGTCAAGATTTCGGTCTGTGGTATCAATATACCCGCAAGTATCATTCAAAACCTATACACGAATATCTAATAAAAATACATCCGAAATGAAAATTTTAATAACTGGACAACGGGGATTTATAGGAAGACACCTTACAGGAAGCTTAACCCATGAAGATAAAGTAGTTGATGGTTGGGATATAAAAAAGGGAAAAGACATTTTTGCTTATACTTTTGATAAGGCGGTTAAGGAAGCTGATGTTGTTTATCACCTAGCGGCTTTGACTTCTGTTGACCAATCATTTAGAAATCCAGATGAAGTATTTATGACAAATGTATTGGGAACTGCAAGAGTGGCTTATTTGTGTGCTAAGTATAAGAAAAAACTTATCTATCCTTCTTCTGCTGCGGTTTATCATCCTGAGTTATCTCCTTATGCAAAGAGTAAGTGGTTAGCTGAGGAAATAGTTAAAGGGATAATGAAAACTACACCTGTAGTTATTCTAAGACTTTACAATGTGTTTGGAAAGGGAATGAACAAGGAATCGGGAAGTATTATGTATAACTTTCTTTATGATAATAAATTAACAATTTATGGAGATGGGGAGCAGACAAGGGATTACATTCATGTTCAAGATATAATTTCAATAATGAAAGATTGTTTGAAAAAGAAATGGAATGGAAAGATAATTGATGTAGGCTCAGGCGAAGCCCTTTCAACAAACTTTATAGCAGGACTATTTGCATTTTATAGGAAAAAGAAGCTGTTTTATAAAGAACCCCGCAGAGAAATTAAATGGAGTATCGCAAATACCTCTATGCTCAAAACTCTCTATAAGAAACCTTTAACAACTGATATACAAAATAATATAAAGGAGCTTGTATATGGAACAAAACTTTAATATCAATATCTTTATTACAGCGTATTTAAGACAGGATTTTACCCGAAAGTGTATTCAGTATCTTAAAGAGAGAACTAAAACTCCTTATACTCTCTTCCTACTGGATAATGGGGGAAATAGTGAGTTTAGAAAGGATGTGGATTATTATGTTGGATTTGGACAAAATATGGGTATTCATGCTGCTTGGAATACTGCTTTGGCTCTTAGTACAACAGATTATTTTATTACTACGGATAATGATCTTTTAGTACCAGACTTAGAACCAGACTGGCTTTCTCAGATGATTAAGTTTATGGATGAGAGACCTGATTACGGGGCTATTTCACTCCATCCCCATATTTTTATAGGAGCAGCAGGAATTGATCCCAAAGACGAAGACGTTAAAGAGAGAAATATGTGCGGAGCAGTATTTAGAATTATGCGGACAGCAGCAGTAAAACAAGCTGGCGGTTGGGAGAATAAAATTGACCCTCAGCGAAACCATGAGGAAAGGACTATTTGTTCACGGCTTCAAGGAGTAGGATATAAGGTAGGTATAGCTTCAAGGATAAGGGCATATCATTTGTTTGGTGAAAACTGGGGATACCCACCCGAGATATCCCCTGAACAACAAGGTCATCGAGCAGATCTAGCCGAATATGTCAAACAATTCGATCAGCCGAGTGCTTATGATGAAAAAACCTGGTTGCCAAAAACATAATTGGAAAGTTGTTTCCTACAGAGGTTATTCTTTACCTCCTGTATTATCTGGGTGGGATGAAAAAGATGAACGATGTATGAAATGTAAAAAATTACGAACTATAAAAAATGAAAGTTAGTATTATTTGTTCTACATTTAATAACACTAGAACCGCTACACACATGAGCATGCTGTGTTTAGATCACATTAGGAAATTCACTGATCCACCATATCAGTTGATTGTGATTGACCCTATTCCTAAATTTCCTATACGAGATGACTATAAAACACTTCAGCTTGAAAATGACCCTGACACAATTTGGGCTAAATTTCCAACAGATATAGGTTATACGGCAGGCATGAATAAAGGAGCAGAATTAGCAACTGGTGAAGTACTTGTTTTTATTCAGAATGATGTTTTTGTAAGAGAGGGATGGTTGAAAGATATGCTTTGGTACATAGAAACAAGTAGGTGGGACGTAGTTTTCCCAGACCAAGTTCCAAGAACTAGGGAATACGTTGAACATTCATATCTGAGACAACATGATGATTTAGAAGCAATGAGGGGCGGAAGAGATGCAGGATTGATGATGATAACCAAAAGTGCGTTTGAAAGATGTGGGGGTTGGAATCCTGAAATGACCTTGTTGGCAGAGAGAGATTTCTACGAGAGAATGGATAAAGCAGGATTGAAATGGACTGATACAAACAAGGTTTTTATAACTCATATAATTGCTGCTACTAATCTTGAAAGGTTAGATAAGAATCCTCAAGAGTATGA
>ERZ1292644.1629-Hain-H14-01um-R2-1629-length-11303-cov-16_pt1 | contig 11303 bp, 14 predicted proteins | sample MGYA00564402_ERZ1292644 | MGnify/ENA primary metagenome ERZ1292644 (study PRJEB36523, sample SAMEA6512644) | groundwater metagenome | collected 2019-01-09 | study: AquaDiva: Metagenomics assemblies of 32 groundwater samples | reverse complement strand
TTCACCAGCTGGTTGGCCGCAATCATGAGGAAGTCCAGCCTGGGGTAGATGCTGACCACCGGACGGTATCCGGCCAACCAGAGGCCCAGTCCAATCCCGCACTGGGTATCCTCGAAGACCGGCAGCTCCAGGCGCTTCTCCAGCGGCACGCCCTCCAGTGTGGAAAACATCAGGTGGCCCGGGTAGACTACCGACTGCCCGATGAAGATGGAGTCAGGGATCTGGCCGATGCGGGTCATGGCCTTAGTCAGCTCATCATGCCATGACATCTGAGCGCTCCCCAGCGGGTGCCTGACCGGCCTGATCGAAATTAACCCAGGCCCCCGCGCCCACGTGCGGCCAGTCCTCCCGGTCGTAGCAATATCGGATGACACGCCCTTCCGCCCAGCTGTACATTCGCCAGATCGTCTCTCCGATGGTGATGTGCTGATGGGGGACTCCCCAGACCTGATGTGTCGGCGTATTGGTCGATAGTTCGTTGCACTCGATAACAAAGGTGATGGGCAGGTCAAAACCCCAGGCGTATTTCACCGCCTCTTGGAAGGCACCGGTCTCCGCTGCCATATCACCACAAAAGCACCAGACGTTCTCTGGCTTGCCCTGGCGTTTCAACCCTAAGGCGGTCCCCAGGGCGATGGGGAGCCCGCCAGCCACGATAGCCGAGCTGTAGAAGCGATAATCGGGGAATTCCAAGTGAATTGAATGCCCGGCCAGTATCTCCGCCATCACCTGCTCGCGGGGTATGCCCTTCAGCAGACAATGCAGGTGCGACCGGTATGTTCCAAAGCACCAGTCTTCGGGATGCACACCCTGGAAAATCTCAATGAGTTGCTCTTCACCGCCTCGTCGAAGATGAATAGGTGCCCGGATCTTACCAGTGAGGTAGATAGCTTTTACCTCTTCCTCAAAAGCTCTAAGGCTCTCGGGAGTCCAAATCTCAGCCACCTTAGCCGACCACCCGCGGGGGCACCGGCAGGATGTACTTCGCCCCCAGGAGCTTGGTGCGCTCCATAATCAGATCCGCGAACTGCTGGGCCAAGATCAGCACGTGGGTCGGGGGATTCTGCTCCAGGGCCTTCGCGCTGAGTATCGGGATGTGAGTGCCGGGGTGGAACAAGCCCTGCTTCAGCGGGTTGTCGTCAATGATCGCGTCAATTTCCCCCAGGCCGATGCCGCAGAACCCGAGGAGAGTTGCGCTGGTAGACGGCGCCCCATATCCGTAAATGCGGGCCCCTTTCGCCTTCAAGCCCAGCACCAGGTCGCGGAGGCCGAGCCTGTTATTTTCGACCCGGACAGCGAAGGCCTCATAGCTGTGGAGCTGGTCAACCCCGTAGGCCTCCTCCTCTTCCAGGATTGCGGCCACTGAGCTATCTGGCTCGCCGTCGAATCCCGCGTAGACCCGGAGCGACCCACCGTAGGTTGGCGTCTCTAAGGCCTTGAGCACCTGAAACCCGTGCCGTTGCAACAGCGCCATCAGGGAATGCAGCGAGAAATAACAAAGCATTTCGTGATAAACCGTATCATACGTGCACTGGCGCATGGTGGCTGGGAAGTAGCGTCCCTCGACCACGAAGACGCCTTTGGGCTTGAGCAGTGTCCTCACCCCGCCCATGAAGTCCGACAAGTCGGGAACGTGTTGCAACGTTTGAGTGCAGGTCACCACATCCGCGTGGCCATGCTTGCCCATAATCCAGTGTGCCAGCCTCTGGTCAAAGAAGTTGGTCAGGGTCGGGACTCCCATCTGTCGAGCCTGCTCCGAGATCTCCTCGGCGGGGTCCACGCCCAGCACCCGGCACTGATACTTGATGGCGGCCAGCAGATCCCCATTGTTGCTTCCGATGTCCACCACCAGGCTCCCCCGCTCCAGGCCTGCAGCCACTTCGCGCCCCAGAGCTGCCAGATGGTTCCGCAGCGAGTCGCCCACCGGGACATACCGGTACTGGCGGTAATCCCTTTGGAGGACCTCCTCCGGTAGGGCGTTCATCTGCTGAACCAGCGTGCACGTCGGGCAGAACCCCAGGGTAAGCGGGAAGCGGGGCTCCTGGTCGAACTCCTCTGGGCTCCGCAGGAAGGCGTTGCCCAGGGGCAGGCTGCCCAAGGACAAGAAGGGCTGGGCCGGTGTCTTACAGATACGGCAGTTCATCGCGCACTAACCTCTCTTGACCGTTCGCCGGCCGGCTTGCATCCGCTCGTAGAGCATGATTGCCAGGAAGTCCGATGGGAACAGCAGCGGCACCAGATCCCCCTCGATAATGAGGAACTGCCGGCATAGCATCTTTGTATAGGCAGCACACGCTCGCTTGCACCCGTCCACAATGAGCATGGTCGCGCCTGTCTTCGCCAGCACAGAGGGGCCCAGTGCATCGAAACTCACTGCGGGCAGCTTCCCAAGGCGCTCGACGGCCTCACGGTGCTCGCCCTTGCCATCCAGATACTCACGCATCCAGTCGGTCATGGTCTTTGGCTTCGCCTCACACGACCACCAGATCCCGGGCCCGTACTTGGTCCCGCTGTAGAAGGGCAGGTAGGCCTTTTTATACTCTTCCGTCCCCAGTATTTGGATCTGAAGGCTGACGGCGCGTCTAAGCTGTTGCATCCCGACCTCACCGTGGGCCAGCAGCTGCTCCACGAGGTTGATGGGCCCGAGATTGTGGGCCGCCATCGCCAGCCAATACTCCGGCGCGTGCTCCACAACTAGACCCTCACTCTCGCTTTATAGTCAACTACCGCCAGCTAAAGCAGGCGGCTTGCCCTCAGCCAGAAGACTGGCCAGGGCTTCGGGGCCGATTGACAACGGCCCACCGTCCCGAGAGACGGTATAGCGGTTTCTGATGTTTACCGCAGCATTGAGGTCGGCGTGAAGACTGAACCCGCAGACGCAGGAGAACTTGTGGCGATGGCGCTTCCCCAGCAGGCCACAGCGGGAGCATATCTGGCTGGTGTAGGCGGGGTTCACCTCGGCCACGGCCAGGGCGAACTCCTGGGCCTTGCCCTCGGCGTAGCCCCGGATAAGTCCATGTTGCCAGCCCGACAACCGGCGGCGCAACGCCTTGCCCCGGACCCGCCCTTTGCGGGGCTGAGGAATGTTCAGCTTCTCAAACACCAGCACGGAGTCAGACTTGGCCCACTGGCAGAGACGTTTTGCGGTAGTCTGGGCGAAGGTGCGGGTACGATTAGAACGTTTGCGTCCGAGCCGTTTGAGGGTGCGCCGGACACTGTGCGTGTCTTTGCCCTCTGCCTTGCGGGACGCCAGCTTGCGCTGGACGCGCTTGCGGGTCTTGAAGGATCGTTTATTCCTTACCTTGACCTCCTTACCAGAGATGAAGAGGTTGTTCCCTTCGGCGTCCACCGCCACCAGGGCATTGGTCTCATTAAGGTCAATGCCGATGGGATGGACGCCCTTGGGTTCGGGGTACTCCAGGGTGAGGACCACCCGCCCCAGGAGCTGGCCCTTACGCTCGATCACGGTGAGAGAGTCAACCTCTTGGGCTTGGGCGAACCGCGCTTGGAAGTCCTGGGGGATGGTGTAAGCGATGCGCTTGCGTCCGGCGATGGTCCAGATGGACAGGGAGCCGTCCTTGCGGAAGTCGGCATCCCGGCCCCGTCTACCCACGAGGAACATAGCCGTTCTGCGTTTGAAGGCGAAGCACTGCTCTGCGGGTCTCTTGTTAGCCTTGGCGCTGGCGTAGGCCCCGGCCACCAGGCGCAGGGCAGTAATAGTCATCTGGGAGTTGAGAACGCCCTTGACCTGATGGTAGCAGGCCCGCTGGAGCGGCACAGCCTTGAGGGGCTGTCCCCCGTTGAAGGCAACTGGCGATACTCGCTGCTGGACTTGCTGGAAGGCGTCCAAGGTAGCGCGCAGGTCGGGGTCGTCGGGCAGGACTATGGTGATGGTGCGCTGGGTCTGCATGACCTAGCTTACCTGGACTGCAAAACAGCTTCGGTCTTTAGCCATGTTCAAGGCTTCATACTCATCCAGGTTATTGAACCAGCGGCGCGTCCCTACCTGGTCTTCAATGCAAGTGTTGCACAGCACAATGCAGTTAACATATCGATGCTTCCTGGTTCGGACAGGAAACATTCCCAGATAGCGGGCTTCAGCATTGGCCAAGAGAGAATTACACCGCAAGCAATGGTCCTCGTGGCAAAGTTGGGCCCTTGTCTCGGCCTGTTGTTTGGCCGTCAGTGTATCCATACGAGACCTCCGATTCTCCATAGAGGATATTATGCCACATATTGCCACTATAGGCAAGCATACTGATGGAAAAGGAGTGCCGCAATTCCCCTGTCGGCTTTAGCCGACAGCCCCCTTGCGGCTACGATTGTGGATCACCCGGCGAATCGCGGGGATTATTGCACCGAGCTCCCAGAGTTCGGGAAGAATGACCCAAGCTTCGCCATCGCGCACCACCAGGTCGGCCCCGTTGGGCACCTCCAACCGGCCGGCCAGGGCCTGGACGATGTACGCTGCCACTACCGCAGGCTCTTGCTGCCTCTGGGCATTGGCAACGCCGAATAAGTCAGACCGGGTCTGGGTGTTCATTCCACCGGGGGAAACGCTGAAGCAGCTAACTCCGGAACCTTCCAGCTCCTGGGCCACCGCCTCGGTGATCCCGCGGAGGGCGAATTTCGAGCCGCAGTAAACGCTCAGGTTCTTGATGGCTCGGCGGCCGGCCATGGAGCAGATGTTGACGATGACTCCTTGCCCGCGGTTGTTCATTCCCGGAATGACCGCTTGCATCAGCGCAACCGGCGCTAACAGGTTCAGCTCAATCAGCTCATACAGCTCAGCGATGATAAACGCGTCCAGAGGTTTCATGGGATGGGCCATGCCGGCATTGTTGATGAGGATGTCCACGCGTTCGGTGCTAATCACGGTCTCGAAGCTGGCGCCGGCGCCGGTGAGTGCCAGTGGGAAGGCCTGATAGTCAACGCCAAGACCTGCCACTTCAACCGCCAGGCTTTGTAGGAGTGCTTTGTTGCGGGCGCAGACACGCAGATGGCACCCTTCCCTGGCCAGGGCCAGGGCGAGCTCGCGGCCCAGGCCCCGCGAGGCCCCGGTGATGGCGGTGACAGCCCCTTTAAGCTGCATGGCTATCCTTGCTGGCTTGCGCGGCCAATCTGCTATACTGCTCCGCCTGCTTCCTGGCGCGGTACTCGCCGATCGCCTGCTCCAACAGCTTCCCTGAGGTCACGCCCTCCAACAACGCTTGGCTCCTGACCCACTGCCATAGGGGCCTGGGTAGCTGGACCCGGGCGACGACGGTTTCATTATTCGCCACGACAGTTTCTCATTCCCGACCAGGTGGACCCCACAAGCTGCCGACCCACATCGCCGTCTCGCGCATCCCTTGCTCAAAGCTCACTCGGGGCTCGTAGCCCAGAATCCGCTTGGCCTTGGAAATATCCGGCACCAGGCGGAGGCCCTGCTCCCCCTCCCGCTGCGGGAGATGCTGGATCTCCGACTTAGAATTGGTCAACTCTACTGCCAGGGTTGCGATCTGCTTAACCGAGATTTCGTTCCCACCAGCCAGGTTGAACACATCGCCGACCGCCTGGGGGTTGATCAGGGCAAGAAAGAGCCCATCAGCCAGATTGCTCACCGCCTGGAAATCTCTCGTCTGGGCCCCGTCTCCGTGCATCGTGATCGGCAGGCCCAAAACGGCCTGCCGGAGGAAGGTACTCACGACCTGAGTCATTCGCATGTTTGGACCAAAAAGAGTTGAAGAGCGGGTAATGACCACTGGGAGCTTGTCAGTATGCCAATAGCTCCGCGCGGTCAGCTCCTGGGCTGCTTTGGAAGCTCCATAGAGCGAAGTGGGGTTCATCGGCGCATCCTCCGGGATGGGAATGAGCTTCGTAGCCCCGTAAACACTTTCTGAGGACATCACCACAATCCGTTCCAAGGCGCCAGCGCGCCGGGCCGCCTCGCAGAGATTGATGGTCCCGAGGGCGTTGGTCTGCATCGTAATCAGGGGAGAGGAGCGGCCGTAGGGTACATCAGCTTGGGCAGCACAATGGACCACGTACTGAATGCCGGGGGGGAAATCGTGGAAATCCATGAGTGAGCGCCACTCATAACCAGCCAGCTTCAGGTCTCCCAGCCGGCGCGCGTCCTGCCGTGGGACCGCATCGATCCCGTAGACATCCCAGCCGTCCCCCATCAGGCGCTTGGCCATGGTGGATCCTAGGAACCCGGCGATGCCGGTTATAAGAATTTTGGGCAATGCTCACCTACCAGACTTACCAAATTGGAAAGACTTTACCACCAATTACGGGGAAGCTCAAGGGGGAAAAGAGGCGATCTTTAGACGGGGCGCGGCTCAGCCCCCGCCCAGCTTCACCAGTTGGGCCGCCTGCTCGGAATGGAGAGCGCTTTTCCCCTCCACGTCGATGGGGATCACACCCTCATGGAGGCAGCGCACCGCTTTGTCAATATAAATTCGGAAACCGTATTCCTGGGCCTTCCGGGAAAAATAGAAGTCTTCGGTCAGGCCCTCACCCTTTAGGGGGTCGGCAACGGTCCAATCAAACCAGGGCTGGGGGATTACCGAAAAGACCCTGGTATCTATCAATGCGCAGCCCATCGGGATGACGTCCACCTCCGGCAGGGTCTCGTTGAGCATCTCCTCGGGCCGAACCGGAACGTATTTATCGGGCAGGTCCGGGGACCTGCGCCAGGCCGCGATATGGCCTCGCTTGGACCAGTACAGCCCGGATACGATCGGCAGGCGCCAGCTCTTGAGCCGGTTGATGGCCTCTGGGGGAGGCATGATATCACTGTCCAGAAAAAAGATATAACGTGCTTTCAGGGCCAGGGCGTCCATGGCCATACGATTGCGGACCACGTCCACCGGCAGCCCTTTCCAGGATAGAAGCTTGGAGTCTGCCCCTGGTTTATCCATATGCACCAGGTTGCCCACCCAGTCCATGGTCAAGGGCGTTACCGCGGCGTGGGGAATGGCAATGACCGTGTCGGGGTTGCCGGGGACTGTTTCCCAGAAGCCTGCCACCTTAGAGGAGGGTCCCTCCTCGCTGAAAGGGCGTGCCCACGTGGACGTTGAGCAAAGTCGGTTCTCGCATGACACCCATGGACTGGACAATGTTTCCCGAAGCGGATGGACCCCCAGGGGGAGTCGTCCGCAGCGCGCCCACGGACGCGGCGCTCACGTAGGCCAGGCTCCCGACGAAACCGGAGAAGCTGAAGTTGCTGGTGCGCTTAGGCCCCGCGGTCACGACGCGTCCCACCTGTCCGCTGGCAATGCCCCGGAAGGCTATGCCGACGGCGTACATGGTGGAGGAGGAGCTGGCCAGGGCCCGTCCGATGAAGTTGGAGGCGTTGAGGTAGACCGCGTCCCCTTCGGTGATGGTCTCCAGGGTGATGAAGGTGGCGAAAACAACCCCGGCGTCTTCCAGGTCGGACGGCTCGATGGGATGGACAATGCGTTGGACCATCTGGTCTCTACCGGAAGGCGGCGGCCAGGGAGACCACCGGGCCACCGAAGTTCACTCTTACGTCGATGCCGCCCAAAAGCTGGTACTCGCCATCCAGGATGATGGAGCCGACGTCGCCAGCTTTGACCGCGATGGACTTCCGGATGACGGTGGTCGAGGCGCCGTCAATGGCCAGATAGGAGTCCCGGATATCGATGGTGATGACCCCGAAGAGTCCGGACTGGCCCGAGCTGTCCCACTCGACCTCTTTGAGGTAGCCAATACGGTTGGCGGGAACAACGAAAAAGCGGGTGTCGCCGCTGCTGGTCGCCAGCCGCCGCCCTCGTTGTAGGAAACCCTCCCGAGTCATGGGCATAGGTCTTTACCTGTCTAGTATTTGTAGGACGTGTGATAGGTGGCGATCCGAGCCAGCCGACGCATCTCTTGGGAAGGAGGTTGGGTCTCAACCAGCTTGATGTGGTTGATGATGAAACGCAGCTGCGAGGGTTCGTCCCCGAACATATCATTGTACAGGCGCAGCACTGGGGCCTGCTGGTCTTTGATTATGTACTCCCGCAGCTTGGGCTCGTTGGCGGGGCTGTCGCCTTCGTCCCAGTAGCCCAGGTAACGCAGGCGGCCGTTGGACGTATCGGGGATGACGTTGGAGGCTTCCAGCTTCTGGAAATAGCTGTTGTTGTAGATGGGGTATACCAGGACGTTGCCCTTGATGCTCATGAGGAGCTCGTACATAGTGTCGGCGGCCGTGGGCATGAGGCTCAGGTTTTTATCGCCCACTCCGCCCCCAGCCGGTACGGCGAAGTCCAGGTCGATACTGGAGCCGGAGGCCACGATGCGGTTAACGTCGTACTTGACCTGCTGGGTCCGCTGGACCGAAAACCACTTGTCGTTCCTGCCGGAGGGCTCTGGCCAGCCGCCGGTGAAGTAGATTAAATGGCCCTCGCGCAGCAATTGCGGGGTCTCGACCAGCTGCTCCCAAGACATGGCAACCGTCCCCTTGTGTTTTGTATACGGGTAGGTTTTCTGGTGGTGTTCTTGCTAGCCCCCAGGCGGGGGCTCAGACCCCTTCATATATGGCCACGTAGTGCTGGGTGCTGAAGTCTCCCGAGGAGGGTTCCAGGAAGCTGGAGCGGCCATCCCTTAGCATCACGGTGCAGATATTGCCGCTGGCGCTGACGACGGTGGGGGAAAACGGCGTCGAGGAAGCCTGGTAGACGCTTACCATGCGCCCTGAGGACTGTTCAATGACCTGGACATCGCCCAGCGTGACTGCGAAGCCACCGGCCGCGTAGGAGGAAGGGCCGCGCACCGAGCGCATTCGTAGCATTGTAGGCATGGTCTACGCTCCTAGGTGGCCAGCGAGCCGATGATTTCCAGAGCCCGCTTCACCGAAAATCCGATGGGGGTCAGCCGGTCTTCACCGGTGATGTAGTTCCGCACACTGATGCGGTAGGAAGCGCCGGACCGGATCAACCAGGGGTTCTTCAGCTCGTAGACCGGAGTCTCGCCATCGCCGAAGCTCTCTCGCCACTCCCAGTCCAGAACCTCCTCTGGCCAGGGGTCGGAGTCCAGAATCAACTGGATGATGTTTACTTTAGGCACCGGCACCGGGTCGACGAAGCCGAAGTAGACGTGGGCAAGCACCGGCAGGGAGCTGATGGTCATGTCGATGGTCCCGGAGGTGGGCGGCCAGAGCCGGGCCGCGCCCACCGAGGTGGGGCTTTGGAGCCAGTTGTCGGGGGGCGAAGTGCCCGGGAAGCCACCGGACCGTCCCAGGTCCCGGGGCTCCAGGGGGTTGAAGAGGAGGCGAGCGCCCCGGGCCCCAGCGCCGCCGTAGCCCACCCGGGTGGTGAAGTTCACCATTCGGATGGCATCCCAAAGACGGGGGGAGTTGCGGGCGACGATGTCGGCCACCATTGGGTTGCGCTGGCGTTTGGCCATCACCGTCATCTCGGCGACGAAGATATCGAAGTCGTCGTCGCTCGTATCCAAGACGCTGATGGCCCGAGACCCGATCTGGATGGTATCCCCGTCGTAGGGGTCGCCACGGAGCCTGCCCGTGCGATAGTTTCGGAGGATGTCCTCCACCCTGAGTTCGGCTCCAACTACCATCTGAGTCATGTCGATACCTCCGTTGCTTATGGCGCCTGGCCTGGCAGTTTAACTCAGCCCTGACCGGACTCGCTGAGGCAGCTGTCGCGGCGCACCAGGGCGACCAAACCCGCCATTCTGTGCGAGCCTATATGACGGGGCCAAGGGGAGGGAAGGGATACTTGTGACAGTCCCGCCCAGCGCACCGGGGACAGGCAGAGTGGGTAGGATGGTGGCGATGGATATCAGCGACTGGGATAGCCGCGGCAGAGCTACGGGTAATGAGACCTCAATGCCGGCGAGTGCTTGCGCCGGGGTGGCCAGAAGCTGGGCTGGCGATGGGAATGCAGGCATAGTCATGTGAAGGCCCCCCTTTAATCTTTTAGTCCCAGGGTAGTTTCAGTCCTCTCAAGCCACCCGGCCCCCCGCCCATGGACGGAGAAGGCATTTTGAGTCGTCCAAGCCCCGCTCCCAAGGCTGGAGGAATGCCGAACTGTTCCACCGGGTGGTCGAGGGCGCTCTGGACAGATTCGCCCCCCTGTTTCAGGGTCTCAATCGCTCCCTGGTTAACTGCGTTGACGCCGGCACGGAGCGTACCGTCTAATAGACGGTCAACGATACGCAGGGGTTGGTCCGGCCCCCCCACAGATTTCCAAGGCTTGTCCAACCCTGTTTGCAATCCCTCGCCCAGGCCAGTCAGCGCGCCGCTTATACCGGACACCAGGCTTTTGGCGCCGTCCGCCGCGGAGTCGAGAATCGAATCCACAACCCGGTGGGGTGTTCCATCAGCCATGTTTGCCTCCTTGGCAAGGACGCACTGTCAGAATATTAGGATGTTATTGGCGATTCTGTCAAGCCAATCCTGGGAACTAGTTAGAACGCCTCGTCGATGTATCGCTTCAAGATGGGATAGGTGATGAGGCCGTAGCCGACCTCGTTGTCCGGCTCACGGGCGTAGTACCGCGCCAGGGCCGCTTTGACCATCTCGGTGGTCAGGGTGCCGCCCCTGCGGCGGATGTATTCTTCGGCAAGAGCAAGAACACCCGATGCGTGAGGACATGCCATGCTGGTGCCCGAAATCGCAGCAAATCTCCCCGCGCCGTCTATGAACCGGTAGGCCGCGATGATCCCGGTGGAACCTGACAGGATGTCCACTCCGGGAGCCGTTGCGTCTGGTTTGGTCAATCCCAAGAGGGTCGGACCGCGACTGCTGAAATCCGCTAATGCACTTTTCCCGACGGCCCCGATAGTCAGAGCGTCGGGAGATGACCCTGGCGAGCCGATGGTCTGGGCGCCAGGTCCCGAATTGCCGGCGGCGATACAGGAAATTATTCCCCGCTCGGTCAACTGCCGCACCACGCGGAACTCCGAGGAGTCCGGGTCAGCGTTATCATCGCCGCCAAGGCTCATGCTTATCACCTTCGCCCCGAGGTCGGCGGCCCTTTGCATTCCCGCGAGGATGTCCGACCAGTCGCCAAGGCCGATGCCGGCCCCGAGGACCTTGATGATGATGAGCTCTGCGCCCGGGGCGACGCCCAGGAGAGTCCCTTGGGGGTGGGAGAAGGAGCTGCCGGCGAGGGTGGACGCGACATGCGTCGAGTGTCCGTTCTCATCCCAAGCCAAAGGCTGCGCTTTGATCATCGACTCGCCAACTATTCCCAACAGCTGGGGGTGGGAGGGATCGACGCCTGTATCCAAAACGGCGACCTTAACGCCTTTCCCGGTGATGCCGTCGGCGTCGGCAACGTCGGCGCCCACGA
>ERZ1292644.1625-Hain-H14-01um-R2-1625-length-11326-cov-4_pt1 | contig 11326 bp, 17 predicted proteins | sample MGYA00564402_ERZ1292644 | MGnify/ENA primary metagenome ERZ1292644 (study PRJEB36523, sample SAMEA6512644) | groundwater metagenome | collected 2019-01-09 | study: AquaDiva: Metagenomics assemblies of 32 groundwater samples | reverse complement strand
AGTCCAACGATAAAGCCGCGAGAGAGCACAAAGACACGGGCAGCTTCGGCAACGCTCACGGTTTCCGGCCTGGCGGCGAAGGTGGTAGCCATGCCGACGATTCTACCGTTCGGATCGCCGTTTGCCAATTCAAAACGGTAGTTCCCCGTCTTCCCGCTTCGTCTCCGTCGCCTTGCAATCTGCCCAAAGCCGATCCATTTCCGCCCGCAGCACGTCGCGAGTGTTCGCCGGGAAATCCTTGTCCAGCATCCAGCGGGCGAAACCCAAGTCGTCTTTGACCTTCACGTCTCGCGCCTTGCCAAACGCGTACCGCAGGTCGCCATCGTCGTCGCGGTACAGCTTGCCGGCCAGGTCAGCGAAAGCCCTGTCATGCGGACACGAGTAAGCAGCGAGTCCGTCGAGCGACATGCCGGTTAGCCCCGGATGCTTGTCGAGCTGCCCGCGGAAGACGTCGAGGGCGTCGACCGCGTCGCTGAGCGCGTTGTGCGCCGCGTGCTGCTCGCGCCCGCAAAACAACCGAACCGCGTCCCCCAGCTTGCGCGGGTACAACTTGGCGAAGATGCCGTAAGCGTCGATGATGCGGACGCCGGTCAAGTCTAGTTTCAATCCGCAACGACGGAGTTCTTCGTCGAGGATCGGCAGGTCGAGCGAACGCAAGTTGTAACCGCCGATGTCGCAGCCCGCGAGCTGTCCGATGACGTCTTGGGCAATCTTGGAGAACCCGGACAAACCGTCGACCGTCGCGTCTGTGATGCCGTGAACTGCCGACGCTTCCGCCGGGATCAGCCTGCCGGGATGGACCATCTTGGAATAGGTCCGCGGTGTGCTGGCGATTGTATCGAGCGTCGCGATTCCGACTTGCACGATGCGGTCGGCGACGGGATCGGTGCCGGTCGTCTCAACGTCGAGGAAGGCGAGCGGGCGGGTGAGGTTCACTGTTTTTTCTCCTAGTCATTCGATAGGCCGGGCGTATTGCCGATGTACGGCCGCACTTGCACCTTCTCGGGCGTCTTCACTCGGTTGGCTTCCCACCACGCCAACGCTTCGGGATCGCCTGCGAAGGCGTTACGGGCTAGGGCGGCGAACCCAAGGTCAACACGCCCTTGTTCGTCGGAGTAATGCGCACCGTACTCGTCATGCTCGGTATGGATAACAGCAACATCGCTGTTGAGAGTGTCGAACAGAGTTTTTCCGTTTGCGTCTGTGACGAAAGCGTGAACGCTTCGTTCAGAGCATTCGCTGTGGTTCTCGCACTCCCACGGTGCCGGGCTGAGTTTCGACAGGTCCATGCGGTCACTCCTTTTTCAGACACGCCTTGAGTTCCTCATACGCCGCTTGCTGCTCAGGGTTGAGCGACCAGGCCGACGACCAACCGTCGAGAGCGCGGCAGAGGGCGGCGGCTTTCTCTTTGATCTGGTCGCGTTCAGTTTCCGCCGCCCTTGCACGCGGGGCAGACGGCGAGAAAATATCGTTTGTCGGTGAAATCGGGCATTTGGATTCCTCACGCGAACAAGGGCGGTTGCACGGTTTTCATTCTTCGTTCGATGAGGTCGATTTGCGATTGCCGCAGGTCGCAGCCGATTGCCCGGCGCCCGTTGTCCAGCGGAAGCCGGTCGGCGTGCCGTGCTCAATCGGCGGGATGGAGGTTTGTTTCATGGGCGAGACTCCGCAAACAAATCCGCCGCGGTCGCTACTGGCGCAAATAGCCCTGTCTCGCCGTTGGCATGGCGGATGCGCTCGCAGGCGATGTCGAAATAGCCGCGGTCGATTTCGATGCCGATGAACTTCCGGCCCGTTTGCAGGCACGCTACGCCGGTTGTGCCGCTGCCCATGAAAGGGTCGAGTACCGTTTCGCCAAGCGGACAAACGAGCTGCACGAGCCATTTCATGAGGGCGAGTGGTTTGACGGTCGGATGCGTGTTGCCGTCGCCGCGTTCGCTCTTGCTCGCCTTTGCCGTGTAGAAGAACCGGGCCGCGGTGCCGGTATCGCCGATAATGCGACCGGCCGGTTTGCCGTCCCCGCTTGCGGTTCCGATATTTCCGAATCCGCCGGGGCGCGTACCGATGTCGGGACGCGGCTTGTCGTGACAGTTTCGCTCACCGAAAGTCGCGAACGCATCGACCACTTCCTCGCTGCCGTCGTGGACGATGTTGGCGGGCCAGCGCCCTATGTCACTGTGCTGATTTGCCTTTTCTGGATCGTAGAAGTCGCCAAGTCCAGTTTGCGATGGTCGTCCATTTGCCCCGCATTTGTAATCGCCATTCAACGGCACCCGGCACTCATCAATCCCAAGCTCCTCGACTCGCGGCCCCGGCTTGCGACAGAGAAGGATCGGCTCGTAGGCGGGTTTGAGGCACGACTTCGCCTTGGGGAACCCGCTGCCGTAAATCCACATCAGGCAGTCGCGAATCTCGAATCCGGCATCCTCGACGGCGCACGCGAGCCGATGGTAGGTCCGCGTGCCGCCCATCACCAGCATGTAACCGGCCGGACGAAGGGCTTGTAAGGCGTGAACCGCCCAAGAGTGGTGCCATTCTTGCATCGCCGGCAGGTGCTTCTTGACTCGTTCAAATGATGGTTTGTTGCCATCAGCGAACCCACCACGGTTGCCTGGTTTTGGAACCGGTGACGCCTTTGTAATGCCGAGCTTGTCCCATTCCTTCCCCATGAACTCCAGGCCGTAGGGAGGATCGGTGACGATGGCCGAGACGAGGTCGAGCGACGGCATGACTTCGCGGCAGTCACCGAGGTACAGGGTCGCGTCGCCGATAGTCACGCGCTCGAAACTCACTTCAGCGCCCTCCACAACAGCCACAACGCCGATTCGTCTCTGACCTGATCCGGCGTCGCCCGCAGCAATCTCCAACCTCTGAGCGACAGCTCGTTATATTTTTGCAGATCGTCGAGGAAGCCGGCCGGCGAGACGTGTCGCCCGCCGGTCCACACTCCGCCCTCGATTTCCAAAGCTATCAGATGCCGAACCCAAGCGAAATCGACCTTCCAGTCGCGATGCGGGCAAAACTTGTATTCCCGCTTCGGCTCGTCGATGCCGTGGTCTCGGCACCAGGCGATGATCAGGGCGGCGGGCGTTGGTTTCGGTGCGCTCATTCAATGTGCAACCAAAAAGTCTTGCACAAGGGACACTGAGCGACGAAATACTCGTCGACTTCACCCTCGCGTTCGAGTCCCGCCTTGATCGCGTTGCACCGCAAGCCGCGCCAGCCGCATTTCTGCTTTGGATTCCGACAGACGAGCATCGGGTTGTTGATGTAGTATGCAGGGCGCATGGCGGGCAGCACGCCTTCAGGAGCTGGCACGATTCACCGCCTTTTGTTTTGGGTATCGTTTGCGGTGATCTGGCTCACCGATCTTCCTCCATCTCGCGAATCACGTTGTCTAATCCTGGGTTGTTGTTGTTTTGCCAAGACCTGTCGTTCACGATAGTCGGACAACCAGGATTATCGATTAGTGAATGAGTTTCAAAGCATTCAGCACATAATTCGCCGTTCTTGTAGAACGTGTGCAACTGACCAGCAATAAAAACCTTTTCCTTCCATGAGGCAGTGTTAATCCAAGCTGGTTTCTTGCAGAGACCGCATTTCCCCCTCACGCACGATTCACCACCTTGTCGTATTCGAGGATGATCGCCGTTTTGAGCCATTCGCGGGCCGCGGCGCTGACCGGATGGACATTATCGAAGTGCCGCGGGCGTTTGCCCGATTCCGTCTCCGGTGGTTCGAAGCCCGCGGGTCCGCCGCAGAATGGGCAGTACGGCATCTCGCATTCAATCGTCATTTCGCAACCGGGATTCCGACAAACGGCCCGAGCCCGCTTGCCGGGCATTGAGATAAACGTCTTGCCGTCGGCTTTGATCAGCTTGATGTCGTCGATCATAATCGCGCTGTTGAGACAAACCTTGGCGTAGGCGAGCACGACGCCGCGGCCGATCGGTGTAATCGTGATTTCGGACAGGATAAGGCCGTTCATTCTTTGCCCTTTTGTGTAATTCTCACCGAAATAGTGCCGTGAACCGGACCGTCGAATTGGTCGACGATTTCAGTTTCGGAAAGCGGGCGAGCAGTTTTTTCTTGTACCGTTCGACCTTTGACGGCGGCTTGGCGTCAGTGATAAGCGCAATCATGTTGCCGAGCGGAACCGACATAGCGGCGCGCCCAATCTCGCCGATGCGGGCGTCTTCCGCTGAATCGCCCAGGTCTTTGAAAATAGCCATGTCACATAACTCCAACTTTCCGGAAGTCGTCGGCCGTGAGCAGCAAACCAGCGTCGATCTTGTCCCACAGCTCGGCCGGTCCAACATCCGGCTTGTAGCGAAACGCGAGCAGAAAGTTGAGCAAGTCCGCCGCGTTGTCGGGAGTCATCTGGCACGCGTCCCAACACCAGTTGCCGACCCACTCACGGTAGCTGCTGTACGGCCAGGTCCGACGATCCGCCCCGAGCGTGATGCCGATCTTGTCGACGCGGATCCTGAGAGCCGAATCCATGTACGGCGATTCGAGAGTCAGGTCGGCAATTTCGACGCGTTCAAGTCGACCGTGGAAAACGCCGTTTCGCCAGTTGTTCACGCAAAGCATCACGAGCATGATTCGCCCTCTTCCTCTTCGGGCCAAAACCGGGCGGAGTCGCGGGCCTGGTTGAGTGTTTGTTGGCGGGGTTTGTCGGCTTTCGGTGGCGACAGTGACACGAATGCGCCCATATCCTGATTCGCTTGCAGACGCCGAGCCGACACGTCGCCGTAGGCGATCAACACGGACGGTCCGCCGCTGTTGTGTTCGGCAGGCGTTCCGTCTGGACGGCAAAAAACCAATCGCCCTTGCAGGAACATGAGTGCCGATGCTTTCGGCCAAACATGGTCGAAAAACATCTTGGTTTCAGTGCGCGCGAAGATCAGTGCCGTTCCGAATCCGTGTTGTGCCAGCTTCGCGAGCCATCGCGTCGTCTCGCGTCCGTAGGGCGGATTCAACCAGACTTCACCGAACCACTTCTGAGACAACCCGTCGACGGCTTTCGTGAAATGAGCCATAGCGCATGGCCACGGTTGAGAATCTGACGCGCATGGGTCAAGCGTGAACGGACCGAGCCGATCGATGATCCATTTCGGCGTGATCCAGTCGTCCGTAGTGGTCAACCGGCGAGTGTGGGCCGGCGGCGCGATAGAAGGCATTGATGTTACTCCGTTGGCTCTGGTTCCGCGGCCGAGTCCGTCCCTTCCGCTAAGCGTGGACCGTCGGCTGATTCTGGCGTCGCTGCTGCCGCTCCATGAACGTGAGTCGCAATTTGTTGTTTTTTCGCCCTCTCTGCCCAAAAGTGGTCGAGTGCCACGGTCAGTTTGTTCAGTGCCGCCTCTCCGATGCCTTTAATGTCCGCCAAGGATGGAATCCATCCGCCTGCGGTCGGTTCTTGGTACTCTTGCAGTTTGCCGATCGTTTCAATTCCTACCTTTGTGAGTTTGTCCAGTAACCCTTTCGGAAGCCCGAGCGACGCCAACGGCACTTCGCGCCAAGATCCGTCGTCGTTAGTCGGAGACTCGGTTTTAACAGTAATCGTCTCAGGCTGAGCGGTTTTCGTCTCATTTTGAGCAGGCTTAGCAGTCGCCGGCGGCGTGAACAGCGACCGCGGACGCTTGCCCGTCTCTTCGAGGATGATTTCGCCCAGCTCGCCGCAAAGCTCCTCGTAGTGCGCTTTCGCCGTCTTCGCGGCTTTCTTGGCTTGCTCCATCGCGCGATAGGCATCGCGGCAGGCTTTCTCCGCTTCGGCGATGCGCGTGAGGGAGTAGGCGTACAGTTCGCTTTCGCTGGGCGGTATTCCTGGTCCAATCGTCATCTGCTCGATCACTTCGGCGACGAGCGGCTCGAGCGGGCGCTCTGGTTGCGCTTCGGGCGGCGGCTCTGGGTTGCCGGCGTCAGCGACTTGTTGCTCGATGCCCGCGGCTTGCTCCGCGACCATCTTCTCGTGACACGGCTTGCAGCGGACGACTTTAATGCCGCCCTGGTTTATCACTTCATACTCGTACGGTCCGTTGGCGTCGGTGTCGTGCGCACCGCAGGTAACGCAAGTAAAGTCAATGTGGTCCGGGATGGGCGGTTGCTCGTGCATGTGCCCGTTTACGCTGGGGTCGGCGACGGCGGGCGTCGTCGTGGTTGTGGTCGTATCGGTAGTCATCGGTCCAAACCTTTCCGGCGAGTCGTTGCGCGCCGTGCTTGAGCATGCGGGTCAGTTCGTAGGGGTTTGATTCGCGCCGACTATCCCCCCACTCAGCCCTCGCCTTGCGGAAGGATCGGCGTTCGCGGTTGTGCTTGCTCATGTTGGTCCCTCAAAAAATAAGAGCTCGCCTCGCTCCAACCGCGCGGGTAGCGTTTATCTGCCCAACATTTGTGGATGAACGCGATGTCCTCGGGGGTCACCAGCACAATGCCGATGTCGCGTTGAATCTCCAAAAACTCCGCGAACAACCGCTTGCGGGCTTCCATGCGGAGCGGTCCGTAGCCGTCCTTCCCGTTGACGGTTCGGACGCACCGATTCATCCGGCGGTAGCACTGATCCCAGATACCGTAAATCCGGCGAATGCCTGCCCATTCGGGATGGCGTTTGCCCTCTCGAGATTTCGTAATTTTCTCGTTGCTGATGGCGGGGCAACCGATACAGCCGAATCGCGCAGCTGTGATCTTCGGCGGCATTTCCCAGAACCCGTATTCCTCTTTGCGGGTGACTTCGTAAACGTTGACGAGGTCGCGCATCAGCGGCAACAGATCGGGAATCATGTCGCGTATCGTTTGCTCCATTTCGCCGTTTAGCCACTCAATCACCTTGCAGAGTTTCCAGTCGATAATCGGCCCTTGGACCCGCTCACTCACGTCTGGCAGTCCGCATTCGCCGCCGGCCGAACAGCCGGCGACTCTCAGCTTGGCGTCGCGGCTTACAGATTCGCCGAATCGGACGCCGGAGAGCTGCAAGACGTTTGGACCGATGCGACGGTTGCGCCGTAACATCGGGTCGATCTTGGTTGACCGCGTACACCAGCGCATGCGCTTCTTGTTGCCGGGGTGAACCGGCACGTTGCCGATGCCGAAAATTCGGTTGTATAATTTTTCGTGAATCCGTGGGCGAACCTTTTCGCATTCCCAACCACTCGCGACTAGGGCAGCGGTCACACGACTGGAGATGTCACCCAAGAACGGATATTCGACTTCGGTGTCGCTCTGGACCAATCGCGGCGTAACGTGAGATTGGACCATCCCGACGCGACGTAGCCATTCAAGCCAGGTGACGAGTGTAGTGCTATCCTTGCCGCCGGAAAATGAACAACACCATTCGCGCCCATTGAGCGTGGCAAGCATTTCTCGCGATGGACAAAATCGAACCGGAATCGAAAGCGGCAGCGGCTTCATTCCTTCGCCCTCGCGACTGCGGCGGATAGAAGCAGGTTGCTCATGAGCATGAGCTTGATACCCGAGAGAACCGGGCAGTCCTCTTCATTGCACATCGACAAATGGGCGGAGATGATTTGCCGGATGACTACTCGGATTTCCGCGGTGTTGTCGAATTGGGGATGCTTGATCGTGAAGTCGCGGACTTCGGCGAGAATCTGCTCTGCCTCTTGCTCGAATTGAATCGCGGTGATTTCGGTTGCGGTCGGCTTTGCCACGGGTGTACCTCCGGAAGTAGGGAGAATCTAACAAAACGGACGGATAGCGTCAAGGTTATTGCAAAAGTCGGATCGACGGACCGCGCGGCCCGCGGCGGAGCACGGCACCGCGACGTCTACGTCGGCAGGATCCGACCGCGCGGGCGAAGGTCGAACAGGTTTTGCTCAGCTGCCGGTGGCGGGTCGGGCGGTGGCGTGAAATCAAAGGATGGGGCGGCGCACGTTGAGCCGTTCGTGACGAGAATCCAAGCATCTTCGGTATTTTTGTAGATGTATGGTCCCGATGTGCTCGTCTCGTCGATGCGCGACGTTGTCCCGGAAAAACTGACATAGACCGCCATTGACTACCTCACGCCAAGTCGTCACTCATCCGCATTTCGCCGCGTCCCTCGATCAACCCCAGCGTCCGCAGTTTGCCGACGGCGCCGCGGAACCCGCCGCCGTTCGGCTCATAGGGCGGCGAGCACCGCGCGGCGATTTCCTCGAGTGGTAGCGCGTCGGGATACGCTTCGGACACGATGCGCAGCACTTCGCGTTCGGCGAGCCGGTTGAATTGGCTCATCCAGTAGGCGACGAGGTCTTTGCCCGTCGGCAGATCGTCGACGGCGCCAATTGCCGCCGTTCCGTCGCCGGTGATCGTCATCCGGCCGTCGGTCGTCGGTATGATGTAATTCACACCCTTGAGTTTCGAGAGTGCCCCGCGAAACCCGCCCCCGCCCATCGCGTAGCCGGCCTGGATCGCGAGCTGTCGGATGGTCCGCGGTCCGTGCTGGGCGAGCACTTGCAGGATCTTGCGTTCGGCAAGGCGGTTGAGGTGGATGTCGCCGTCGGCCGGCGGACGGTTGACAATTGGAGATGGTTTTGCGCTTTTGTTGACATGGACAGTCGAGTCAACTTTTCGCCCATTCTGTCCTGCTGCCGAAACCGTGAGCAGTCCGCGCAGGCCGACGAACCGCTGAGCGACGTCGTTAATCGCTTTGACACCGGATTCCATCATCGGACCAATACGCTCGACCCATTCGTCGACCGTGCGTTCGTGCTCGGTAGTGATCGACGGGATTTCAATTCGCTCGATGATGCGCTCCGGCGCCGCGTTCGGTTTCGCCTTCAGTTGCTGTTCGAGTTCGGCAATCCTCTTGCGGAGTTCCCGCGGGTCGTCGGCTTTCGCCCGTTCGATGGTCGCCGCCATTCGCTCGCGCAGGCTTTCCAGGTCTGGCGACGCGAGCACGCGCGGCTCACGTCGCACTTGCCCGGCGCGAGGCGTTGCGGCACTGTCGAATGTCTCGCGTTGCAGGATCCGGACGCGGCGCAAGCCGATCGGCGTGCCTTCCGGGAAGTCCGGCGCCCACAAGAACGCCTCGCCCGTCTGCAACGTCGACAGCTCAGCCAAGATGCTTTCCGACTCCCCGTGATACTTGATCCATTCCTTGATCGCCGCGACGTCCTGCGGACCGATGAGCCGATGAACGATGAGGATTTCGGCTTGCGTCGTGATGTTCTTCGACAAGCTCGCCGGGCGCTGGGTGATCGCACTCCCGCCCAGGCCGGACGATCGCCCGAGTTTCCAGAGGCGGGTGACGCGCCCGAGCATTTCCTCATCGCCCTTGAACGGCGATTGCGGGGCAACCTCGTGCGCTTCCTCGAGGAAAACGTGTAGTGGTTCGCGGTTGGTGCGATAGAGCCGGTCGAATAGGTCGGCGACGAACCGGGCCCGGTCGCGGTTGGAGAAATGCCGGATGCTCAGGACAGCGGACACACGCGATTCGACGATGACGTCGGCGACCAGCGCGCCGCCAGTCGCTTCGAGCGGCACGTCGGCGTGACTCCCGCCGAAGATCGTAACCGGCAAACCCGGAGCGCTCCCGTCTTTTGAAGATTTCAGGCCCCACCAATTGTCAACCGGGTCCACTGCCACGAATGGGATTTGGGCCGCGAACAGTTGTTCCGCCAGGCGGACCGCTGTATTCGACTTGCCCGAGCCGCGCTTGCCGACGACGAGCAAGGTTTGCGTCGCGAAATCGACGGGCAGGTTGAGACCTTCGGCGAGATGCAGTTTCACGTTTGTGGTGCCTCCTGGTGCGGATCCGGGAAAAGATGGAGCGCCGGCGACGCATGCCCGTTCACTTCGGCCGGCGGACGTTTTTTCATTTGGTCGAGAATCGAGCCGATCGTCGCCGGGTCCGCCGCTTCCGCTTTCATTCGCTCGAGCTGCCGGCGGGTCTCGGCGTTGACCGGCGCTTCCGTCCGCTGCGGTCGCGCTGGCGTGACTTCATCCTCCCAGCGGCGCCCATTGAGCCAGGTTGACGGATGATGAATCGTCGAGCGACCGTCTGGTGTTTTGCGATTCTGAAGGCATCCGCCGACACGCTGGGCGGAAATCGCGGCGAGGATCGTTTCAAGTAATTCGGGAGATGGGTCGATTTTTGTAAACGCCGCCAATGCCTTGATCCGATTTTCGTGGAGCGGGTATTTTTCCCAAAACTTGGAAAATAAAGGATGCTCTGCGGACCGGTCGCGTTTTGGTTTCTTCGGAGGTTTTAGGTCGGATGGTTTCTGGTCTGGCGATTTTGGATCAACACTAGGCGCGCACGCTCCCCCCGTAAGCGGGGGGTTAGGGGGGTCTTTATCTGCTTCTGCTTCTGCTTCTGAGGGAGGTAAATCGTTACCAGGCGTTACATTCGTTACATTGTTACATGTAACCTCTTGTTTTCCAGACTTTTTCAGTCTGTGCCGTCGGACGCGCGCGGCGGTATCAATTTGCGATTGGGTCCTTTTGTCGCGATACTCGACATGGTTGAGGATGAGCCAGCCGCCAGGGACCTTCTCGATTCGCTCACCCGAGGTTCCGTCTCGTGAATCCGGGTCGGGACCAGATAGGACGGCGAGCCCTTGGTTGCATTCCTCAATTGAGACGACGGCGCGGCGGGAGAGCCCACTGACCGACGCCTCAACAATGCCGTTTTCATCGGCCATTGCCAGCATTGTTATCCAAAGGATGCGGGTCGCGTGCCCCTCAGCCCAAACGCTGGAATCGAGTATCGTGCCATGCAGTTTAGTGAAGCTCATGGTGTTACTTGTAACGTTACATATTGTTACCAGTCAAGCTAAATTGCCGTTGCATTTTGTGAAGTTTCCAACCGTCGATCATGCTTTTATCGTCGACGGCAGCGATTATCTGATCGGCAGTGATCGGGGTCACATCGCCTCGCCCGTTGAAGGCGTCAGCAATGCCAATCGCGCATTCGTAGGATTCAACGGTAACTACCGAATTTGGGCAATCCTGCATTTCTAAACCGCGAGCGTAACCGAGAATCAGGTGCATGTCTGCCAGAGTGATTTTCCCAAGTTGCTGTTTGAGGAGTGTCGAAATTGCCTGAGCTTTTTGGTGACAATTTTCGCAAAGCGTGTGCAGGTTTTGCTCCGGATACTCCCACGGTTTTTTACCGCGTTCGTAGTAGGAATGGTGGACGGTCAACATTTCTTCAGTGCTGCCGCATTCCTCGCAGGTGAATTCGTCGCGTTTCATGATCTTGAGACGCATCGCCTGCCAGCGCGGGTGTTTATATAACTCGAAAAAGTCGCTTGCCATCGGCGAAACCGCCTGTGTGTACGCGGCTTCGCCCTCCCGTGGTAGCGCGCCGATCGAAAGCCCCCTGGAAGGC
>ERZ1292644.1624-Hain-H14-01um-R2-1624-length-11326-cov-5_pt1 | contig 11326 bp, 14 predicted proteins | sample MGYA00564402_ERZ1292644 | MGnify/ENA primary metagenome ERZ1292644 (study PRJEB36523, sample SAMEA6512644) | groundwater metagenome | collected 2019-01-09 | study: AquaDiva: Metagenomics assemblies of 32 groundwater samples | reverse complement strand
ACAAAGATGGTATAATCACAGGTGATTGTACTCATCCAGCAGGACATTGTTATGGGAGTGATGGAGGAAGTGGAATACCACAGAATCTGAAAGTAGCTCTTGGTAGGGGTGGAGAGGTAGAGGTTTGGCAATTAGATAATAAGAAAGAAGTTATTGAGAAAAAAGAGATTTATGAACGCTGTCAATATTGTCTCAAACTAAATTTTAAGGAGGTAAAAAATGAAGAAAAACCTATTGAAGCTTGATTTAGGATGTGGGAATAATAAAGGTGGTGGACAAAAGGGCTTTATTGGAGTAGATATTACAAAAGAAGGAACGCAAGCTGATATTGAATGGGATCTACTTAAGAACTACCCGTGGCCCTGGGAGGATAATTCAGTTGATGAAGTTTTTGCTTCCCATTTCTTGGAACATATTCCAAAAGGCGATAGTTTTCAAGCTCCTATTTATCAATTTATGGATGAAATCTATCGAATTTTAAAACCAGGGGGGTTAGCTCGATTTATTTCTCCTTATTATACGTCTGTTCGTGCTGTTCAAGATCCTACACACCATCAATTCATTTCAGAACCCTTATTTAATTATTTCAACAAAGGATGGAGAAAGTTAAATAAATTGGAACATTATCCTGTTAAATGTGACTTTGAAATAGTTAAACTAGATCATGCTATAAGTGAAGAGTTTACAGGTAAAAGTCAGGAAGCTATAGCTTATTCTGCTATGCATATGTGGAACACGGTTATGGATTTACAAGTAACTCTCCGTAAGCCTAAAAAGTAAAAGGATATATAATAGATAGATATGGCAAAACTAATATCTATCCAAATTTTTGCATCCCCCTTTGCAGCAGTATTAGCAGGAACTACTACCTCTACATCAACCTCAAGTTCTACATCTACTTCTACAAGTACGAGTACAACTAGCACAAGCTCTTCAACGACAACGACTACTTCTATATCTACTAGTAGTAGCACTTCTACTTCAACTAGCACTACATCCACTAGTTCTAGTACATCTTCAAGTACTTCTACTACATCTACCTCATCTTCTACCTCAACCAGTACATCTACTACTTCGACAAGCAGTTCAACTACGATTAGTACGTCTACATCTTCAAGCTCCTCGACTACAATTTCAACTTCTAGTTCAACATCAACTACTACAACATCAACTTCCTCTTCAAGTTCTACCTCTACAAGCACATCTACCAGTACATCAACTTCTACTTCAAGTAGTACATCTACAAGCACAACTTCTACGTCAACTTCTATAACTACCTCTACTTCTACAACTTTAACTATTCCCTATATATTTGAACTAGATGATTTACAGGGAAATATAACTGAAGATCAACAGATTCCTTCTATAAAAATAGAGGGTCTTGAACAAGACATAATTTCAGAAAAATCCCCTCAAGGGAAAGCATGATAAAATTAATATATGGAGGTAAACAAATATAGCTAACAGTAATTCACTCGATTTAGAATCTGGATCTTCACAATATGCAGATAGGGCAGATACTTCCTCTCTTTCAATAACGGGAAATTTAACAATAGAATGCTGGATTAAATTTGAGAGTCTTCCTGGAACTGTAATGCCATTTGTATCAAAATGGACTGAGTCTACGGATGACCGATCCTATATCTTCTATTTTGATGGCACGGGTAATTTACTGCGATTTGCTTATTCAACTGATGGTACAGCTACTAGTGCTGACTTCCCTAATGTCTCATGGACTCCTTCAACTGCAACTTGGTATCATCTGGCAGTAGTTCTTACAAGTGCTACTCCTAGTGTTATTTTTTATGTAAATGCAACTCAACAAGGCGCAACTCAAACTCCTGTTGGTACTTCTATTTCAGATGAACCTTCTCGTTTTGCTATAGGAACCCATAATACAAATAGTCCTACTCTTTTCTTTGATGGATTAATAGATGAAGTAAGAGTATGGAATACAAATCGATCATCAAGCGAGATTTCTACTAACTATCAAAGAGAACTTGCGGGAAATGAAGCTAATTTACAAGGCTATTGGCAATTAGAGAATAATTATCTAGATACAACTGCAAATGATAATGATTTGACTCCATCGGGAACTCCTGTCTTTTCTACTGATGTACCCTTTACCGATAATACTACTACTTCAACTTCTACTACTTCAACTTCTTCTTCAACCACTACGACTTCTACATCAACCACAAGTACTTCTTCGTCAACCTCTACCTCCACCTCTACTACAACCTCCACCTCTACTACTGCTACAGTAACTTCCACTTCTACCACTACCTCAACCAGTACAACAAGCACTCTTACTTCAACTTCAACTTCAACAACAACCTCAACTACAACTAGCACTACTACAACTTTAGATTATAGATTTGTAGTAGAAAGAGTATGAGGTATAATTAATATATGGCACTCCGCAGAATTAGAATACCCAATCCGAAACTTTCAGAAGGAGAGAGAACATATCTTGATGCAGATTATACTTCAGGTACTTCTTTAACAGTTCTTTCTACTCTGAATATTGAAGATAACGATATTGCAGTAGTAGGAAATGTTGGAGATGAACTTACTGAACAAGAGGATGTAACAGCCATATCAGGATCAACTACAATTACTTTATCAGCAGCCTTAGACTTCGACCATAATAAAGGAACCCCTATTTATGTTTCTGAATGGGATCAGGTAGATATAGAAAGAAATGACGGATCAGGATTTTCACGTATTATTTTAATAGATATTCAATGGGACAAACTTGAAACTATTTATACGGATACTAATGGAACAAGTACAGCAACTTATAGATTCCGTTTCTATAATTCAGCAGCCCAAGTTTCAAGCGAATACTCACCTACCATATCAGGAGGAGGGTTTGACCGCAATCAAGTGGGGGCAATGGTTTTGAATGTCCGCAAGAAGATCAGAGATCCCAATCGTGAAAAGATCTCGGATTCATACATTATTCAGCTTTTAGGAGATGCTCAGACTACTATTTCAGGGGTAAGACATGATTGGTGGTTTTTAAAAGTAGATACTTTTGAACTCGCAACCCCTATTGCAGCAGTAGCAAGTCAAAGACGATACGATTTAGACGCTTATTCTAATTTTAATTATCTTCACCGCATACGTTATCACTTCCAACCTTCAACAAATAATCTTCTCTATGATCTTAGACCTAAACCAGATGAAGAATTTGATCGCTTTATGCAGGATAGAGACGCAACTAACAATGACAACGTTATCTATTATAAACAATCTCCTCCTGATACGAATTCTGACATAGGATATTTCGTAGTCTATCCAGTGCCTGCAACTGCAACAGGAAATTTCTACCCTATTTACTTTAAGAAAATGAATACTCTTGATGATATATCTGACGAGACTAACATCCCCTTCCCTGAAGTTTTAGAAGATTATGCCTCTTGGATTTTACATGATGAGCTAGGGAATAAAGAAGAAGCTGACCGTTATAGAAGAAGATTCTTTGGTACTCCCGTAAGAGGGATTTTGAAACAAGAAATAACAGGACTTGGTCTACTTCAGACTTATCAAAAGAATAGAAACATGCCAACTAACCACCCACGAACTCTTTGGAGATATAGGGGCAGGGGGCAGGCAAGAAACTACTATGGAGAAGGCTTAGTAGGTAGCGATTACTACAAAGAGAACTATTGGGATCCTAATTAATCATGGATAGAGAAGAGGAAACATTCTTAGAAATTGATGATGTAGGTAGTGGTGGCATACAGCAGAAAACAACTGAATTCTTACAGCAAGACAATCAGTTACAGGATGCTCAAAATGCCCGCTATGATACTATTGGTGGAGTAAAGCCTGCTGAAGGATACACACAGAGTGGTAGCGATCTAACTTCTACAACAAGCACATCGTCTAGTACTTCAACTACTACCACCTCAACAAGTACAAGTACAAGCACAACAACGTCTACAAGTACGAGTACATCAACAACAACGACTGCCTAATATGCTTTACGGAATTAAAGGATACCATACCCCATCAGTTAATCAGCTCATTGCAGCTGTGGATAATGACATGGTAAACATAACGACAGGGTTGGGTTATGGTGTGAATTTAACTCTGACTAATAATGTAGAATTTGAGAATTTCTTGCAAAGACTTTTCTATCAGAATTTTAACAATACTCCTCTTACTTTCAATGGAACACGTTGGACAAGACAACATGTCGGAAAACTCCCTATAGCAAAATACCTAAAAGCATGGAAAGAAAGAATGTATCTTGCTTATGTACAAATAAGAGGAACAGATTATCCTTCACGAGTAATGTACTCAGACCTTCCTATTAACGACACCATCCAGTGGGGGTATGAAACAGGGACAAACTTAGCAACTACCGCAGGTTCTCCTAGGGTAACCTCAGCTCTTGCAGGATTTAAAGGTTACAACATTAAACGAGGAGATCCATTCTTTATTCTTTCAGGATCTGATGCAGAACAATATTCAGTCAAAACTATAGTTTCAGATTTATGGTTAGACTTGGCTGACTATAACGGAAATGATGTGAATCTTACAACAACTGCAACAGGAGTTTCTTATTGGGTAGGATCAAATTGGTTTGATGTGGAACGGGATGATGGAGACTTCATAACATGGATTGATGTAAATCAAAATATAGATAATCTCTTAATCTTTAAAAGAGAGTCGCTTTTTCGATTTGATGGAACACGAAGAGTAAGAGTAAAAGGCGCACCAGGAACTACTAGCGGAAGATCAGTTGTAGATACAAGAGATATGACTATTTATTTCTTTGGGGGGCAGGGACTTGAAACAGGATTCTATGCAACTGATGGAAGCGAAGCTATTAAAATCTCAAATCCTATTCAGAAGTACATAGATGGAATTGATGCTTCTTTGTTCACTAATGGAATTATAGGTTGGAAAGAAAATAATTTATATAGAGTTTATGTGGGAACTATTACAAATTCAGATTACAATATAAGCATAACTACTCCTATATTAACTTACGATCTTGATTCACAGGCTTGGTCAATAGACCCCCAACCTAAAGTTATAGTTGCTGCAACAGAATTTAGACAGGGCGGTATTAAACAAGCCTACATCGCAGATACAGATGAAGTCTTTCTTACCCCGTCAGGAAACACCCATGATGGCACAGGAATTAAATTCTCATTTGAAATAGGGAATATCTATCCGAATAAAACTCATTACTCAAATACATTAACTCGTTTACAAGTAATCTCTGAAAGTGCTAAGGGGGTTAAAGTTCTTTACAGAAGAAAACTTACACCCTTTGATTCAGATCAAGAGTATACACCATTAGGAGATATTAAGCATGACGCAACATGGTTTAACTTTCCTGAAAATAAGAATCAATGTTCAGGTTTGGATATAAAGTTTGAGGGTATTTCATCTACCGAATCTACAGCTATTATTAAAAAGCTGGTCTTAGGGATAAGACGCGATACCACAATAATATGAGAAATAAAACTTATTTAGATCAAAAATATAACGAATACTTTAGACGACCTTTATTTAAAAGAGAGCCTATTATGACCACACAAGATGTAGATTATACTATCCCTGACATCTCCTCATCCCGTTTATCAGGAGGAGCATTTGAAACCAAAAATGGAACACTTAAGATAGACCTTGAAAATAATATAGTCAAAATGTCAGATGGAATAACAGAACTCTTAAGTATAGATGCTGATAAAAAACGTATTCTAATTAAAGATCAAAACGGAGCAACACTCATAGATACTAGTGTATAATTAAACTATGGATCCAAGAATAAATTATTATCCTGGGGCAATGCAAGATACTCGTTTGCAACAACTTGCTAAAACTGACAGAAACCCTATTGAAGAAGAAGAGTATCAAAGACTTTTGAAAGAAGCACAGGGGACTCAGGGAAGACAGGGAATAACAGGAGATCCTGCAACTGATGCAATTATAAAAGCCCAGGATGAAGCAAATAAAAAGTTTGTATCTAAAGTAAAAGAATTTGATGAAAAGAACCCTTTTGTCTATGACAAAATTCTTGAAGATGAAACAAAGAAGGTAGGTTTAAGACTTGATCCTTATTATAAACAAACTTTAGATGACTTTCTAAGAGGTATTAAGAGTAGAACCTCCCGCTCTATGGAAGATGAAAGACGTACTCTTACTGAGATTTCTCAAGACGTAGATTCCTACCGTAAGGAAACCCGTCAGAATTTAGAAGATGCTTTGTCAAGATCAAGAGAAGGATTTGCAGATATAGGACAATATTTTTCGGGACAGCAACTACAGACTACTGCTAAGCAAGGTCTTGAATCAGGAGAGAGAGAAGAGGATTATTTACGAGGAGCAGAACGAAGACGAGAAAGCTCAATCTTAACTTATGGTAGACAGAGAGAGGATTTAGGAGAGACACAAAATCTCTTTCAAAGAGATGTAGGTCAATATACGGGGGAAGGATTTACTAGAGGTGCAAGATCGGAAGCAGAAGTAAGATTGCAAGCCCTAGGAGAGATTCCTAGACGACAGGCCCAGCGAGACTTCGAAATGCGACAATGGGTTGGTTCTCCCCCAGGCGTGGATCCCGCTCAGTATGCCTTACAGTCTTATAGCTTATTAAGATAATATGGATCCTAACGTACAAAATTACTACAACACACCAGAACTTGCTCAAGCGAGACAGTCTGCTACTCAAACTCAACAAGAGGCAAGTGAGTATGCTGCCAAGTCTACTGCTCTGCCTGACCTTCTAAGAGAAGCCTTGGCTAAAAAGTTTTCCACAAACAATCCACTTTATGCACAACGTGAGACTGCTCTTCAGAACTACATGAGAGAAAGCGAAGCAGCACCACTCACAGTCACACCTGAAGCAAATCAAGGCAGAGTATTCAATCCACAAGAACAGGCTGCAATGATTGCAGGGCGTAGAGGAGCAGCTTTAGCTCCTATTACATCTCTAAATGAAATGCTAGGAACTGCCTATGGAGGATTAGATAATATTATAGATGCTGCAACCCGATCTTATCAAGCACTAGCAGGAGTAAAGAATGCTAAAGCTCAAGCAGCAAGACAGAACCTAGAAGATTTACTTAATATGGCACAAGCTCAACAAGGTCAATCTAATTATGAGAGAGATTTTGCAGAGAAGATAAGACAATTTAATATTGAGGAAGCAAGAAAAGGCAAAGAAGATTCAGGTATTGCTGATCTTCTACCTTTGATAGAATTATTCACGAACCAAAACCAGCAAGGGGGAGAAGAGCTTGATAATTTCTGGGAAGATGTTCCTGAAACTACTCAGCAAGTTGCATCACAACCTAAACAACCCAGCTTAACAGAAAGATTAAGTCAGAATAAGGGGTTAGTCGGAATGGGACTAAAGGCAGGAAAAGAGTCAGGTTTATTTGATAAGATTGGGAAGTATGGATTGATAGGAGGATTATTAAGATAATGGCATTAAGATTTAATTACGAAAAAGCAAAAGCATCAGGATATTCAGACCAACAGATACAGGAATATCTTTCACGAAAAGGTGGAGTTGGAACTCAAACACCTGCGACTACCCAACCACAAGGAAGGGGTTTACTTGATCTTCTTTCAGTGGGAACATCTATAGGTGGAGGAGTATTAGGTAGTGCATTAGGGCCATTAGGTACAGTAGGTGGAGCAGCAGCAGGCGGAGGATTAGGAGAATTACTTGAACAATATCTAAGCAAACAAAAAGTGAATCTACCTGAAGCAGGAACTGAAGCCTTATGGGGTGGAGCAGGTGCGGGAGTAGGTTTGGGGGTAGGAAGATTATTAGGTGGAGTAGGAAAAGTAGGAGGAGAACTAACTAAAGGAACTATAAGAGGAGGAGTAAAAGCAGGGAGTGGTTATGCACAAACCGTAGATGAGCAAGCCCGCCTTGCCAGCCAGTATGGTCTTAAAGGATCTGCTGTAGCAAAAGCAGGAAAAGCTGCTCAAGCAAGGACTGTTGTAAGAGGAGAACTTGGAGAAATGTTAAGCAAAAGTAAAGCCTTAAACTATAGTACAACTAAAAATTATTTAAGAACTAAAATGTTAAACAGCGTACAGGGATCGGACACCAAAGAATACAAACGAGCTGTTGATTTTTACTTAAAACAATTGAGTTCATCAAAGCCATCTAAGCTACTTGAATTAAGAGATAGGCTTTATCCTCTAACTCAAAGTAAATCTGCTATTCCATCAGCAAGATCCGCTGCCGTAAAGGAAATGTACGATGGACTTAACGATCTTTTAAGAAAAGTACCAGATGAAAGAGTAGGAGGTTTACTTACTAATCAAAAACTTTTACACACAGCAGAAGAAGTATATTCAAAACAAGCTGGGAAAAGTCCAGGATCATTCTTTGGTATCACTATTCCTGGTAGACCAGTACAGGCAGCAGAAGATTTTCTTGGCAGGGTAGCAACAGGAGCGGGAGGAGGAGGAAGATTGAGTCAAATATTAAGTCAAGCAGGCGGTCAGGCAGGAGCAAGAACATTTAGGCCACGTGGAGGAGACATGCAACCAGGAATCATAGAACCTCAATCTATCCCAGAAGTAGATACATCTGAGACACAGGGAAAAGGGATGTCAAATATCTTACAACAGTTAGCATTGCTTGATTTAATGAGAGGTGGAAAGAATATAACTAAAATAATAGCTTTAAGTAAATTTCTAAATCCTCCTGTTTCAGCAGCCCAACAAGGACAAGTAGCTCAGATTAGTGCAGCAGAAGGATTGATAGACCAATTAGAATCAGGATATAGTATGGCAGCAGGAAAAGGACAGACAGGATTTGGGATAGGTCCTCTTTCAGGATTGTTGGGAGGAGTATCAGGAGGAGCCATTAACCAAGAGGCAGCTTTATATAATAGTATTCGTGCTGGATTTACAGCTCTTATTGCAAGAGCAACAGGAGAACGGGGAGTATTAACAGATGCTGATGCTCAACGTGCTCTATCACTTATGCCTTCATTGAATGATTCACCACAACTTGCTCAAAATAAATTAAATCAGATAAGACAAGTATTTCAAAATGCTAAAGCACGAATAAGTTCTGGAGGAGAAACTAATGATATTGATTCTCTTCTTCAGTTTGCTCAGTAGTTATTTCCACTTATCTCTATTATTCATACACCAAGTATATTCTTCTAAATAACTATTAACAAATTGAATAGCATATATATTGCATGCTTTTTTGTCGTTTTCATAAGGAATAACTATAAGAAGTTGATACAATAAAATTGCTAAAGCAATAATAAATAATATTTTAAACATAACATTTCCAGAGATTCATTCTCCCCCTTACCCCAAAAAGTAAATGAGAGAGTGAATCCATTTCCGTCAGCGACTCTTCCTTTCATCTCGTACTGTTGATTTACGATAATGTTTTTCCTAGCCGAGAAGCAGGCATCACTCCATAGCTTCAAGATAGTTGCTTGCGTAAACGTCGGATTTGCACCGATTTTGATTCGCCTCTATCTGTACCTTTACGAAAAAACCTGCCCTAAATGCGGGAGGCTAGAGATCTTTCGATCAGGAATCCCGCTATTAAAACAGGTTTATCGGATCTCTAGCCAAAACCTGATCTATTAACTATATTATATCATATAGTCATTTCGTAAAGGTTAATCAAAATTCTACCACAAATTTCCTATTGTGTCAATGGGCATTAAACTACCTGTGTAGAAAGGCTTTGATCCTTTTTAGCTTCACTTATCTTCCTTTTAGTTTCTTCTGGCCACTTTAAACCTTTATTCCATGCACTAATTCCTTTTCTACTTTGGGAAATTTTAGCTTTTACTTCTTCTGACCAAGCTTTGCCCTTATTCCAAGCAGAAATACCTTTTCTACCTTCTGAAATAGCTTTTTTGTGCTTCTCTGATAATTCTTGACCTTTATTCCAAGCAGTTCTACCTTTTAAGGATTCAGACAGCTTTTTGCGTCTTTCAGCAAATTTTTCAAGTTCTTCTTTAGTATATTCCATTCTATCCACCTCCTTTACATTAGAGATTAGGAGTAGTATAGCAAAAACTATTACGTTTGTCAATAGGGTATTCTATAGCTATTTGGTATAATTAAATAATGCAGAATATTCTTGAAATTATTAAGAGATTCTTTCCTCAGGCTGAATGGAATAATGCGCTAAAAGTAGCTCAAGGAGAATCTTCATTAAGACCTAATGCAACTAATAGGAATACGAATAAAAGCACAGATTATGGTCTATTTCAGATAAATTCTATTCACTTACCTCTAATAGCAAAGGTTTTTGGGTATTCTCCTGAAGATTTGTTTGATCCTATTAAGAATACTCAAGTAGCAGCATGGATTTATTCCCGAAATAAAGGCTGGGGGCCATGGGTAGCAGCTCAAAAACTAGGTATTAAAAGCTATACTCCGTTCACACCAGATACTTCTCCTACGCCTACTCTTGCTCGCCAGGCTTATGCTGAAGAGCCTACCCCAGAAGCATATAGGCCTACACCAACTCCACAAAACCCTTATCCTAGAATAGAATCTCCTCTCCCGTATAACAGATTAGCACCTAATACAAAAGCTCCTTCATTAATTGACAGAATATTTGAAACAGGAACTGGTGAGAAGCCCTGGCTTCAGAAGGTCTTATTCCCCCAAGCAGAAGCATCATATACTCCAAGTTATACCCCATCCTATACTCCAAATTACACAGTGCGTTCAGGAGATACATTGTGGGATATAGCGGCACGTACACTAGGCCAAGGGTCACGCTGGAAAGAATTGGGATATACTGGAAATCCTAGAACATTACCTATAGGAACCAAGCTCAATCTTCCTCAATCGAGACCAGCCACTCGAACTCAACAGGCAGTACCCAATACTTCAACAGAAAGAGGCCCTGTGTATACACCCCCACCCTCTCCACAGAATTATACTCCAGCAAATGCTAACTATTCTTCAGTATCAGGAGGAGCAGCTTATGCAGCACCACCAGTTAAATTAGATTACACACCAGCACCTTTAAAACAATCAAGATATATCTCACCATCAAGGGGGTTGATAGCATGATTAACATTTATCCAGAAAATATTATAATAGAAGGAGAAGAAAATGAAGAATGATCTTTCTAAATATCAGATAAAAGAACTTCAATCAGATGTAGCGTCTCTTAAAAAGGATGTAAGAGAAATATTGGAAAATGATCTCCCTCACTTGCGGGAGCAGATAACAGGTTTATCAACCCAAGTTAAAGTATTGGGAGCTATAAATATACTGGCTGTATTGTCAGTAATAGCATTTACCCAGATTTTAAAATGAATTATCAGGAGTTTAAAAACAA
>ERZ1292644.1568-Hain-H14-01um-R2-1568-length-11672-cov-5_pt2 | contig 11336 bp, 23 predicted proteins | sample MGYA00564402_ERZ1292644 | MGnify/ENA primary metagenome ERZ1292644 (study PRJEB36523, sample SAMEA6512644) | groundwater metagenome | collected 2019-01-09 | study: AquaDiva: Metagenomics assemblies of 32 groundwater samples | reverse complement strand
TCAAGGTTCTTTCTTGAGGGGTTTGAGAGTTGAGCCTGAAGCTCACCCGGCTTCGTCCCCACCGGGGCGGAGACTGAGGGAGCCATTTTGAGACGCACAGGAAATATGCGTAGCCTTAGACCGGATGTTACACGCAGCATTGAAATCGGCGTTGGCCGTGTAGCCGCACCGATAACAACGGAAGCACGCCCGGTCCCGAAAGCACTGTGCCGCACCACATCTGGAGCAAGTGGTGGAGGTATAAGGCGGAGCGACCATGCGAACGGAAACGCCTACCAGGGAAGCCAGCAGCACCACACGTGTGCCGAAGTACCGTGCCGCATGCCCTTTCCACCTGATAAGCCTTTTCGGGTCTTCAAGTGCAATGCCTCTTCCCGTTGCCAATGCCACGGACACAAGCAGACGGGCCTCTTTAGCCAGCACTTGTCTCTGAGGGGGTGTCTCAACCCGGCGCTCAATGCCCCTCTTCTGGTCCATTGCTCGCCGGTTTCTTTGTCGTTTGAGAACAGGGCGCAGGTCTGGTCCTCGGTAGCCATCGCTACGAGTGACACTAGCCCTCACCCCAACGTCTACACCGACCCATTCCTTTGCTTTGGCTACCTCGGGCAAGGGAACACGAACCCCGCAGCGCACATACCACTTGCCGTTTTTCCTAAACACCTCTCCCTGCTCGCAAAGAGTAGCACCAGGGAGTGCCAGTGTTCGGTTGATAGCCCGGTGTCTGTTGGCGGGGAGGTAGAGCTTGCCCACCCCCTGAATCATCACCCACAGATCGTAGCTCCTGGCTTGCCTAGGTTCCTGCACCTGGGCGGCATCAATGATCTCGGCCTTGAGGGTGGGGGGTTTGAACTCCAGACCAAGCGTCCGAGCGGCTTTTCTGCCCTTGTGGAAGTCAGCAGCGGCACGCCGGTAGGCTCGGCCTACAAACTCCCCCTTGCTCTTACACGAGGGGATACGGGGCTGCTCCATGCTTGCCATTTGATTTGTGCAATCTACGTGCAAGCGTCGAAACAACCCCGACAAGAGGGCCAGCGTATCGGCCTTGTTGCGTGTTGGGTGCAGTTTGAGCTTGTAAGAGAGAACCGTAGATTGCACGTGACTACTGTACCAGAAAAGAGGGACCCCCGCAACCCCGTGCGAAGCCGGGTGAGCGGGCCACAATGCCCTGATAACGCTTGTCTCTGCTTCGCAACCGGCAAGCTTGGCTCGCCCGCGTGCTCCGCGCACTATGCGGGCTCAGAGGATAGATGAAAAGAAAGTTTCCTCTTTTGCGTCCTCATTTTGCTATGTTTCCCGACACGAGCAAGTGGGACTATCGTGTACTGAAGAGAAAAATACCTCTGTCTAGCAATGAGATCGAGGAGAATTATGCCATCTACGAGGTATACTACGACAGCAAGGGAAAGGTTGAGTCCTGCACGAAAGATCCCGTTCACCCTCATGGGTTGACTCTAGAAGAGCTGAAAAGAGAGATTTGGTACTATGGTGATGCTCTGAAGCAGCCTGTATTGGAGTATGACGACATCGGGGGGCCTGATGACGAGTGGCGTTTTGCCGATAGTAAGGGAATAAGCAAATGACTCTAGAAGAACGTTTAGCCGAGATTAAAGAGCACCCCGAACTACATCATCACGATGACTTGAGTGAGCTTGCGCGGTGCAGCATGCACGAGAACGTGATAACCCTTATGCTTTTTGCCGCTCACGAGAGATATGCTCCATTAGGTTATAACGGTGGACGGAGATGTGATGTGCGGCGGGGGCCATGCTCATGTGGAGCCTGGCACTAATCTATGCACGGGCCGTGAAGGAAGGAGGAGTGTTATGAAATTCCCAACGATGACTGAGGTTGAGCAAGCTAGCCGGGAACAGCTTGCCTACTGGTATCGTTTTTTACCTGGCGGCGTGACATTGGAGCAAAAACCAGTCATGGATCGGCTCTTCGAGCGGTTTAAGAAATTAGGCGGGTTCGATGCCGAGCTGAGTAAGAAGATCGGGTGGGATTCGGAGTGAGCTTATGCACGGGCTGCTGGAGCCGGAACCGAAGGAGGAAGAATAAAAATGGACGAAGCAACGGCGTATCTATGGGCGGCACAGTGCCTCAATCCGCTTATTGGCAAATGTGAGCCGTATCTGATGCAGCAAGTAGCAGACAAAGTAGCGTCCGCGATAATGGCGTCCGCTCAACCTCCGCCTACACTACCATGTGATCGTATCGTGAATAAGCATGGGTAACGCAAAGGGAATCCTGACAATCTCCCTGGTGACAGCGGCTTTCGTGCTTGGCTTTGCTGCCGGCAGAGTAGTAGAGAAGGCCGGTCACACGGAGCTCGGCTTCGACGCCGAGCTGAGTAAGAAGATCGGGCTGTATCCATCGGAGTGAGCTAGGGAACGGCGGACGTTTCTACAAGTACTTAACGGGTGAACTACACCCTGCGAAAAGGAGAAGTGAGCATGACAGACCTGACAGAGCGACGAGCAAAGTTCGTGTATGACGCGGCCCGGCTAGCGGCGCGAGCCGCAAATGCGCCGGTAATTCCCGTGCAGTGGGATGAGCGAGAGGAACCCTTCAAAGCGCAATTTCTGGAAGTGATAGAGAAGCAGTGCAGTGACCAACGTTCCTACTCACCGGAAGAGCTGCACGGCTCGTGGGTGCAAGCATACCTTAAAATGGGTTGGAAGTATGGACCTAAGTACAGCCGCGAAGATAAGGTGCATCCTGATTTAGTTCTATATGCAGACTTGGGCCAATTAGAGCGTGATAAAGACGCCGTTTTCATCGCGTTATGCGAAATTGCGCGGCAATGGGTCTATGTGACCTGAATGGACAATCCATCGGGAAGGTCGTCGCGACTCGTAGATATTTACCTCACTGTGAAGGACGCAGTGATCGCGCAGGGATTCGCTTGGGAGATCGATTGGCAGGCAGGGAGGCGTCTCGACCGGGTTCAGGAGTCGGATTTTCTGCGGGAGTCGGCCTGGACGGTACTGTCCGCAGGTTTTCGTGAGTCGGTGGTCCGCCGGCTCTTCGAGTCTATAAGTGAAGCCTTCCTGGGATGGCACTCGGCGGCCCTCATCCACGGCAGCCGTGCTGGCTGCAAGCGGGCCGCACTTCATGTGTTCAGCAATGAAAGAAAGATCAATGCCATCCTGGACATTGCCGCCATCGTCGCTGAATGTGGGTTTGAAACGATTCGAAGCCGTATACGTGAGGATGGGATTTCGTTCTTGCGGACGCTCCCCTATATCGGATCGGTGACTGCGTTTCACCTTGCAAAGAATCTCGGCCTTCCGGTGGTCAAACCGGACCGACACATGCAGCGGATTGCTAAAGCTGCAGGCTTTGGATCGCCTCATGAGCTATGCGAGATGATAGCGGATCGTGTAGGTGACCCAATTCAGGTGGTCGACGTGGTCTTGTGGAGGTATGCGACGCTGTTTTCGAACTACGTAGCTGTATTCGCAGTTCTGTCGAATCCCTGCTGTCCTGACACGAGACCATTATGACAAGCCAACGACCACGTAATTTTTGACGTTGAGGTCCGGGCTGATAAATATGGGTTCATAGTGGGGAAAAACAAACAGGTTGTGAGGATTTGAACTATGGAGAAGAGAAAAATCTTTAAGCTCCGGTGCCGGGATTGTGGCTATGTAAAAAGCTTCACGGCTCGCCCAGCCCCCTGCAAAAAGTGTAAGGGGAAGGTATGGCGGTTAGTGAAAGAAGAGAGGGTATGCCTGCGTGTGGGGGAAAGGGAAGAGGCCGGTGGTGCTGCCGCCGTTTTGCGGAGGCGCTTTTAGAGGAGTGATTATGCCCGTTGAACGTTGCGCCAAGTGCGGGGCCTCTCTGGGAACCATGACACAGGAAACTATGTTGGGAGTAGAGAAGCTGTGTGCGTCCTGTCTGACCATCCAGAGAATCACGCACATTCTTGCCATGCTCCCGGAAGAGGACGATCTGGAGTTTGAGCACCTCTCAGAGTGGGAACAGAAATTCGTGGTGTCTGTCAGAGATCAATTCCCCAGGAGAGAGACCCTAACGGTCAAGCAGTTCCTGCGCCTTGAGGAAGTCTACGAGAAGCTGAAATGAGGAGTTGTCGCCATGGGAGAATCAACGACCGGTTCACTCGAACCGCTCGTTAGTCCCTCGCTTGACCGAATCCGCCACGGCGACGAATGCCCTGACTGCGGTGGCTGTGTGGTTTGGAACGAGTCGGAGGACTGGAATGGCTGCGTCCTGCAATGCGATGAATGCAACACCATCTTTGGGTGACTCGTTAGGGACTAACAGAAATGGGGATGAACAGTTGAGCGAAGCGGAATCTGATTCGACCGGTTTGTTATCCGATGTGGGTAAGTTTATCCAATACACTGCATTTGACTTGTTGCAGGAAGACCCACATCAGTGGAGCACACGACCATGTACTACGTGCCAGACCATTAGTATCCTGATTAAGCGTCCCTTTGGCTGTGTATTATATACAAAGGAGGGGTAATGCGTTATTGCAAGAAATGTATCCTTCCAGACACACGTCCCCGCCTTCCCTTCAACGAAGAGGGGATCTGCGGCGCCTGCATCGCCTACGAGCAGAGGAAAAGTGTCGATTGGAACGAACGTGCACGGCTATGGGATCATCTTGTAGCGTGGGCCAAGGCCCGCAGGCAGCCTTATGATGCTATGCTCCCCATCAGCGGAGGAAAAGACTCATTCGCGCAGGCAGTCAAGTGTCTTGAGTCCGGTCTCCACGTCCTGGGCTATACCTGGCGGCCGGTTATTAGGACAGCGCTCGGGCAGGAGAACCTGGAGACCCTTATTGGCATGGGGATGGACCACTACGAGCTTACCATTAACCCCAGGGTGGAAAAGAAGCTTTATGTCCAATCCTTTGAGAAATACGGCTCCGATGCGTGTATGCACGCCGCAGTCTACTACTCATCGATGGCAATGGCCTACCGATTTGAGACTCCGCTGGTGATTTGGTCTGAGAACAGCGCGGATGTCTATAGCGGTGGAGAATGGGCTAACCGAGACGGCGGTGCCAGGCTTAGCCAGAACTGGATGCTGGTTCATGGTTCTACTGCCGGTGCCACGGCTGCGGATTGGATATCAACGGAGGTTTCCAAGGAGGACGTGACGCCATACTGGTGTCCAAGCAACTTAGAGATGGGAAGCAAGGGGGTTAGCCCTATTTTCCTGGGTTTCTTCTTTGATTGGGACCCGGTGAGAAACTACGAGGTGGCCGCCGCGCACGGGTTCAAGGCGGCCTCTGAGCCGATGGTGGGCATATATAACTTTGCGGATCTTGATGATCCTATCGCGGTTATCCACCATTTTCTTAAAATTCCCAAGTTTGCCCTAATGCGCGAGATGGACAATCTTTCCTTAGAGATCCGGGCAGGACGGATAACGCGGGATGAAGCCTTATGGGCACTGAAGGACAGGGGATTACGGGTCCCTTACGCTGAGATCGCAGAGTTCTGCGAATTTGTGGAGAAAGAACAAGCTTGGTTCTGGGATATAGTGAGGAAGTTTAGAAACAGTACCATCTGGAGATATAAGTTCGTCTCGGAGAATAAAGCTCAATGGACAGTGCCAGACTTTCTCATTGAGGATTGGGATTGGGGACTGCTGGCGGCGGCTATGTGGAGTAACGATGTCGTTATCTGAAGAAACCAAAGGAGGAATTTATGTTAGATGTGGGAATAGAACTGTATGGTTTCAAGTTTGCCCTGGGGGATATGGTAATTCACAAAGGGTGGCTGAGTCTGCCACGGACGGCTGGGCAGTGTCTTGTCATCACCGGGCAGCATCTGGAGATCTGTTCTGGAGGGAAGCAACGCACTTATTCTGTTCGGGCCATCCTTGGAAGAAGGAGCCAGTTCGATCTTGAAAAAACCGACATCATTGTGGAAGCATACCTGACCACGGTAGTCCAGTTTGTCCATGAGGAGGAGATCGTTCCCTGCTCGCCTGATGAGTTTGCCCGTCCTTGGGAACTAAAGGAGAAATAACGATCATGGCAATGATCTGTCAATTTTGCTCAGGGGTTACATTCTCCGTTCTGGCTGCCTACACCGCCCCGCCAGCGGGGGAGACCAAGTTTCCCATCGATGGCCATTACTTCCGGCAGCTACTCTTGTGTGAAAATTGCGGGCATATTGTGAACTGGTGTCCCGAGGTCATGGTGGAGTCCCTAGATAAGCTCTACAGCGGCGGGTATGTCGATGCTGTCTACAAGGACATGGATGGAATAAAGGCAGCATACGATCGGGTGCAAGCCCTACCCTGGGATAAATCCGACAACTGGCAGAGAGTAGGTACTCTGGAAGAGTACTACGGGGTGGATTGGCCCGCCCTCAGCTGCCATGACAAACGGCTCTCGTTGTTCGATGTTGGCTGTGGTATCGGTGTCTTTGCGGCGGCAATGAAAGGGGACGGCTGGGACGTAGCTGTTTTGGACCAGGACGAGCGCTTCGTCTATCACGCTCTCGGCCGGGGGTGTAGCTACGGGATGGTCGATGACTGGATGAACATTCATCTCAAGATTCAAGAGGCCCCATTTGACCTTATCAGCTTCGTGCATGTTATGGAGCACCGACGAGAGCCCGGTCCTTTTCTTGCTAAAGCAAAACAATTTCTCAAGCCTGACGGACTCGTCTTTGTGGAGGTGCCATGGAGTGCTGCCATGAAAGAAGGGTGGGATAGGGAAGAGTTCTGGCTGGATCATTGGAACATTTTCTCACCTGCTTCTTTTTGCCTGCTGGCGCATAAGGCCGGGCTTACCGTGGCTCGTCTGGATACGGCCCATGATCCGTCAGGGAAGTGGGTGCTGAGGGGATTTTTAACAGTTTGAGGAAAGCAGCTAATGGCTATATGGCTTTGCAAATGCGGGATAGATCATACGAGGAAAGAAAGGAAATGTAAGAAGTGCGGGGTAAAAAAGAAAGACACCGTTTTTTTAGGGTTTACCGCCCTCAGTAGTCAGGAGATGATCGTAATGACGAGTCCCCTTCCATACTCAGGAGAAACACAATGGGCGACGACTTACAGGAAGAACCGGCAAGCAAAGTAACTGACCCGAAAGAACTCTGGGACAAAACCTTTGAGGCCGCCATAAGGGACAGTGCCTATAACCTCGTTCCGCCAGAGCCCATAGTGAGAACCCTGAGCTACTTCCTTCGCGGCCGCTACAAGCCGGAGGACTACGGCAAACTGCGCTTCCTTGATCTCGGCTGCGGGGCGGGAGCGACGATAATCTGGCTGGCCCGAAAAGGGCTCAGGGTGAGCGGAATAGATATCTCGCCAGAGGCCCTGAAACTCTGCGAGCATCACATAGATAGACGGCTGAATTATGATGAGTACAACCGCGTAAGCCCCCTGAAATGCGGGAACGTGACCAATATGCCGTGGGATGATGAGACCTTTGACGGGATTTGCTCTGCCAATGTACTCCAGCACCTTAACAAAGAGGAGCGCGTGGATGCCTTCTCTGAGATCCGGCGCCTTCTCAAACGGGGCGGCTGCTACGTTGGCTATGAGATGAGCCGCCAGCACTGCATGTTCAATGCGGCCCACCGCCAGCAGCTTCACGATGATCCCGGCACCATAATCTTTGAGGAAGGTGGCGGGTACGGCCTGGGCAACGTGGGCCTCACGCACTTCTTCTCGTATGACGAATTGTTCGAGGGGCTGCGGGGATTCATCTCCGTTGACCCCTGTTCCGTAATCTATCAAATCCCCGTAGAGGAAGCCAAGCGCCGGCATATAACGGGCAGGATATGGGCTTTCTGGAATGTTCTGGGAGTGAAATGAACTGGCGGATTTGGCGACGCGGGGAGGCGAATCGGTCAGGTGGCCGCATGCCGGCCTTTGCCCCTCTTTATCTGCCAGCTGCCCACGAGATCATTGAACGAGATGTACGAGCAGGGCTCAAGATCTATATCTGTCGCTGGAACGGATCCGGCCCCGTGATACTGGTTACAGAGAAGACGGTCTATCTGCTGATGGCGGCACGTAAGGGCAAAACACACGGGCTTCTGTGGTGGCGCTGGAACACGGCGCTGTGGCGGGAGATTGAGGAGGGGATATATGGCTATGATCGCGTCTGACTTGCCGCAAGATCGAAGTGTACCCCTCAAAATCAACGTTATCTGCCCTATCTGTACTTCTACGCAGATAGATGAAGACCTGTACCTGACAAGAAGGAAAATCCGGTGTTTTATCTGTGGCTATCTGGAAAGTTGAAGCAACTGCTAAATTCCCAGGATGGGAAGTAAAGAGGGGGGGCTTTGTGGATGAAGAAAAGGGCCTTCGGGCTTGATGTCTCTATGGAGTTCTATGTGCCCTCGGTGCTCATCTCAAAGCAAAATGAGGGTGGGCTGAGAACTTTCTTCAGGGAGTTGCTGCGCGATATAGACATGGCCTCGCTCAGTGACATTTTTTTCTGTTATGAGGATGACAATGAGGACCCCCTCCTTAATGGGCCAACGGTACTGCAGGCCATAAAGACTTCCAGCATCACCTTGCACCTCTGGCCAGCCCTGGGGCCGGTGCCGGGCATGGGTTACGGTCGGCTTACTATAAGTACCTGTAAGCCCGGGACCCTGAATGAGGCAAAGATGAAGCGAAGGTTGGAACGAAACCTCGATGCCAGTGTGTTTCATTGCTCCCGTGATGAATGGTGCGGGCCGGAGAGAAGAACGTAAAGGAGGCCTAATCATGCTTTTAGGACTACCGTTTCGGGTTGAAGGGGACAGGGTTATTTTTGAGGACGGCTCAGATAGGCCCGCTACTGAGGTAGAAAAGGCTCTATGGAAGAAGCAATTTGACCCGGTGCTGGGACAAACTATTGATAAGGTTGACCTCCTTCGGGCCGCAGTACTTGTTCTGGGGGTGGATAAGACCTACTTCTCGATTTACGAAAAGGAGAATCTGCTGGAGCAGTTGAAGAGAGTGGGCTTCCGTGGCCTTCTTCTGCTCTTGCCCACCAGCGCTTCGGCCATCACTCTGGATCGTGAGGCTGTGCTGGAAGTGCTGAAAGTGGCAGTGAACTACAAAGAGCAGGAAATATAAAGTGAGTGTGCGTGGCTGGCTGCACATTAGCCTCCTTTGGGGCGGTGATGGGCACGCTTAAGGTAGCCGTCATAACAACCCCCACGCTTCACCACAACTGGTTCCTGGATAGGCTCCAGGATGCAGTAATTCGTCGCATATGCGATATCTCCCTGGTTTTTGTATTGGTGGAAAGGAGACCCTTTCCGTGGCGCAAACGCTTCTGGCAATACGCCAGGAAACACTACAAGAACCCCCTCAAGGCAACCCTCCTGAATCCTTACCTCCACATCCCTTACAAGGAAGAGGCGATGGCTACCTTTGAGGAAAGGAATTTTCCCACAGTGAATGCCAGATGTGGAGCTCCCCACTTCTTTGTAGAAGCCGCCAATACTCCCGGGCAAGATGTTATGGATTTGCTTCGGGAAGTTGACTTGGCTCTCAGCTACGGCCCCGGGCTGCTAAAGCCGGAGATATTCTCTGCACCGCGGCTGGGAACCATAAACGCCCATGGGGGTATTCTCCCCTGGTATCGGGGGCTGGATACAAACCTGTGGGCAGCCTACAGGAAGGAGCCGTGGCTAATGGGGGTCACGCTACATAAGGTGAATGAGGGCCTGGATACCGGCCCAATCTATCTCTACCGCTGGTTGGAGCCTACTCCGGACCTCTCCTGCATAACTCTCCGGTACTACACGACGCTTCTGGCAACAGAGATGTTTATAGGGCTGCTAACCAGGCTCACTGAAGGTGAGGTTCCTACTTACCCGGAAGGTAAATTCAACGTGGGTAAGTATTACCCGCCGATGCCGTTCCTCTATAAGCCAGTGGCAGATAGGAGATTAAGAAAATGGGCGACGATTTAAAGCCGACTAAGCCAGGAGACGTCCTGATTCTACTGTACCATGGTGTATTCCCCGATGGTCTGGATTTGCAGGGCAGAAACAGCTCCGGGAAACACCTCCCCCTCTCTGAGTTCCAAAGGCAGATGGAGATTGTCAAGGAGAAGTGGGCTCCCGTGTCCATGCTGGACATTGACTCAGTGTACAGACGGGGAAAGGAACTACCAGAGAGGGCGATAGCTATCACGTTTGATGACGGCTATCGCAATGTTTATACGACAGCGTGGCCTATTCTCAGGGACATGAAGATCCCGTTTACCCTCTACCTCACAACCGGCTGGCTTGGTACAGGGGAGATGTCATGGGTGGATAAACTGGAGGGTATGCTGCTGCCAGAACACCCACGAACATTCGCTATTCTCAGGAAAGTAATGAAACGTCTTGAGTTCAAGGAGATTGCGCTGGCGCTCAGGGATGTGGAGTCGTGGATAGGAAGAAAATTCATTCCTTCTCCCCTATATGAAATGCTCAGTTGGGAAGATGTGAAGATCATGGCCCAAAGTCCTTTTGTTACCATCGGGGCGCATACGGTAGACCATGCTCCTCTTGCCCGCGTTTCCATAGAGGAAATGAAACGACAGGTGAGAGATTCAATCGGGTGTATCTACCAGCTTTATAAAAAGAACCCAGAGGTGGTCCCCCCGCTATTTTCCTATCCCGAGGGCCAGGAAGAAGACTTTAATGAAGACTCTGTTTTCTATCTTAGGAATTATGGCGTTGAGGTCTGCCCCACGGCAATCCCTGGCCTGAACAACGTAGTAACCACGCTGCCCATGAGGCTTTACCGCTGCGCTCCAGGGCTCGGCGGGCAGCCGTTCCCGTTGGACTGAGGAGGATAGACATGAGAGCGAACGCAGGTGAGCGACCGTAGCGAGGGCGTAGCGTCGTGAGTCCCGAGCGTTATGAAGGCAAAGTTGCCTGCCCGAAAGTTTTCGCACGGGGCGGGGCTCTTGACTTCCTCCCTACCGTCGGGTATACCCCTAAGTGTGCAAGTTAAGATCACACGTCTCTCTTGTCTCCGTTGCGGCCATATATGGATACCCAAGCAAGAAGAGGTAAGAATCTGCCCCAAGTGTAAATCAGCATGGTGGAACGAGCCCAAAAAGAAACCCTGATACTGGCCTACAAAGTTAAACTGGAGGTCACCCGCATAAAAAGCGACATGCTTGGCATGCTTTGCGACTACTTTGCCCGGGAGCAGCACAAAGCCCTCGACTTCCTTGATGGCATCGTGGCGCAAGAAGGTAAACTTGTCCTCAAGGGTAAGAGCCAGGCGGGGGCGGGTGAATTCAAGCAGAGAGTACGCTACCGGGCCGCCAATGACTACAAGCGAGCCAGGAAAGCAGCCAGAGCCCTCAAGAAGCAGATGAAACTGCCTTACCTGCA
>ERZ1292644.1621-Hain-H14-01um-R2-1621-length-11345-cov-10_pt1 | contig 11345 bp, 23 predicted proteins | sample MGYA00564402_ERZ1292644 | MGnify/ENA primary metagenome ERZ1292644 (study PRJEB36523, sample SAMEA6512644) | groundwater metagenome | collected 2019-01-09 | study: AquaDiva: Metagenomics assemblies of 32 groundwater samples | reverse complement strand
GGGGTCGCCGCCATCACGTCGAACACCTTGCCGATGAACTCCCAGGGGATGTCCGAGTGGAACAGGTCCCCCATGTCCATCATGAAAATACGCTGGGAGCCCTTCAGTTTCAGCAGACCGTCTAGCTCTTTCTCTTTCAGGATGAACTCCCACCGCCCTTGGAAGTCCCGCTTGTTGCCAAACCGTTTGTTGATAGTTTCGGCGTAGCATCTTGTACAGCCGGGGGAGACTTTGGAGCAACCCCATCCACCTTCTTTGGGGACAATCGGGTTGGAAGTGTAATCCGTCCATTCAATTTTGGTCTTGTTAGGCATACACAACCTATGTATAATATCTATCATGCTATATGACAGAGGTAATCCATTGACCGACCTTACCGGCAAGCAAGTCTATGACCGAGCGCGGTATCAAAGGCTCAAGGCAGACCGCCTTAGCAAAAAACTGCCTGACCCCATCGAACTTCTTATACCAGAAGAGTTGGCCTACATTGCCGGGCTGATTGATGGGGAGGGGACTATTTACGTTGGATATGTCGGGCCTAAGCGCCGGTCTGTTTATCCCCACGTTGGGGTCGCAATGACCCACTATGACGTCCTCCAGTGGTTCGGGTCGAAGATTGGAGCGGGAACAATTAAGCTGAACAATCATACCAACCGGCGCCGTTACAACGAGCGAATCCGAACCCAGCGGCCACAGTTCATCGTTAAGATTTTCGGGAGGAAAGCCCAACTGCTTTGCCAACGGATACTGCCTTATTTGAAGGTAAAACAGCAACAAGCCCGCCTAGTTACCCAATTCCCTGTAGACACACGCTCTGGCCCTGGTAATTACATTCCTGATGAGATTCAGGCCATCAGAATGAAGCTGCGCGAACAAATAAATGGGCTGAACCATACTATCGGCTTGACATGGGAAGAATGGGACAAGCGTCGCAGCCGGGGCTGACCTTGGAGCAACCAGAGACGGGGGACCAGGTTGCCTGGGTCCACTCTATCTTACTCTTGTCTGCCATTTCATCCTACCCTTGGGACTTGCCTTCTGTTAAGGCGACCTGGAAGCGGGTGGTGAGCATACGCTCGTAAAGGGTCTCGTTGGGGCCGACCCTCATGTAGGGGAGGAACAGTTGGTCGAGAGAGACCATCTCGGTATCCAGCAAGGCCATCTGTGCCTTCACCCACTCCAAAGTGATCCGCCAAGCTACTCGCCGCGCCTGGTCCCTACCAGTATAGTTGCGGGACACTTGGCGTGCGTGGTACTGCCGCTCCAGCACTTTCTCAACAGCGTCTACGTTCACCGGCAGGGTGAACGGCAGGTCGCCGTGGGGAGTCCTCACCTTCCAGCTGAGTCCCACGATCTGTCCGTTGCCCGCTTCGTCATACTGCATCATAATAGCGATCGCTCGCTTGATGGCTAGAAGTTTGACGATTTCCCCCGCGGTCTGCTCTGCGGGGACTTTCGTGCTGTAATCAAGAAGAGGCATGGGTTACTCCTTCCAGGATTCGTTGGCTCTCCCTCTGGGATTTCAATGAAACAGCAATAGCAAAAGTCCATCAGCTACCTCCTGGCTGCTCCTCCGGATGTCTCCGCTCCGCCAGGGGCATGATGATCCGGTTTTTAACGTAGACCGCAAGCGCGGCTCTAAGTTCATCAAGAGACTGGCGGTCGCCACTGATAAAGCCGTCCAAATCCATGCCCGTACCCTCCATCCACCAGATCACGGCCTCACTAGCTCGGGCCAACCGCAGCTCACGTCGTGTCAGTCTCATCTTCATCAGCTACCTCCCTCCGTTGCTCGCTCTAAAAGTTGCCGCACCGTCAACAGGCCGGTGCCCTCACACCGGGAACAAAACCGAGCAAACCCCGGTTCGGGGCGCTCCATTATCTGGTATTCGCCCTGACCGGCACAGGTGGTACACCTAACCTTCTGTGCTAGCACCTTTTCCGTGGCGGCGTCGGCGATGGCATGGTCAACGTGATCTACTGTTGGCGGATTGGTTAGACAAAACCCGTCAAGGATTGGCAGGATCTCCTCGTCGGTCAATCTCAACTGTTTGATGTTCATCAGTTACCTCCCTACTACCCTGGGAATCTGAGCCGTATCTCGTTATCTGGCGTATAGCGATGAGGACCCAGGTGATAGCACAGCAGTAAGCAACTCGCTGCAGTTGCCATAGAGTTTCTGTCTCTAGGGTCGCTCCAGCAGTGGACTACGAGTCGCTTTCGCGTTATCCATCTGACTGCCGCCAGCAAGTATCCCATCAGCCCTCCATCTGGGGCACGACCAGGATCGCCTTCTTTCGCGCTCGGCTCTTATTCCCGCATTTAGGGCAAATCAGATTACCCTTGATTCGAGCAAGGAAGGCATCAAGCAGCATACCCAACGCCCAGGGCATTTCCCACTCGTGTTGGCAGACTTGGCAGAGCAGGCGCAGCGGTACGCCCGGCCCCAGGACACGCTGCTTCTGCCAAGCCAATTTGTCTTGGTCAATGCTTTCCTGGAGCCGCAACCTTCGTACCTCATCCTCGGGTTGTAGAGGGAGCAGCACACCTGTCACGCCTCGACCTCCTTCGTCGCCAAGACGATGGCGGCACGGGCTTTCGCCAGAGCATCCTCGAGCGCGTGACTCCCGCTCGGGTAAAGGTCTTTGGCCATAAGGTAAACCTTGAGGAGCCCCTCGCAGGCCGCCAGCAGCTCCGGGAACGTCGCTAGCTTGCGCTTGTTCTCCGGCCCGGGGCACCCGGGCACGTGGCAGTCATGGGGCGCGGTCTTAGCCAACTGCGAGACAGGGCCTTGGGCCACAAGGCTCTGCCTGCCGCTGGCGCCGTAGTCAACCAGCCAATACTCAGCCTTATACTGGTCTATTCTGTGCTGGAGCTGCTGCGTCATGGATCCCACTCTACCAACAGTTTCGACCGGGCTTTATCCAACATACTGGGCGTGACGCCATTGCGCTTTGCAAAAGCGATAGCCCCTTCTACCGAACTTTGTCGCCCCCAGCCGACCCAGCGCATTGTTCTGAGATCACCGAGATAAATAAGAAGTTCGAATCCCTCGTCGTTTGTCAGCCATCGATCAGGTTCACAGCCGTGGGGGCAACGCAACATGGGGACGCACCCCCACAACCGGCAAATCAACGGCCTAACCGGGTAAATTCTGCATAGGCCATGTTTGAGCATAGGGCAGGAGTTGTCAGCGGTAGTTTTTGGGTTGACCTTCCAACCTAGATACCGGGTAATTCTGGCTTCCTCCGCGGGTGAGAATTGAATAGGCCCGCAAGCTGTTGCCCCACATAGCTGGCGGCATTCAATCTTGGGGAGGGAAGCGTAGAGTTCGTCCAGCGTCATGCCTTTAGCTCCTCCAGCTCCTTCAGCCGCGCCGTACTCAAAGCGATTGCCATGTCCGTCAGCTCTCGCTCCTTGTCCCAGCACTGCTGGCAGAGGTCCCTTCGGGGGCCTTCGACTCGTGCAGTCCGACCGCAAAGTTTCGCACAAGCGGCACCGGTCAAGTCGCCAGTACGTTTAGGCTGTTTCATGCCGCCCCCACCGTTATGCCCGTCGTGGGCTGTTGGCCAGGAGCTTGTGGTTCCTCTCATTGGCCGCTGCTAGCTTGCTGCGGCGTGGAGCACCCCTTGCTGGTGGTGAACTGTACGCTTCTGGCGTACGGTTGGGGGATCGGCGCCGGGTCGGCGCTGCCTCTTTGGGGTGCAGAGGGCAATCGACGGCCATGCACAATGGCTGCCAGAGGACCGGCTCCCCTTGCAAGCTCACGATTCGATGTCATCCATGTCGACGTCGCATTCAACTCCTAGTGCCTCGGCAGCATCACACAAGGCCGTGCGGTTTTGGTGGCGTTGGATTTCCCAGCCAATCTCCTGTAAGACCTTTTTGCGAGCCCTCTGAGGGCTGATAGAGTCGTCTGAGTGATCGTAGAGTGTGACGTCAAACCGCTCGCCGGAGGGTAGCTCCACGGTCACCGTGGGAGCTTGAATATCAAGCTCGTCACCCTTGGGGGATCTGTCTACCTTAATAATTTTCACTTTCATGAACGTAGCGGCGTGGAAGCCCCGGCCTTCAGGCCTGGGGAGGAAGCGCCGCCCTCCTTTCCTGCCATTTGATGCTTGCTGAAACCCGCTAAACCGTCTATACTTGACCTATGAAGCTGGTGGTCAACCTGAAGCTCCTGCCCTCTCCCTACCAGCACCGGGCGTTGCTCCAGACCCTGGAGGCCGCCAACGCTGCCTGCAACCGGGTCAGCCAAGTTGCCTGGGAGACCAGGACCTTTGGCCAGTACAAGCTCCAGAAGCTGATCTACTTCCCCATCCGCCAGGAGTTCTCCCTGACTGCCCAGGCCGTCGTCCGCTGCATCGCCAAGGTCGCCGACGCCTACAAGCTGGACCGGAAGTCCGAGCGCAGCTTCAGGCCCCACGGCTCCATCGCCTATGACGACCGTATCCTCCGCTACCTCAAGGACGACCGGGTGTCCATCTGGACCATGAAGGGACGTCAGCCCATTCCCTACGCCTGCGGCCCCCGCCAGCGGGAGCTGCTGGCCTTCCGCCAGGGCGAGACCGACCTGGTGCTGCGGAACCAGACCTTCTACCTCAACGTGGTGGTGGATGTGGATGAGCCGCCCCTGCTGGAGGCCCAGGACGTGCTGGGGTGCGACCTGGGCATCGTCAACATTCTGGCCGATTCGGATGGTGAGACCTACTCCGGCGGCACGGTCAACGGCCTGCGGAAGCGCCACGCCAAGCTCAGGGCCAGGCTCCAGAGCCGGGGCACTCACTCCAGCAGGCGACTCCTCCAGAAGCGACGGCGCAAGGAATCCCGATTTGGCAGGGACGTTAACCACTGTATCTCCAAACAGGTGGTGTTGAAGGCCCAACGCACGAATCGGGCGGTAGCTCTGGAAGACCTCCAGGGCATCCGCGCGAGGGTCAGGGTTAGGAAAAGCCAACGGCGACAGCACCACTCCTGGAGCTTTAACCAGCTCCGCAGCTTTATCCAGTATAAGGCGCGGCTCTCCGGCGTCCCGGTGGTCCTGGTGGACCCTGCCTATACCAGCCAACGGTGCCCTGAATGCGGGGCTGTGGATAGAGCTAATCGTGCTTCTCAAGCCTGGTTCTCCTGTGTCTCCTGTGCCTTCGCCGGACCAGCGGACACTATCGCTGCCCGGAACATCCGTGTTCTGGGTAGGGCAGTTGTCAACCTGCCAGACGCTCCGGCCCTGGTGGGGCCAGGGGCAAGCCCCTGACTTTAGTCATGGGGTGGTTGACGAGTATTTCTCCTTCTGAGTTATTTCGTCTTGTGCTTCTTGAAGAGCTGATAAGCGTCGTCGATCTTGTGGCTGCGCAGATACGTCGCTAACGGGATGCCCAGAACCTCTGACTGGAACCGCGCCACGTCCCAGCCTTCATCTTTCAGGATTTGTTCGAGATGGCCCTGGGCATTGACATGGTCCGGCAGCGAAGGCGGGGGCTCCAGGTCCGGGTCGAACACGCCGGCCGCATATTGTGGCGCCTCTTGAATGCTCTCAGGCTCTCTGGGGTACAGATCATCGATGTCGCGCTCCAGGTCGCGGCCCGCCCTAGTTGGGAGAGGACTGGGCTCAGCAGCGGGCAGGCGGGCAGGGGCCGCATCCCCCTGGTCCAAGACCTCGCCCTCCACCGTAACGCCGGCCAGCGCAATCTCCGAGACCGTAATGCCAGGCATTTGAGGCAGGGAAATTGGCCCGTAGGCCATCAAGCGGACGCGGGCCTCGGCGCGCTTCTGGCACATCTCAATTGGGTGGCTCTTGGATACCGGCTGGCGCCCAGATACGCGCTCTTCTTTGGTGACCTTCCCGATGCCCTCAACGGTGCTCCCCCATTCCGTAGTCAGGATTCCCACCTGGACCAGGTCTCCCTCATTGATTGCCCCGGCATCGGTGTAGCCCTGTTGTTCCTCAGCGGTCAGGAACCGGAACTTGATACTAGGATGATGGCCGGCTTCCACGTCTTTGCGCCTGCGGGCGTTGATGGTGACGAGAGGTTTGCCTTGGTAGAGCACCAGCTCACCCATCAGAGGGTCAAGGCCATAAGCCAGGGCTACCTGGACCATCAGCGCCTTCTGCTGGGGGGTCATGGTCTGAGGCCAGAGGCCCGCCTGGAGAGTCTGATTGGCGCGCTCCAGCATGGCCTCTCGGGTCTGCGGGACCGCCAGAGCGCCGGCGACTCCAACTTCTCTTTGGGTCATGGTGTCGTAATCCCTCCATCCTTTTTCAAGGTCAAAAAGCTGCCTAGTGTTAGTCGCCCGTTTAATCGTGCTGTGCTCAGGGTCCTTCCCGCATCGAAGGACGGAATGGTTTATCCCCCACATTCCGCCCCAGGCGACGCTAAGGCGGCCGTTGCAGCCAGGCTCGGCGCATCGGTGGGTCCTGACGAGCTGGTGGGCTTCTGCTTCTTCAAGGTCAGTGATCACGGCGCCGCTGGTTTGGGAGCCCGCTGCTCTTCGAGCCAGCGGCGGTAATGGGTAATAGCCTGTTCCATCACATCTTGGCTGGTGCCATCCTGGAGAAGGGCTTCTGCTTTAACCCAACGCCAGAGATCCGCGGCGACATGGACCCGGACCACGACTATTCCCCTGAATGGCACTTGCTTGAGTTTGCTTGTACCGGGATGTTTTTTACGGTGGCAGGGCCGACACATCCACACGATATTCAAAGGCTTATCGTAATCCTCGTGATGTGCCTCAGTTTTTGTTGATTTGTGACAAGCAGAGCAAGTTTCTGGTCTGATTAAAGTGCCCCGCGTTAGGGCTACACCAACGGCGTTATGGGCTCGCATTTGAGGTGTCATTGTCCACGACTACTGTTGAGGGGAGTTCTTCTCCAGCCAACGGGGCCTTCCTTTGGCACTCAGGGCACCGCCGTGGGCGGTCTACTCGTGGGACGAACGAGTACCCGCACCAGCGACACATAACCGGGGTCTTCTTCGCCTTATTGAGCATGAGGCCAGCTTACCACAACAACAACAGCAAAGCAAGGCCTGGGCGTCAGGGGGTGCGCAGCCGCCGCGCGGCCTCCTCGGCCCACGCTTTGTCGTTAGCAGCTTTCTCTCTCTCGGCGGCCGCCCGCATTTTGTCGGCCAGGTGGTCGCTGAACTCACGGTGGCGCTCCTCCAGCCAGGTGCTGTCCTTGTCGGGCATCGAGGCCAGTGTGCAGGTCCAGCAGATTTCCACGAGCCCAGCCTTCGACTGAATCTTAACCATGACAGCGTTGGTGCACCGATCACAGGCACGCTCCCCTGTCAGTGGGTCAATTACCAAGGCGTTACTCCTCGGTCAGCCCCAGCTGCGCCCGCATAGCTTTGATGTGTTCGATGACCTCGGGCAGAAGGTCGGTCGCCCCCTCCAACTCTTGGTTTAGGGTTGCTCTATCGGCCTCTGATGGCATACCATTCCAAAAGCACGTGATCTGCCCCACCTGGTAGTAGTATTCGCTACAGGCCGGACAGCGAATCCAGAGCCGCGTTTCGGAGCCGGGCTTCTCTACCTCCATCTTTGCTTTACCGCAACTGTAGCAGGTCACTTCAGTTTGCTTGAGTATCTGCCGTTCCATCTCAATCCCCCTTTTATTTCTTGGCCCTTTTTGCCCGGGCCCTGGGCTTCATAGCGGCCTTCTACCATCGTGCATCTCGATCAGGCTCTGAAAGGTTTCGCCCTCCTGGAGCTCCAGTACCCAGGCCAAGACGTCAAGAGAAGCAAGTAAGATCATCTTGAAGTCCGGGTCGACATTGTCTCTGCCGACTTGCAGCGTAGCCGCCAGTAAGTCGTGGGCCTGGGTTATCTCCTGCTTGCTTCTCATAATCTTCCACCCAACCACAGATCGTTGTGACAGCCTGCATGAGGACCCATGCTTGGTCCTCCGCAGGCAACGCTCCCATCGTTCTCATTGAGGAGAGCCAGTGATGGAGGGCATGGCACCGGTTGTTCAGCGTCCCGAGAGTTTCGGGCCTATCGCTCATTGTGGGCCTCCTCCAGCCTGAGCCGCATGGTCAGCGCCAGTAGGGCTTGCCCCGTTAGCCGGTGCTGCCCGGCGGGGGCCACGAGGCAGAGGTCTGCCGCCCAGTTGTCCAGAGTTACCGCGCTCCCGCAGGCCGAGCACCGGATGGGCTCAAATACCCTGGTCATGTGGCCTCCACCGGCGGCGACAGCCTCTTCCCCAAAATCAAAAACCCGAACCCCGGGGCCCATTCGGTGAATTGCATCCCCAGGTACTCGAATGTTAGAAGCTCGCCGGTGGCCGTGTTGACGTTTGATCGCCATAGCCTACCTCCCAAAGTTTGAGCTTAAGCGACGGTTGGTCTCGCACAACCACAGGTGCCAGTCCCAGTAGGAGCCATTTCACATATCATGATGGCGAGGTCCCTGATATTTTCAAAGCTATGCCCTGCACAAGACGGATTGGAAAGCAGTCGCAGAGATAGGGGACCGTATCCCTTGACGACGATTCTCACGTCACACGTCGGTGTTGCAAGGAACCGTGGCTCCCGCATACCTACCTCCCCAAAATGATTCTGCTGCGGGCTGGTGGCCTCTGGGGATGCAGAGGTGGTCTGTCGAAGCGAGGCCAAATCACCGATCTGTCTTCCGGGACTGTTACCCAGCCCCTGCCGTTGCACCCATGGCACCGCTGCTCCTCATATTGGCCGGAGCCGTGGCACACCGGGCAGAGTACCGCTCTCATGGTCTACCTCCACTAGCTTCCGCACGCTCTTATGATTTCTTGAACCAAGGCAAATCCGCTCGCCCCACCGAGTACACCTACACCGAACAGAAAAAATATCCAGCCCATGTTCCTCCTCGCTAAAGTCACCTTTCCTGTTTGCCGCCGTTGACCGCGCCCGCAGCGTCGATCGCACAACCTGCGCAATCAGTCACCGTGTGAACCAAGGTGGTCAGGTCCCGTGTAAGCACAAACCACTCACCGCCGCGTTCAACAAAACCGCCTTCTTCCTCCGCTTTTGTAGATATGATGATGTAGTCGGCCCCGATTTCTTGTAGCCTGCCTGGCGGTACAACGTTGGAATACTCATCGTTAGAATGCTCGTTGTCATGCTGCAGGTTGACCAGAAAGTCATGACCTACCAGAGCTTGCAGCCGTTCTTGTAAGGTCTTCACCAACGTAGCGGCGTGGAAGCCCCGGCCTTCAGGCCTGGGGAGGAAACGCCGCCCTCCTTTCTTGACAACGGATTGCATCTCTGCCGGTGTTCACCGAAGACTCGGCTGCTGATGAAGAATTGGCCGCAGCCCTCGCAGGCGAAATATCTTAGCCCTGGCCGTACCGGGCCTGCGGGCTATCGGCACTCCGCCGCGCCTTGGCGATGGCCGCTCGAACCTGAACCTCACAATCAACATTGCGATTTGAGTGAGGTCCGCCAAGCCCGTCATGTTCGCTAATGGCGCCCCGTTCCCAAGCCACCCTCAGTTCCTGGAGATGGAAGTGGACAGATGCCAGGACCGCCAGCAGCTCCTCATGGGCGTTGACTGCGGTGAGGATGCTGCGGGCCTTTTCGGCCTTATGGGTGCCGTACACCATGCAGACCGGCTCCCCCTCGCTGTCCAGGATTCGTCCCATTGTTGGCTCGTAAGTCAGGGGTAATTTGAGCGTCATGGTTTAACCTCCCTCTTGCCCTGGCCCTGGGGCCTGCGGGCTACAAATAGCCGTTCTTCCTGAGCATATCGTTTATAAACATGGCAATGATGTCCTGTGGTTTGTCCCCTGCAACGGCTTTGCTCCAAAAGTGCCTTCTGTTCCAAAAGTCGGTGGGTTGTTCCAAAAGTCTGGCTCATTGGGATGCGGTCGACTCACGACAAAGTTCCTGATTGAGCCACATATCGTTAAACCACTTCTGTAGCCCATCGCAAGTTACCGGAGCATCATCACGCTTGAACTCCATTCTCGGTCTGCTTTTTGCATCCACTCTGGGCATCAAGGTTTCTATCTCACACCAAGTGTTCTGCCCATTCGGGTTGCCTACGGTCGTATTGTCGGTTATGTGACCGTACCACCATCTCACACTACAGCCAGCTTTTTGAGCAAGTTCAGTTGTCTGCCGTATTTGGTTCTGTAGGATAGCCGTTGGCACATCAGTGATAGCCGATAACTGGTCAAGCTCTGAATTAGTCGGGGCAATCAAAATCAGCATCCTGAGTGTCCTGGCTTCGTTGAAGGAATTGGGGTTATTAGCAAAGTTCCCTCCAGTATGCCAGTAGGCCCAGACCTCGGAAGAATCCTTCAGCTTTTGCAGGAATTCTGGGAATGAGCGCCTGTGCGGATGGGCTATCCCAAGGCCGGACGGGATATTTCTTGCTTTTCGCCGGCTGAGTAACCAAGCAATTAGGCGTATCAGCAATAGAACTCCTACTGCTGCCCATAATGCCACAAGCCCTATTACATAATCTGGGGCATCTCGGATAGCCGCCCAAACCCCTCCAACAACAACATACCCAAAGTCTGTTAAGTTGTTGTAAATCTGGCAGATAGTGTCGTCCGTTATCGGTTTCATTTAGCCTGTTCCTCCCCCTGCCCTGGCCTACCGGGCCTGCGGGCTAGTCGCCTTGGCGAGGGCGGCCTCCAGTTCTTTCACTGCTGCTTGTCGGTAAGCCAAATGCGACTCGTCATCACCCATGAGGTACAGCGCGTCAAGAGCATTTCGGCACGCCGCCAGCAGCTCCGGCGCCGCGGCGATGAGCTTGGCGTTGGCATCCGCATCTCCAACGTCTCGGGTAATCCTTACGACCGCAAGGACCCTGTCATCATTCTCCGGCTCAATGGTTGTGCCCCCTGACCGGAACCGATACGTCCACGGCCCCGGTGTGTGCTTCTGCGTCATGGCTTACCTCCTCCTGCCCTGGCCTGGGTACTCTTTGTAGCTTGAACTCTGTGTCGGGTATTGCCCCACCCCAGCCTCCCAAGCGAATGACACTCACCAAGGTCGTGCTAGCCTCGACCCAGCGGAGATGGCCCGCCTCCGCCTCTGCGATGGTGTGGTATCGCTCGACCGGACGGGCTGCGTTGGCATCGAGGATGGCTGTCTCATATTCCCAACCTGGCATATCGTTAATCTGAACAGTCGAAACTCCCAGACCGTCATTCTCTTCAGGCAGGATTAGAGCTACCCTCCTTTCTTCGATGGGGGCCCCCATGAACACTCCTTCCAAGCCGACCATGACTTTCACTAGTCTCTCCAGGTCATCCATGCCTACTACCTCGCTCCTCCTGCCCTGGCCCTAGCGGGCCTGGGGGCTGGTCACCACACTTTTTCGCCGACGATAAAGGCCTCAATCTTGTCGGCGACATCCAA
>ERZ1292644.1617-Hain-H14-01um-R2-1617-length-11359-cov-3_pt1 | contig 11359 bp, 11 predicted proteins | sample MGYA00564402_ERZ1292644 | MGnify/ENA primary metagenome ERZ1292644 (study PRJEB36523, sample SAMEA6512644) | groundwater metagenome | collected 2019-01-09 | study: AquaDiva: Metagenomics assemblies of 32 groundwater samples | reverse complement strand
CAGCCACCAGTTTGTAAAGCCATCTATGAATTAATTGATAAGGACCATAAAGAAGAAGATTCCACGATCAGTGCCTTTTTTCCTGGTGGATCATTATAGCTTAGATGGAATAACTATTTTCCCTTTTGTCGATATTACGGCATCCCATGCGGTTTCAAATTTTTTAGTGTTCTTAGATTTAGCTTTGATTGTGCAGTAAATACTCATCCCGAAAAGCAGAAGACAGCCTAGTGGATTTTTTATAAATTCTATAGCTTTATAGTACATGAAAGGTATTCTTGGAAAATTATAGTGCTCATCAAAAATTTTGCTGAACTGCTCTTGCATCATGATGATATCGACATTATTTCTGGTCGTCCATTGCACATAATCTTTTATTGTTGCTGGGTTTTTATAATAGGTTTTTGCGTTTTCGGCAAAACGGTATGCAAAGCCGTTTTTGATACATTTGAAATAAACATACCAATCAGTGCATGCCATTTCGCTCAAATCTTTAGGGAACTTCAATGTTTTAATAAATGTCTTTGACATGGTCAGTGATTTGCCATCACAGGTATGGACATTGACTCCATTTCTGTACTTGACCCGGATCTTGTGGTATGCGTTAAAACTCGATGTAACTGCCCGTTGTACCATATTGCCACTTGAAAATGGCATATGATTGGAGCAGACCAAGCCAACATTTTTCTCCTTGAGGAAAGGGGTTATTGTTTTTTCTATAAATAGTTTATCGAGGATTGCCACGTCATCGGCCATGACCATCATGACATCAGCATCATTCATCGCAAGCACATCAATGACTGCGCCTGCAAATCCGCGTCGAACACGTGAATCTCTGACATGGACACGTGGATCTTTAATTTGGCGTGCCACCTTCACCATATTATCGGTGCTATCATCTGAGTTAACGATGATTCTTTTTAATGTATAACTTTTTTCTACCTGTTTAAGGATAGAACGAATCATGGGTTTAATATTCCCCTCAGCGTTACGCGCAGTGATTGCGACATTGACTGTTAATTCTCTCATAGTATTCGTGCAACAGTTGTTTATAAACACAACCGAATGTTAAATATTATGGGATTATATAGTAGTTTGCAATCAATTGCAATAGGCAAAATTATAGGACTATTACGCCTTTTTATTTGGCACGAGCCACACAAGTATTGCGGTTGCGAGAAGCGTTACCGCTTGCTCCACAGTCATGTCGCCTGTAATTCCGACTGCTCCAAGGGCTGTTAATACTAGTAAAACAGCACCAGGAACGAGTGCCTTTCTCATTACTGATAATTCCATATCCTCACCTCACTTTCCGGCAAATTTCATTGCCAAAGCATTAAATAAATCAGAGATCGTAAGTCCTGTTGTCGTACTTATTTTCAGCTTTTGATTCTCTGCTTGAAGTGCCGCGATCTGCGTATTGAGATTTCCCTTATCTCGAGCCAACCCATTGATGACCTCTTGCTTACTCTTGAGCTGGCCCTCATATACCCCAGTGACCTCATTGGCTTTTTTGAGAGCCTCGTTTAGTCTGCTGTTGAGGTCCAAACGCAATTTTTCTGACTCTTGGCACTCGCCCTTGAGTCTTGCTACTTGCTCCTCCCGATTCTTCAGCTCAGCTTGTGCTGCGGTGAGCTGATTGCTGAGGTCAGTTGAGCGTGATTTATACCCTTGAATAGTGCTTTGTACTTTTTCGAAAGGGGTATCAGCAGGGTTGCCGAGCGAAAGGTATTCGACAGTTTTATCATAGTATCCGCTCTTGGTGACGATCCTTTCGAAGTCCTTTTTCAGCACAGGTATCGTCTGGTCATCACCAGCTTGTAAATAAGGTAGTGGATCGACGCCACCGAGGAAGCCATTGCTTTTATTTAGTCTGACACCATTATCATCGACCTGAAAAAGATTGAGATGGACATGGGCTCCGTTGGTGTTCCCGGTTGCCCCCATGATTCCGATCTCTTGTCCCTTACTGATCTTGTCTCCGATACTTACAAAGTTCTTTGCCAGATGGCAAAACTGTAGTGCTATCTTGAGCTTTCGATACCAGATAGTTATGGTGTTGCCATATGCCCCGCCATCCTTCGGATTGTCGATATCTTTGACGACCTCGCCGTCTCCTTCAGGAGAAAGCACAGCCCAGTCATTCAGATTGACAGGGATAATATCAAGCCCTTCATGCCCAGCGAGACCAAATTGTTTGTAATAATCATAATTGACCCCGTACGCCTGCGTTACTCGAAAATCACTTTTAAATATTTTTTTCATACCTTAATTTCTCCCCAAACAAACTCCGATAACACAAAGCACTGATTGCACTGGGGTGGGTGTACTTGTTGGAGTTGGAATCTGCGTTGGAGTTGGTACTTGTGTTGGTGTCGGTGTAGGTGAGTTAGACTGCTCCACTGGCCTTGCTTGAGCTATAGAGACTTCTTCCCGCTGTCCCTGCTCCAGAGCTGTCAGTATTGGCGTTGCTGTCGCGAGAGAAGTTTTCTTTTGGGTAGCCATGACTAGGAGCCCTCGCCTCTGTGCTTCATCGATAATCGTTGCCAAGCGCTTCAACTCTAAATTCATGGTTGTTTGAGAAACTCGTAGCTCACGAATCTCCATGTTGACGTCCTTTGCTGTCTCCCTATCAAGCTCTTGTGCCTGCCTGATCAGTCCGACATCAGCCTTCAACGATCCCCATGACAATGCCACGGAAACAATAACAACTCCGAAAGGAATAAAATCTTTAAATGTCTCTCCCGTTAAGCTTTTCATAAAAATAAACTCTACCTATTGACATTTACTTCGTCTTATAGTATCATTCTCCCATGAGTCAACTCTATTCTTTTACTGACGCACATCATCCAAGTAAATTCGATTGGTTTCTCGATAGTATTTACTTCCTATGGTTCTTAGGAAGCGTGTTCACAGTACTTACTGCCATTGTCGGACTCATCATTCATTACCTGCGCTGATCCTTTTCATGTCTTCCGCTTTTCGTTGAATCTCTTTCTTTTTATCCTCAGGAAAAAGCTTTTTGTCGCGTTGAATCTTTCGAACTTCGTCCTCTGCTTTTTGCATTAATTGTTTTTTCTTACCAGCTTTGATTTGTTCCGTGACCTCATAATCAATTGGCGTTGCTTTGAGCCCTAAGAAAACATCAAGTAACACCGTTGGCATCTCCCGCAATCGCCCAAATCCATCCGGCCGCTGCGGTCCAAATAATCCCAAATTACCGATCTTATCCGCTGACCAGCCACCCGGAGCGATTGTCGGCATTAATGCCTGATAGACATACTTTCCTACCTTCTGTTTTTTTACATCATCACTATCTGTCTCGCTATAGATTTCATCGTCAGTAAATGAAGACTTATTCCGATATAGATCAGCAACTAGAGTAAATGCTGGATTCTGCGGTTCGCCTGTCGTTGTATTAATAATGCCCCAGGGGACAATGTAATTCAGATCCAGGTAAAGATCCTGGCCTTTTTCTTGGAACGGCAGGCGTAGATATTGTCCCTTCATGTATTCAGGCAGTTGTGATTTACTGGCAGGACCCAGTTGCTGTTTTGCCTCAGCTTCGATATTCTGAGCAGTTCTACTTAGTTGCGCGAGTTTCTTAGGATCTTTCGCGACCTTCTCTGCATATCGAGGTACAGCAAAGTAAGAGTATGTGATGAAAGGATACCCAAATGGTGTTTTCCGGAGCCAATCAATTGCCTTTGGCACCTTGCGATAATTAAAAAGTGCGTGCTCTGCGATCTTCGATGCCTCTTGCAGGCTCTTTCCTTGCTCCACCCAATATTTTGTCAGTACGATTTTACTCATCTGCTCTACAGCAGTATATGCTTTGCCAGGTGCCTTGACGCTTGCCTTTCCAATCCGTACAAGCGGATTCTGATTAGCATTTTCAACCACGATATCATCCAGGAATCGGCCGAGCTCATTGCTGTAGATCGTATCACTGATAAGGTCAGTGTCTTTTTGGAGGAGTTTATAGAAAGCGGTTTGATTCTTGATATCCATCGCCGCGTCAGTCCATCGTTTTGGATTTATGACCTCATAAGAAGGCATATCGCCCAGGACAGTCATACCCATCATATTTGTCATCTGATTACGTGATACAGAAGCAGGGTTCATTACCACCTTGCCAGTCTTCCACCATGAGAGTGCTTTATCATATGCTTTCTCAAATCCACCCTTCGTGCGTGGTTGTATCTTGCCGATTAAATCCCCAGCAATTTCTTTCGGCACGAACTTCCCAGCGAGCATTCCATAGCTAGGAGCGTCTGGAATTTGTACCATTTTCGTATCGATATTCTCTATATGAGCGAAATTATCATTTACCCATCTGAGGAATTTGGATTTTGCAATCATATCCGATACCTGAGCAACGCCTTTAGCGGCAGGATAGGCAGGCGTCATGATTTCTCCCAGAGTTTTCCGCACCTCATCAGGGATATCCTTTCGTTGCATTAGCCTCTGTCGATCTATCGTTGCCTTGTTGCTTGAGAGATATTTCGCAAACCCTTCAGGATTTGTTTCATATTCTTTATAGAGTCGAGGTAAATATTTACCCATATTCTCCTGGATCGTCTTGACTGTCCGCTCATTGAGCTTGATACCACCCGTTTGTGCTTCTCTTTGATAGTATTCCGGTTCGACATATGGCCGTGCTTCAGGTCGCTGTGGTAAGCCCTCCGCATTTACAGGCTTTTGGACAGAGACACTACCCTCTACTGGCGCAAATCCTTCAGGTGTTTGGGTAAATGCAGTCGGTGGTTCAGTACCTGGCACTCGTTCTACTTTCGGTATACCCACGACTGCATCTTCTGGATTAAATGCATTCTTAACTACTTCCTCCCCACCCTTCACGGTCGCCACTTTACCACGCACATCAGCCCCGATGTCCTGAAATCCTCGAACTGTTTTCTTTGCACCACCTGGTAAAGTTTTTACGATATCAGCCATTCCTTTTACGTGAGCAGGTTGATATTTCTCAAAGACCTTCACTAGTTCGAGCGCTAGCTCATCTGGTGCCCTCCATCCTTTTTCTTCGACACCAAGTGTTGGGTCAGGTTTTTTAAATGTCTTTGTCAACGTGTTGATGAGTTCTGCCGACAAACCTTTTGGAGTCAATTGTTTCTCTGCGCCTATCATCGCTTCATCAACCAGCTGCTTTGAGAGAGTATCTATTACCGATCGAGCTTCAGTTGCTCGTTCAACTAATTTAGGATCAGTCTTCTTGGTTGTTAAACCACCTTTCATTATCTGCCCGATGCGCATTTGCTCGGCTTGTGATAATCCTTTTGAAAGAAGATCTCCAACTTCCTGAGCTAGAATCTGTCCTTTATGGGAGTCTCTGATTGTCTGCTCAGCGCGTGCGGCATATTCTGCTGGCTGTCCTCCTCTATATTGAAATACAGGTGCTGCTACTTTCTTAAACGCCTCAAAACCCTGATCTGCCTTAGTCGCTCTGGCTGCCCTACCTGCTACTTTATCGAGTTTTGTTATCTGAGCAATTTTTGCCGGAGCAGGGACAGGTGCACTCAGGTCAGCAAGGAAAGAAATTGCTCCGGCAGTTGGGTTGTCAGGTAATGCTTCACGCGTTACATCATATGCGCTGCGACGATTTTTAGGATCTAGGTTTTCAACAGCTCCGCCCCAATTTTCAGGATTAAGTGCATGTGCCCGTATATAATCCATAATCGGTACGTCTTCACCTGCATCTTTGCGCTTTTTGATAGCCTTTGTTTTCTTAAATGATTCCTTCAGCGCCCCAGCTCCCGCGAAGACAGCCGAGTTAAGCAGATAATCAATTGGTGTCCAGATCGAGGTTCCCTTTTCACCAGCTGGTTTTTCTTTCACTCCTGTCGCTGTCGCAATACGGTTAAAAAGGCCACTAGGTTGTGAGTCGCCAAGCAAAGGATTGGAGGATACAGCGGTACGATTATGAGATGATGTTGGCGTAGTGGAAAATGGAGCTATTGCCCCCGTTCGTTGCAAGAGAGGGTTAGCTGATTGTTGCGCTGTGTTACCAAGAAGTGGATTTGCCATAATTCATGCTAGAAAAAGAATTCGCCAGTCTTCGCTGAAATCATCTGCTTCAGCGTTGAATCAGGGATTGAAGGATATGCAGTTTTCGCTCTAAGATAGAGGTCATTGGCACTCAGGCCTGCGACAGCAGGGTCTTCAAGGTTTGCTGTGAACTGGACAATCGCATCGTCCTGCGTCTGACCTCTCGTTGCCGCCTTAGTATTACCACTCGTGAAATAATTAAGCATCGCCTGTACATCAGAGCCTGAAGCGCCTTGCGCCACAGCAGCAGTTCCCAGCTTTTGGACAAGCCCCTCAAATCCGCCTGCCTCTTCCAGCACAGCAGCCTCCGGGGTTTCCATAAGGAACTGTCTTCCTTGTCCCATCTCGGTTGGTCGATCCACAGAGTAGGAGATTGTGCCATCTTTATTAAATGTATAACGGAGTTGCTTTCCAGGATTTTGCTTTTGAATTTGCGACATAAGACTTGCTTTTGTTTGCACCTTACCTCCTGCTCCCTGCTGTCCGATTCTTTGTACGGTTTTTCCTTCTTTTGCTGGAGCAGCAGCTTGTACTTTTTCCTGCAAGCCAAGAATGCTATTAAACAGCGCCTGTGACACGCCTTGTCCACCACCACTCCCTCCAGTTTTCTTATTCTTCTCCTTATATACGTCCCAAGCAAAATCCCGATCACGTTCAAGGCTATCGAGTTCCATTTTCTTCATCTCAAGTGACTGTTGCGCCAGTTTGAGCGCGTTTTGTAGTGAGTCACCGATCACGTCTCGTCTGGTTTGTTGACCTTGTCTGATCTTCGTTAAGTCCCCAGCAGTGCCACGATAGCGATTGGTGAGCTGAAGCTCTCTGATATATGGATCAAGTATTTGTCCTTGCTGCGGAGGTGTCTGATACTGAGCCGCGACAGTCTGGTCGTGTGAGAAGAGCTCGTCAATCTTTGAGCGCTCCTGCGTATTAAGTGTGTTCGTGACAGCATCATTCCCAAACATCGATTCCCGAAGATTTGATTCCATCTCCGGCATCTTGGCAATGCGCTGTCCCAGGTCTTCTCTTTTCTGCGTCAACTGACGATTGATTGCTTCATAATCCATAATTATTACCCCCATCCTGCGGTTTGCAGATATTTATTTGCACTCAATGATCGTTGTACCGCCTGATTAAGTGACTGCTGATACGTTTGATCATATTTCTCTCTAGCACGTTCACGCGCCATTGGTACAAATTCTTCCTGAATACGTTTTTCCTGCTCTTCTTTCAGGTTGCGTTGGATACGACTTAGATCCATCGATGGTTGCTCCAGTTGCCGTCTTCGATCAAATCCCGCGACTTCGCTCTGTCTGGCAATTGCCCGCTCAATTGCTTGTTTTCTGAGTACCTGCTTCTCACCCATGGTTCCCAATTCTTGCTGTGCAAGTCCTGAGTATGGCATAGCAGCATCAGTTGACCCAGGAGGTGTTTCGCTAAATAGTACACCACGTTTATTCAACGTATCGAGTAAATTCCTGCTCTCGTCTTTGGCTGCAAGCGTATCTTGCGCAAGTTGGCTTGTTTGTTCTTCTGCTCTAAAACGTACCCCAGCAGTATAATCATCCTCGATAAGCTTTTTGGCTTTTTCGATATCACCACCTGCTTCATCGAGTTTTTGTTTGTAATATGGTTCCAGTTTTGCCCGCGCTTCTTGTTCAGCTTGATCATAATTAAATGAAAACGCTGGGATATTTTCTACTTCACTCGTTGGTGTAATGGTCCGGGTGCCATCACCATTATTGGCAACACGATAGAGCTGACCTCCATAAGTTACTGTTTGTCCTGATGTTGCATTAAATAGTTCCGATGGTAATTGATTTTGTGTATATCGTCCTTGAAACATAGTATTAACCAATTGCTACATATCCAATAGTGATAGTCCCAGTAGGAGAGCCAGCTTTTGTCCAGGCAAGCGTAAATCCATCAGCATCAAACGATACATACGCGGCTTGTTGATTTGTTCCAGATTCGTTAGAGAGATAAATTCCATGACTTGTTGAGGTATCAGAAGACTCGTAACCATCCTCCATAGCCTCAAAGCGTGCCCATTGATCCGTGGCAGTCATTGCACCAGCACCAGAGAATATCTTTGATGCAGCTGCTGATCCGTATGTAAATTGCAAAAGTCGTGGGACAAATCCGACACCTGTTATAGAGACATTTCCCGCTGCCGCTGAGAGATCACGAGTAAATGTCCCGACCTTAATTTTTGGCGTTGTGTCCCAAGCAGGATTTGCCGCCGCTCCTTGAGTCTTTAAGTATTGTCCGGAAGTTCCAGGAACTAGTCGCGTAAAGATGCCTGAAGCATTGCGGTAGTACACATCTCCCTGCGCGTCCGAGCCCACGTTGATAACGGGTGCGGTTAGGGTTTTATTGGTAAAAGTCTCAGTGCCTGTTTGTGTTGCGGCTGTGCCAGCAATTTTAGACGCGGCTATATTAGCGCTTGCCGAGATATTGGCATTGGTGATGCCGCCGTTATAGTCATTGACGATATTATTGAACTCGCCATTGAGATCACTGGCGGTCAACACCTCATTGTCTACCCATGTTTTAACTCGTGATATTGTTGCCATATGTTATACCTTTCTATCCCTGAGTCCTTTCTTAAACCCTAATATATGAAAATCGAAAAGCTGCAAAAATTTCGTTGAACTTTCATAAAATTGAACACCTAAAATATCTCCCGTAAGCTTTATGAAATTAGTTCGCCAGACACCGATATCCGCACCACCTAGTACGCTATTATCGAGTTGAAAGATTCCAAGACCAGGCGATGAGCCTTGTAATGGTATAGATTCTTGCTCGGTATAACTAGCCGCCTTTTGGAGCCGTGCTCGGAGGCTCATCGTTGTAGAGATTCCCGTACCATGCCTAAAAAAGAGATACTTCCACTTTGTGCGAGCGACTGGAGAGAGCATATATTCCCGCGTCCTGACATCCATCTCAATCGCCGTCCCGTTGTCGCTATAGGTCGAGACACCCTGCTCATAGACAAAGCCGCCTGTTGTGGCGTCGCAGAAGTAGACTTTTGTTCTGCCTGAAATAGTTGAAGTGAAGTATTGTGATGGTGTAACGCCTTTCCACTTAACCCAGCTTCTATGAATACCCAACGATGATCTCTTCTTCTTCTCAGGATCAAAAACAAGTACCAGATCGTTTGTCGTACTTGAGCCATTAGGAATCGCCCAGTAAATATATTTACCATCATAAACACCCGCACATTTCGCCAGCTGACTCTTATTTACACCATCAAGTGTGTTCTCAATATCCCAAGATACTATACCTTCTTCAAGCACTTGCGCAAATTGTGTCTGCCGGAAGCTACGGATGTGCGGTGTGCCGCCGAGAAATGATAAGTAGTACAGATCTTTTCCAGTATTCACGATACTTTGATGGGAAACGCATCCATAACCATAGATCTTCGAATTCGTGTTTTGCCCAGCCACTGTGGTCGCAGTAAACGTTGCGCCTGACCATCCAGTAATCGACCAGATAGTGTTGCGTTTAAAGACAAATAATTCATCGTTGAGCACCGCGAGCCCAGTAATCTCATCTCCATCATTGGGATTTACATCAAAATAGTCAGTCCCTGAAAAGCTTATTGGATTCCCTAGTGCGGACCACTCTAAGCGGCTTGGATTTGATGACGTATTAGCTGTAAAGAGAAAATTGTGAAACCAAATCCCAAACTTTGCAGTCGGCACTCCCGCCCGATTACGAGTCACAGTAAGTGCCGAATCGACATCGACGACTTCAGTGCCAGTAAACCCAAACAAACGGTTTGATGCTTGGATAAAGTTCATTGCTGTACTCGCTGTTATATTCGCTGAACCAATCGCCGAAAAACTTCCCGAACCATCCCAACTATAGAGTTGCGCGTTTGATGAGCCATTTCGCAAGACAATTTGACGTTTTGAGGCTCCTGACGGTTCATACGCTGATCCTCCGAATATCGCGAAGCTTCCCAGAGAGTCAGCGACATTATCCGTCCCAGGTCGCTTCTCGATCCTGTTATCAGCCACAAGAGCATTCTGAAGAAGTTGAAATACTCCTTGTGGTAAAAGGTGTGATGGATATTTATCGTTCATTCCGATGAAATTATCCTCGTCGATTCTTGTTAAGTTCTGCATAATTAGATATCAAAATCAACAAATAACCCCGTTGTGTCATGTACAGTTTTTGATTCTTCACCGATCTTGTCCTCGAGTTCTTCCTGCATAAGGATCAAGCCTGCCGCGAGTTTTTGATCAAGCTTGTCAGCCTCACCACTCTCTTGTTGTCCAAAGCGCAAAGCGTCAGCGCTTGCGCCATACGCGATGTTGAGCCAGTAGCGGTCAGGGTGGGGAATATCGATGTTGTCAGAATCAGAAGAGAGTTCCGCGAGAGTTTTTACGTACCAGATTTTTCCTGCGTCTGTACCTGTTTTATCAGGGATAGGTATAAAACCTATTTTAAAACTATTGCCGAATCCATACGTATAATATCCAGCAGCAGAATGAGCGGTGACACCCATGAAAGCATTTCTTAATCCCAGATCTCGTCTCACCTCATCCATGTTGATAGGTAGACATCGGGTCGGTGCAGAGTTACTATTGGAGACATCATAATTCAGCTCAACTCGACGGATTTTAAAGATGTCCGTTGGTATGCCATCTGCTGACCCATATTCTTGCTGGTTGGCCGTAGTGTTAAAGAGATCAGTGGTGATATAGTAGTCCTCATAAACCGTCATAACAGCCGTTGTGACCCTCTGGTACGCAGCATTAATAAGACGATTGAGTTCCGGATCTGTCCAGTCAGCTGCACTCGATTCATCCAAGAAGCTTCTGACCTGAGTCCTGATGGTAGATAGCGTTTTCGCCATAAAATTTTTCCACGAAAAAACCCACTGCTTTCCACAAATGCAAAATTTGCGAAAACCAGTGGGTTCGTACCCTGTTGGTTATCTCATTAATACTACGTTTTGATTAAAAAGTCAACGTTAACTATTGAGGCTCTACTGATTGCTCTTCTTTTTGCTCAGCTCCTTCAATGATTTCTGCTGCTCGACCTGATATTAAGGGATTATAAATTTTCGCGATTTTTTCCTTAAGGAGAGCGAGTTGGTCAGTTGTGAAATCAACTTCATTGCCACTATAAAGCTTTAGTCCTATTTGATAGCATTTATTTTTATCCTCGGCTGTTTGTTTTTCCTCAATGGCATTAATAGCTGTTGTCGCCACTTCACGGAACGTCACTACCGCACCAGCTTTATCCTTCAAAACCTCACCTTTGAAGTCATTAATTTGTGTTAAGA
>ERZ1292644.1434-Hain-H14-01um-R2-1434-length-12386-cov-4_pt1 | contig 11363 bp, 23 predicted proteins | sample MGYA00564402_ERZ1292644 | MGnify/ENA primary metagenome ERZ1292644 (study PRJEB36523, sample SAMEA6512644) | groundwater metagenome | collected 2019-01-09 | study: AquaDiva: Metagenomics assemblies of 32 groundwater samples | reverse complement strand
TAGCAACAATCCAGTTCCAGTCCTTGATACCAAAAGGAGGAAAAACTACTGTATATATTCCAACTGAAGCTAACATACCAATATTAGAAGCAAGCAGAATTCCTTAATTTGTTTTATTTAATTATTTTTTTTAATTGTTTTTCCAGTAGAGTCTGGAACTGATGAACATGAGCGAAAACAAAAGCGAAAACAAAATGATAAGTAAAGTAATTTGGCATGACGCAATTCAAAAAGAAATACCTAAGTCTTTTATAGAAAAGGCAGACATTCATATTATTGGCAAAAATCTATTAGCCATCAATACTACGTATGGCAAGATAGTAGAACTAGAAGATGTTGTTATAGTTATACACGAAGAAAGCACTGACGATGATACTGATGTTACTATAATACCAAAATCACTTATAATTAAAATAGAATAATATATAATATAAAACATATACTTTTTAAATACAAACATGATTAAAATATAATGGGAAGACCATATACTTCTGACGAAATTGAAAGACTAAGACAATACAATGCCCAAGGACTAAGCCCTAGGCAAATTGTTAACTTAATGACTACACATTCTTACCCTTCAATTAGAAACAAGCTAAGTGAGTTAGGATTAAAAGCACACTTTCCTGAAACCAGACCTCTTATGCAGATGCCTCCGGTAGACGGAGAGAGTAAAATCAACGACAGGCAAGAATCTATGATTTCACTTCTTAAAAAAAGAAAACACACTATAATCGAGTTAGCAGATTCTTTCAACGTAGGACCTAGAACAATAAAAGAAGATATAGTCTATCTTCAAAACAATGGTTATGTAGTCAACGCAAAAGATGACACAGTTACTCTTAAACCAGAAGAGATACCAATTCACAAAATCAACGTAGATAAGTTCTTCGGAGGCAAACCAGAGAAAGTGTATCTTCTTAGAGATGGAAAAAAAGTTGAAATAGAAGGATTTAACTTCAAGTTTGGAGCAATTGCAGATACTCACATTGGTTCTAAGTACGAGAGATTGGACGTATTAAATGCCTTGTATGACATCTTTGAACGTGAAGGAGTCAAAGTAGTACTTCACGGAGGGAATTACATAGACGGAGAGTTCAGATTCAACAAGCATGAAACAATTACTCATGGGTTTGATGAGATGATAGACTACTTTTTAAAGAACTACCCAAGGAGAAAAGGAATTAAAACGTTCTTTATATCTGGAGACGACCACGAGGGATGGTGGACCCAAGACAAGGGAATAGACCCAGGAAAGGTAATAGAAGAAAGACAAAAAAGATATGGACGTGATGACTTAGTTTACCTTGGATACCAAGAAGCTAACTTAGAACTTAGAAGCTCAAGAGGAAGTGCCTTGCTTAAGATACTTCACGGAGGTAAAGGAACGTCTTATGCAGACTCATACCGAACACAGAAGATGGTAGAGGCACTTCAAGAAGGAGAGAAGCCACACATTATGTTAGTAGGCCACTATCATAAATCTCTTTACCACACACCTAGAGGAGTTCACTCAATTTTACTTGGATGTACCCAAGACCAAACTAGATTCATGAGAAAAAATGAAATAAAAGCCTACGTAGGTGGTTGGTTGATTGAAATTAATCAAGCTCCAACTGGAGAAATAAACAGATTCAAGCCAGAATGGATACAGTTCTGGGACAAGAAGTTTTACGAAGAAAAGATAACCCACAGAGAAGGTAAACAATTAGTTGAATTACTTAAAGATGACAAGTGACATAGAAGGAATACTAAGAACAGAGTTTAGTGAAGACTTTACAACTGGGATGAAAAACAGAATGTTAGTAAGCTTTCATAAGTATGGACCAGTTAAGCAGGGTTATCCACACAGAGTAGACGCTATAGAGTCTTTAAGACTAAGGTTACAAAAGTATCAAGAAACTGGAAACACAGAGTACTTAATGGATGTAGCTAACTTTGCAATGATTGAGTTTATGTTACCAAGGCATCCAAACGCTTACTTTAAAGCAGAAGACAGCGATAAGTCTCCAGGAAGAATTGGAATAGTAAATCAACAAGCCATTCCATATCATAACAAGGATATATTTATTGCAGAAGATGACAAGCGATGACAAGCAGACTTGAAAACATATCTGAAGAATGGATTGTTTTAATTAACCAACAGAGTTCTTACGATTCTTTAATTAAAATAAGAGACCAAGTAAGAAACATACTAAAGTCTCAAATGGATAGACAAACAAAAGCCTACTTATACGATGCAATCAACAGAAGAAAATATGCACTAAACAACGGAGATTAAGATGAAGAAACTGGGAATAGACCTTGACGGAGTGGTATGTGATTATCAATCTTACTTTCTAGCTGATTTTAATAATCGGTTTGGTTCTAAGTATACTTTAAAAGACTGGAAAGATTACCATTTCGTTAAACCTGGATTTAACTTAGAAGAATTTTGGAATACAATTAAAAGCCATTCACAGACTGGAGTATGGAGAAATTTAAATCCAATAAATAAATCTATTGAAACTATAAATAAACTAAGTAAGGATAATTCTATTCATATTATAACTCACAAGATTGGAAAAGCAAAAGAAGATACAATTCATTGGCTTAGCTCTAGAAATGTAACATACGATACTATTAGTTTTACAGAGAAGAAAGCTAGATTAGGATATGTGCTTGAGCTAGATTGTATGATAGAAGACTCAATTCAAAACGCAGTAAGTATGGCAGCAACAGGTATTATGACTTTACTATACAATAGACCATGGAATCAAGAAAAAATAGACAATCACTTAATTCAAAGAGTTCATAGTTGGAGTCAAATAGAGAAAATATTATCTTAATAAAAACCTAATGGTAGTAAAATCTGAAAAAATAAAACAATATAAAGAGAACGGAGCAATACGCGGAGACTCTTCTGGCAAAGGACGTTATGATTTAATCCCTCCAAGAAGTCTGAGACGGGTAGCAAAGCACTTCGAAGACGGGGGAAAAATCTATGGAGACAATAATTGGATAAAGGGAATACCATTACATAGAATAGTAGATTCAATGATAAGACATTCTTTTCAGTTGCTTGAAGAAAATACAGATGAAGACCACGCTTCGGCAATAGCCTGGAACGCTTTAATATTCATGGAAACAAAGACTTTAATCGAGGAAGGCAAATTAACTAAAGATTTAGACGACCTCAGAAAAACATAACATATATAAATCCCATAATATATAATAGTTAATTAATTCGTGATGTAGAAAGACTATTAAGTCGACAGAGAACTCTACACACAGATTTTTAAAAGAGATGAACCAGAGAAAGCTTCGACTTATAAAGTCTAAACAAATTACTTCTACAGAAGTCCATGGAATTACTATTCCTCCTGAAGTAGCAACTTTCTTTAAAGATACTTATTTTACAGTTCTAAAAAATGGAAATGACATTCTCTTAAAAAGTGGAACTCAATTATCCCAAGTAGCAAAACAAACTAATCAAACAGATAAAATATCTTTAGAAGACTATAGAGTTTAAATGATTGTCGTGAGAGCAGTTTTAATAGATAAAAACGAGCCAATTAATGTTAAAGTAGACCCGAGTAATTATATAGTAATTAGAGAACTTCTTCTTAAAGAAAAGAATAAAATTATAACTAGACTTAAGACTTATAAAAATGCAGGACTAATAGGCTCTATTTCATTTCCACGTAATAAAATCATGCAAAAAGAGCTAGACGACTTAGTATTCAAAAAACGTTTAATTAAAGACTCTATAGAAAAAATAAATAAAATTTTTAATTGATTTAAGGACTAATAAAAGAGTAATATATGACAAATTCACCATTAAAAGGAATGAGTATAAACATAGGGCAATGGATAAAAAGTACTAATTCTGGTATAGTACAGGAGGTGGGCAATGCAACAAGATGCAACTAATGGGATAAAGAAGATGAAAATAACTATTTTATCAGATTCTCCATTTATCCCAACTTAATAGGTTATTCAAATCAATCTAAATATTTAGCAGAGTATATGAGTAAAAAAGGTCATACAGTATATTTTTTGGCTAATGCTTATCAAGGATGTACACTTAAAGGAGCGATTACAGAAGATGGAAGAGAGTTTAATTACTATATACATGGAATGGGTAGACAACCATATTTTGGAGATTTAATTACATCTCACTTAAAATCTACTAACTCAGACATCTTTTTCATTCTTCTTGATACTTTTATGTTAATGCAACCAGGAGGAAACCTTCCCTATGGTTGGTTTTTAAACGTAGACACTTCTCCAGCTCAAACCGTTTTCTGGTATCCTTCTGATGGAGGAGCAGGAATGCCTAAAGACTGTGAACGAATCTTAAAGAAAGTAGAAAGTCCTGTTGCTATGGCTCAGTTTGGAGCCAAGCAAGTAAAAGATTATTATGGAGTAAATAGTGTACACATTCCCCATGGAACTGATATTAAGTCTTTTAGAAGACTTCCAGACGAAGAACGAAATGCTTTAAGAACTAAGTGGAATTTTACTGATAAATTTGTGATAGGTGTAGTGGCCCGTAATCAGCCAAGAAAGTTTTTAGACAGGACTTTGAAAGCCATGAGTCTAATAAAAGATAAAATACCAAACGCTGTACTTTTTTTACACTTAGACCCTCATGACCCAGCACAAGTGTTTCCAATGCAAAGTCTTATTCAAAGATATAACCTAGAAAATAGAGTAGTATTTTCTGGAATGAGTGCCTTAAATGGATGGCCTCAAAGTGAAATGAATAATGTATATAACTTATTTGATTGCTTTTTTCTATCTACATCTGGAGAAGGATTTGGTATACCTATAATCGAGGCAATGGCCTGTGAGGTTCCAGTAGTAGCAACTAGTTATACTACTACAGCAGAGCTGGTAGAACAACATAAAGCAGGTTTTGGAATTAATCTAGCAGGAGTTGAAACAGTAAACATGTTCGACGGTCAGAACATGATAGACTACGACAACAAAACTATGAATGGAACTTTAACAGGAAGTTGGGAAGTAGAGAGAGCGTTTTGTGATATAAACGATGCAGCTAATAAGATTACGATGCTTTCTCAGAGCCCAGAGTTAAGAAGAGAGCTAGGAAAGAATGGAAGAAAAGCCGTTGAAACTAAGTATGACATAGAAAAAGTATGTGAGCAGTTTGAAAACTTATTTAAAGAGGTACTAAATGGGATTGGAAAGACTACTACTACTTAGCTGTAGGTCACCTTTTTTAGATGATTCAAAAATTTATGCACCAATGGCAAACTTATACTTGAAAAGTTTTATAGAAGCACACACGAACGCACAAGTGACTTTAGGAGACGATAGTTATAACTTAGATAATCTTGAGTACTTTAGACCTTATGACCTAATAGGGCTAAGCGTCATGACTCCACAAAGAGAAGAGGCAGAAAAGATATTACAATTAATAAGAAAATATTTTATTGATAAGAAAGTTGTTATCGGTGGACCTCATGTAAAGCATTATATTAAAGAAGTTGTAAAACAACCGTGGGATTGGATTGTTCCTCTTGATGGTGAAAAACCAATGGTTGGAATAATAAATGGCCAAACAGATAGATTCTCTCATAAGTATGTCAGAACTGGAATCAAATTTGAAGGAGACTTTCCAAGAAGGATAGTAATGGATGACATCACCGACCCAAGGATTTTAGTAGATGTTATGAGTAAAGACGATGTGGCTACTGCTCCTAGACCAGATAGGACAAGCGAAAACGCAAAGGGAATAATCAGAAGCTATCACTATACTTTAGGAGGCAAACAAAGCACTACTATGATGACAGCTAGAGGTTGTCCAGAACAATGTGCATTCTGTGAGGATGCAATGACACCAATCAAGAGAAGTAGTTTGACTAATATTGCCCTAGAGCTAGACGACATTAAAGCACTTGGTTATAAAGGAGTGTATCTTTTTGATGATTTGTTTGCTCTAAGCGTCAAGAGCTCTGGAGAAGTCGGAGCACTCTTAAAGGAAAGAAACTTAATATATAGATGCAATGCACAGGCAAGGTATTTTACAAAATGGGGTAAAGACATGGCTAAAATGTTGGCAGAAACAGGATGTTATGAGATAGCCTTTGGTGCAGAATCAGGCAGTCAAAAAATATTAGACAATATCAGAAAACGAACTACCGTAGAGGCAAACTATAATACAATTAAATATGCAAATGAACATGAAATCATTGTTAAAGCATTTATTTTACTGGGATTACCTGGCGAAAACAAACGAACATTAAAAGAAACAGAAACTATGATACAATATCTTATGAATAACAATCCTAGTAATGATTTCGGTGCTTATGTGTTTTATCCATATAAAGGGACACAGTTAAGAGATAGTATAGATAGAGGTGAAGACGTTGGATTAAGTATGTTAGTCAGCGAAGGATTAGGAGCCTATGGTCAAAGTGGAGGAAATACAGAAAGCGGAGTAATTCAAACAACAGAATTAGATGATGAAGAATTAGTAGGATTCAGAGACTATTTAGTTAATACATATAAACCACAGAGCAGTAAAGTAAAATGGCAAGAAAACCAAAAATACAGGCAAGAAACAAGTTAGGAAAGCTAGAAAGACAGGCCGAAGAGCAAGTAAGTAGCTTTGTCCATGGGGCATTAGCTAGTTTACATGGAATAGCGCTTTATTACAACATCAAACACAAGAAACCAATTCACGCAATGATACATGGAGGAATACTCTTATATGACCTAGTAGCAAGTTATAGACATTACAAAGCAAGTAAAAATGAATAAACTAATAGTATGCATAATGGGACAAAACTGTGAACGATTTATTCAGTTATGTCTGAATGGAGTAAAAGATGCTGATACTATAATCTACTGTGATGGGGGAAGTATAGATAATACATTACCAATAATCAAAGCAATACAACCGCTTTATACAAATATCCCGGAACTTTATCATCCACATATTGATGTAATTTACAACAAATATAATCAAGAAGATTTGGGTATGAATGGTAAGCAAAGAAATTTCTATCTTAATTATCTTAAAACTAATTATCCAAACGATTGGTGTCTCGCACTCGATGCAGATGAAGTAGTAGAAGATTTAAGTCAGATTAAACAATTTATACAAAATGCAGAACCAGCAATTTATTCAGTAAGAATGAGACACTTAATAGGAGATTTAAGTCATGAGGACTCAATACAAGAAATACACCCGGTACTTAATAGACTATTTAAAATAAGTGAAGCACAAACATATCCTGAGGTAGAACACCCAGTACTTCAAGGGAATGTAAAATACCAGGTAGTTAACTCTACAATATGGCATTTAGCTTACATACCAAACATGTGGGAAATTAAGAAAAGATACGACAATCATTTAAAGAAATCAAATATACACACAACGGAATACCTATATGATTGGTATAAAGCACATTTATTCGGTACATATCCACGCAAGGAATTTAATCCTGTTGAATTGCCAAAAGTTATATTAGACAAATTTGGTATAGACAAAGATGAGTTTTATTTCAAGGATAGAATAATTGACCTAAAACATCCGATTATGGTAAAGCAATGGTTTGATTACTTTAAGCCAGAGAGTGTACTAGATTTAGGTTGTGGAAGAGGTCCTTATTTATACTTCTGGAATTGGTTTGTAAACGATTCTAAGGGAGTAGAACTAAGTGAGTACGCAGCTCAGAATGCTTTCATTCCAGATAGAATAGCTGTTGGAGATGTAACAGATGAAGGTGTATATAAAGATACAGACTTAATCACTGCTGTAGACGTGTTAGAACACTTAGACAATGAACAGTTAGATAAAGCACTTAAGAATATAGTAAAGTACGGAAAGAGATTTTTATTCAGCGTTCCTGTAATTGGAGACCAAAATCTTGAAAACGATAAAACCCACAAGCAATTCAAAACAAGAGGAGATTGGATAAAGACTTGGGAATCTTATGGAATTAAAATAAAAGACACACCAGACCATTGGTACTTTAAACACCAGCTATTTATAGGAGAACATGATAGAGGCAATACTTAATGCGGATAATGGAATAACTCCAAACTTAAAGACTTGCATGATTAATTATCAACTATTTGAAGAAAAAAGAGTTTGGGAAGTTGAATTTAATCACTGGTATAGAGCATTAAGAGGTTATTCAGAAAGCGTGGCCGAAGATTATAAAAGAGAATTTCAAGAATTAAAAGATAGGTTAAAATTCAAACAATTAGAAAAATGAGAGGCGTTGTGATTCGTAAGGCAAATATAATAGCAGAAGATGATAGAAGAAAGATAGTTAGTATACTAAACGGAGAACTAATAGTTAGAGACATACATATACTTTTTATGAAGAAAGGTAAAAAGAAAACAAACTTGTTTGGAGATACTATAGAACAGCCTCTAGGTAATCATAAACACTGGTACACAGAAGTTATGTATGTGTTAAAAGGTAAGTGTCATTATTGGTTAAAGAACAAAGAAGGAGAGACGATGGAATGTGATATGGAAGAAGGAGATATAATGTTTAGAGCACCCGAGATAGTTCATACATGCACCTGTACTGAAGATGCTATATTAATAGATGGAGCTAGTGAATCTTGGATAAGCGAAGACTGGAATCATGTGAGGGAGGTATTAAAATGAATAGAGATGAATATTTAATTCAAGAAAGAAATAAAAAAATTAAAGAATTTTTAATAGATAAAGGAGGAATAGGATACATAGCACTAGTAATTAGTGGAATAGTTACGATATTAACAATAGTATTATGATAATAACTAAAGAACAATTAAGAGAAGTAAGAGTTAGACACTCTATGGAAACGATAGGATTTGCTACAGGAGCGTATCACTTAATTCACCCAGGACATGTTTATTTTCTCAATAAATGCAAAGACTTCTGTGATGTTTTAGTAGTAGCAGTAGCTCATGATGAGATTACCAGGTTCAAGCGAAGTACAGTAATTAACACAAAACAACGAGCGTACATGGTAGATAATGTAAGGTCTGTTGATTACACTCTCTCTGAAGATGGTAGAATGCCTCCAAAGAACATAGAAGGTATAGTAAAGAGACTTCAGCCAGATGTTTGGATAACAGGAATGGATAATCCTAACTTACAAAAATATAGTTACGTAGCAAAACATAATAACGTTAGAATGTTTCAAGTAGGCAGATTTACTGAGGACATATTTAACATTTCAACCACAGAAATAATAAGGAGGCTAAGACATGGTTACGATAAGAGATAGACTTAGAATATTTTGGTATAATTTACCTATAAATTTACTATTAAGTATGTTGATATTTATTGTTTTATATATAATAGTTGGAGTAACGATATGATAAGAGGTAAGTCTCCGTTGAGAATTAGTCTAGCTGGTGGAGGAACTGACTTAAACTATATCTTTGAGAAATACGGTGGAGCTGTTGTTAATTGTACAATAGATAAATATTGTCATATGAGCATAGAAAAGAGAGATGATAGAATGATTTACGTAAACAACGAAATACTAGACGGAATCAGGGATTTGCTAGCTACTAAAGTATACGAGTTTTATAAACCTCAGTTTGGATTCAACTTAATTTACTACAATGATATTCAACCCGGAAGCGGATTAGGAAGTAGTAGTTCTTTCATTGTGTTGCTTTTAACTTTATTATATCAACTAGATGGGATAGTAAAAAGTGATGAGGAAATAGTAAAAGAGGCATACGAAATAGATAATAGCGTAAAAGAAGGAGGATGGCAAGACCAGTATGCCACTAGTATAGGTGGATTTAATTTTATGGAGTTTAACGAAAAGACGTTAGTTTATCCATTAAGACTTAGATATAGGTTTCTTCAAGAGCTACAAGAACATCTAATGTTAATCTACATAGGCGGAAGCAAGGAAAATAGAGACATTCACAAAGAGCTAAGAGAATACAGTGAGTGGAATCCAGAAGAGATGCAAAAAACTATCAAAATAAAGTCTTTAGCTTTCAGAATGAGAGATTGTCTTTTAAATCAAAAGCTAGAAGACATACCTAAAATACTAAATGAAAACTGGAAGTTTAAAAGAAACCAGTTTACTTCAAATCCTAAGCTAGACTTAATATATGAAACAGCTTTAGAAAACGGAGCTGAGGGTGGTAAGTTATGCGGAGCAGGACAAGCTGGACACTTTTTATTCTTCGTCAAGCCAGAAAACAGAGCAAGACTAATGAAGTCTCTTGAAGACTACAAGATAGTTAACTTTAATCTTACAAACGCGGGGTGTGAAACTTGGACAATATGAAACTCAATGAAACTCAATGAAACTTAAAGATACAAAAACCAAAAGAGAGTATGTAATAATAGCTTTCTTAACTATAAGTGAAGAAAAAGACATAAAATTCTTTGACATGAGGGAACTAGAAGACTATGTATTAACTGAATAATTAAACATAACATTTATAAACTAAATTATTATATAATAATTAATTAAATATAAAGACTTTAATAAAACTTTAACAAATGGAAACAAAAAGTAGATATGAAGTTATTTCTGACCTTGAAAAACAAAAACGAAGTTTAATTACTCAAAAAAGTGAATTAGACTTCGAAGTAAAAACAAAGGAAAGAAATGTAACAAATCTAGAAAGAAACAAAGAAGACTTAACTTTACAGAAAACTGACTTTGAAAGAAAACAATCAGATGCAAGAGTTGACCTAGATAGAAAAAAGTCTGAATTTGAGTGGAGAATGAATAACTCTGAACAAGACTTAGTTAGACAAATTTCAGATGCAAAGGATGATATTGCCAACTTCAAAGCAACTGTAGACAAAAGAAAAGATACAATTGAAGAGCAAATTAAAAGTATAGACGAGTCTCTTGCTAGATTTGTTTCAATACAAAAAGATAAGTAATAGGTCTTATTACCTTACTTATTTTTTCACATCATTGTCCTGAAAACAAAAAATTAAATTTGACTCCCTCCGGGACTACATAATGGTTTTATGTGCTACCAATGTGGCATTAATCGGTTCAATTCCGAACAACACAAATCCAAAAGAGGGAGATATACTTAAATATTTAAATCTACATGAACAAAAAACGAATTATTAAAAGCATTATTTTACCAGATGATATAGGAAACAATAAGTCTTGGTACCCTAATAACGAACATAGATATACATGTGATGATTGTGGCTCTCTTATTTTCTATCTAAATAAAATAATGGCAGTAGTCCAAGAAACAAGTAGCTATCAAATACATACCTACAAAGACAAAACATATTATTCCTTAAGAGAAGCGGGATTTAATATTTATTGTGCAGAGTGTGGAAACTTTAAAGAGATGTATTTTTATGATAAAGATAATATAGTATGTGAATTTGATGATTTAGA
>ERZ1292644.1612-Hain-H14-01um-R2-1612-length-11390-cov-5_pt1 | contig 11390 bp, 21 predicted proteins | sample MGYA00564402_ERZ1292644 | MGnify/ENA primary metagenome ERZ1292644 (study PRJEB36523, sample SAMEA6512644) | groundwater metagenome | collected 2019-01-09 | study: AquaDiva: Metagenomics assemblies of 32 groundwater samples | reverse complement strand
GGGGGCAAGCCTATGTCCAGCGGGCGAAAATCGGGGTCACGACGATGCCGCCGCCCTACGAGCGGCTGTGCCTGGGCACGTCCTACACCAACATCCCCGCCAACACCATCGTGCTGACGTGCGAGGGCGACGCGCTCCAGGAATACCTGAACTATGCCACCGTCCACTGGCTGCTGGACATGGACGGGCTCTTCGGCGGGTTTGCCCTCTCGACCCTCTGGGCGATGCACCGCTACGCCTTCCTTCCGGGCGTCTGGGAGGGCTACGGGATCCCGCCGCCGCCGGACTATGCGGAGTTCAAGGCGAACTGGCAGAAGTACTTTGCGCCGATGGTGGACGAGCACAGCCTGACAGGGGTGCGGGGACAGTGTACGCCGTGGCACACGATGTTCCTGCGGCGTTGCGGGGGAGCCTAGCCTGGCGCCAGCCGCCGTTCCTTCTGTAGCCCCTCGTTACCTTGGCGTCGGCAACGAGCCCGCTGAACCGAATGTCGCCGCAGCCGACACACTCACCCTCCCACCAGCCGGGGGCGCGGTCGGTAGTCCTGATCCAGTTGACCGCGCCGCCACACCGAGCGCATCCGCGCAGTTCGAGCATCTCGGCACTTCGCGCCATCGGCGGGGGCTGGTGCTCCCGCAACAGGCGGTCTATCTTCTCGGCCTTCCGCTCGGCCTTGTGCCCTTTCCCCGCCAGCGCGGGCGGCGCAAGGGTCGCCCAGCACTCGCGGCACACCAGGCCAATGCCATGTATGAGAGACTTGCCCCAGTGCTCGCCGCAGGCTTTGCATCGTTGCAACTTCCAGGTGTTAGTCTTGACGGGCTTGACGCTCATAAATAAAAGCGGGAGCGCAGGGGCTCCAAGGTCTGTGTTTGACGGCCTCACCCCTTGGAGCCCCGGAAAGGGGAAGCCCTTGAAGGCTTATCCACAACGACCATTTTATCCTATCCGTCTCACGGTTTCAATCCTCCAGTAGGCTAAAGACATCCTTGCCCTGTACCTCCAAAGCGCCCCGTTAGTCGGCTGAAATAGTAATCGCGTCCATTCACGGTGATACGTGTGAAGAGTGGCCCCACCTTCACACGTATCACCGTGTGTGTTACAGGGTCATCGAATTCGAGTTCTCGGATAGCCCCCGGAATCCTGAGCCAGTTAAGGAACCTCCCAATGCTGAGCCGCGATCTCCCTTTGATGATACACCACCTACTAGCGCCGCTAGTAGCCTGAATCCCAGAAGGCGGATCACGTTCAACAATGCGGAATCGAAATCTCTCAGGCGGACTCGACTTAGTCTGTTTCTTAGCGGCGGCACGGGGCAGGTCGCATGGGCTGCCCTCCCCGTGCATCTTCCCGCAAGTCCGGCATTCGGAATAGCTCTCGACTTCGTTCATGGATTCCTCCTCTCACTGGGCTTCTCTTACCGTTGAGGCCGGAATGGTGACAAAGCCTAGCCCTGGTCATAATTTCTCCCTGACAAGAAAAAACACAAGTCTACCAAGGTGGAGATAACCACCACTCCTCCAACCGCCTATACCCGACTTTTTCAGTCCCCACCTACGGAGAATGGGGGTAAAAAGGCCGAAGGCGTACTTGTTGACTGTATATTCTATGAGGATAGGTTTCGTGGCTTCTCCTCCCGCTTGGCCTGGGCGAGGATGCCTGTTAGGCCACAGTCACATTCGCCGCCAGGCTCAAGTTCGGACTCATATGTGGGCGTAGCAGCACAATCTATGGTGTGGTCGCCATACTTCAGCAGCAACTTGATTAGTTCCTTCCCCTTCTCCTGGAGTCGCTTGTTCTCGGCTTCATGCCGTCCTCTTTCATCAAGGTTTCGCTGGAACATATCGCTCAGTTCCGTAGATAGCCGCTGCCGCTCGGCTTCACCCAAGGCTAGAGCCTTCTTCAGTTGGGCATCGGCGATGGGCCGCATCGCCCTACACATCCAGGCTGCTACGGGCGGGGAAGCATTGGCACCCCATGCGTCCAGCATCTCCGCGTCCGTCAGTGCCGCCCGCTGCGCCAGGTGTTCGTTAGTCATGGCTTCTCCTCCGGCGGCAGCGCGGCGCGGACATCAGCTATGAGATTCGTCAGGGTGAGACTGGCAGGATTGTTCATGGCTCTAAGGGTGTGTAGTACCTTGGCAGTCTCATTAGCCAGGGCCTTCGCCGCCAGTTCCAGCGCGGCCCGCAGCTCCTTGTCCGTTAGTGGCTTGTTCATGCGCTCTCCTTTCGGATGATTCTTGACATACCAGGGGTTCGCCTCGCATCCAACGTGCTCAAAGACGATCCGCCCATCGTAGCGGCTCGCCTTGTTGCTACAGATGCCGTAATCGCTGCCCAATGCTAAGAAGAACCTACATCCCCCGCATTGGTACGCGCTCCCCTGCTCTGACACCTCCTTGGGCGCTGCGCGATACTCTTGCATAACCCAGCGGGAGAGGGCAGCACGGAGTTCGCGGGTAGTCACCCAGCGGGAGGCCCATCCCCCCTGGCTAACCTCGGTGTCGTTAAAGAGCTTCGACACCTTGTAAGTATCGCCACGCTCCCCTTTCCGTCTTACCTTGGGCAGGCTTGCCTCGTGGAAACACCCCATGCATGCCCTATCCGAGCCGCCGAGCCGGCACCAACAGTACCAGCTTCGGTCGCAAGCTGGGCACTTGTGGGTATGGGCGGCTGCTATGGTCAGTTCGGGGTCGAGCTTGGTATGGGCACGAGCAACGAAGCCTTTTTCCTCGCCCACGTAAATATCAAGCTTGGGCCGGTACACAGCAGACGTCATACCTTCGCCCCCCCCTTTTCGTCCGGCTTCCCGCGCCATGCGCCCCAGGGGTGTGTCTTGCGCTGCCCCACCTTCCGGCAGGGAATCCCGCAATACTTCGGCTTGCGGTCCCCCACCTGCGGCAGGATGGGCTTGCCGCAGACGGCACAGCGCGGGTCCCAGGGGCGGGCGGTCATGTGCGGGCCCCGGGCTGGACATACGGCCAGCGTAGGAGCCCGAACATGGTGGCTTCGTCTGGCGCGGCTTCCCAGGCCCCGTAATCCCAGGACACAGCCCACGGTCCGTAGGCATGGCCGTGGCCGCCAAGTTCCAGGAAGCGCCGCATTACCTTTTTGTTCCAATCTTTCGGGCCAGTCCGAATCATCAGGTCACGTCCGAAGTTCTCCACGCTTGCGGTGAAAATGTCCACAGGAATGCCTGACGCAACGTGGACTAGGAACTTGTTCTTCGGACCGTAAGCGCCCCGTGAGGTGAGCCTGCCGTCCGTGAGGAGTCCATAGACTACCCTATCCAATTCGTCAAGATAGAATGCATCGGCTGATGGCTTCGGGATCGCCACCAGTTCCACGTCGCCTGCCGTGGGGCTTCGCCGCCTGACACTCCCGGCGACCACGGGCTCACGCTCACAGGCGGGGGCGAGCAGGACCACCAGCTCCTTCGCCACGGCCTCAGCCTGGGCCAGCGGGTAGCGTTGCTTCTCAGTCATGGCTTCACCCTCGTGTCCACAATAAAGACCTTCCCGCATAGGCCGCACACCGTCTGAATCGTGCCGAGCTCCTGCGCTGGCCCCAGCGTGACCAGGGGCTCCCGGTGCAGACAGTTGTGATGGCTCCACGTCTCAGCGGCCCAGGCGCCCCTGTGCGTCTCGCCACACCAGCAGGGGTACACGCGCTGCCCGTCCTCAAGTACGAGCGTGGCGGCATCCTGGGAGCACTTGTTTCCAAGCGTTGCCTCCCGCTTATCGTAATCCTTCCAAACGCTCGGCCAGTCAATGCGGGTATCAGTGGCGTGATCCTCAACGAGTGCCAGGACCCGCTTGAGCATTTGTGGGCTGAGATGCCTTCCCAGGACGCTCTCCCACATAATCGCCCCGTCGTCCTCCCGCACCCAGATGTAGGTCTGAATGTCGTCCCTGTTCATGGCGTCTCCTCACAGCGGGGTCAACGCTGTAGCACCTTCACGAATATCGTCGGCTCTCCTGGCCCGTACTCTGGCGGCTCAGTCGCTACGGCCCAATCGCGGTCGTTGTGGTGAAGCGGGCCTCCGTAGTCGAAGCCATTCAGGGCGTCCTCTATGGAGTCCACGATGAACTTCTGGAGATTCGACACGTCGCTGTGGCCCTTGTTCGGGAAGCGCCCCCGAATAATCACCCGCAACGTGGAGCCCGGCTGGGGTCTCCACGTACTGAGCATGAACGCTTGCTTCGCCTCCCAAAAGGCCCCTTCCTTAAACGCTCGGGCTTCATCGGTCAGTCGAAGGCCGTGGAACTCCCGCCCCGTGTCCCTAGTGAAGCCCTTTCGTATGGCGTACCCGTGGTTGCTCGACGCCGCAGAGCCGGGGTACGGGACCTGGAACTTAACGGAAGTTGCACTCCGTTTCATCCAATTCAACTTTCTTCAAGGCCGACCACTGGGTTCTGGGCTTTGCATATTCGCTCCTCTTCCGGTAGATTCCCCAGCCCCAGGCCCCGACAGCGCCAGTTCCCGCTCGGCAAGGGTGTAGATGACTCTCCAAATGTCCGGCGCAAGGGGCTCCTCCTGCCACATGACCCTAGTGGCCCATTTCTCCGCCACCTTTCGCGCAGAGGCAAGCGCCCTGTTCCGCCACGGGTTGCGCTCCCGGGGCCCTGCGGCCACCGCGGCCTTAGAGGATTTTGTCATGCTACTTCTCCTTCCGTTCCCCATTTCTCCTTCACCACCTTGAGCACCGTCGTGGGCTGGCCGGGCATACGATAGTTCTTCACGCCAAGGCATTCAACGTGGCTGTCCTGTAGGTCCTCGAAGGCTTGGGCATCCATTCTCAGCAGCCCCGTCTCAGCAGCCCATACGATGAGCGCAGGGTCCAGCCTGGCCGCTCTCACCAGGTCGAAGGCGCCGGGGCCTTCTCGCTCCTGGAGAAAGGCCCGCAGGCCGCGCTCCCCGTCCACCAGTTCGCCGCCATGCTTTTCGAGGTAGGCCCGGAGCAAGTCGCCCACCCCGTCCTGCCCCTTCTTCGCTACGATGGCCTCTCGGCGGCAGGCATCATAGAAGCCAAGTAGTTCGACTGCTTTCGCTTCTGTCAGATCGGCAGTCACGGCAGAACCCTCCCGCAACACCTACACCTACTTACGGCTGTGGTGTCACTTGGATTAGAACTGCCATTCGCCCACCTCAAACAGAAGCACTGCGCTTGCGAGCTGGCATAGACACATGAACAGGGAAGCGGGGGAGCCGCATCGGTGGTTGTCATGGCGCAGCCCCCTCTATCCCAAGCGCCTTGCCCAGGTCAGTGGCGATGGTGGCGTGCGTCTCCATCAGTGCAGTCACGAATGGCGGCGGTTGTACCTTCACAATCTTCTCGAATGCATTCCGGTCCAGTCTCAGCGCCAGGTTATGCGCCACCGCCCACGCCAAGGCTTCGGGTTCGCTGTACTCCAGGCGTGTCACTTCCCGGATGCCCACGCCTGGCCCAGGGGCCTTGTTCCCCGTTCGGTCGTATTCCGCCAGCGCCAGGGTGCGTAGGGCAAGCTCGGCCAACTGGAGCTGGTCGGTGGCCTGGAGCACGTCGGCCTTGAGGTTCGGCCTCTCCTGGTCCAGCGCCTCAAGCGCAGCGTCACGGGCGGCTTTGGCCCTCGTCATCTCCTGTCGGGTTACGTAGACTCGTAGCGCATGTTCCCGGATGGTGTTACCTTGTGTCGTCATTCCAACCTCTTTCTCGCCCGCTCCAGGAAGGCTTCGATGTCCATGTCGTCCGGGTATTCGCCTTCGGGAAGGGGTGCATCAAGCTCCTCCCGCACCGCCTGGAGCGTGGCGGCGAGTGTCTTCTTGTGCTGGGCGGCGGCGACCAATGTGTAATCGGGCTGTGTCGTTTTCCTAGAAGGGGGCCAAACTTTGAGAGCATCGTGTATCTCCCTATCCGTCAGCAGCGTCTTGTTCGCGTGGTCGTGCTCATCCTGGCGGCTGCACTTCGGGCAACGGCGCAAGGGCGCTACTTCTACGGGGCGAATGGCGACCCCCCCCTCGCCTCGGCCTGGGCGGGCTGTTTGGACGATGGCACCACTGGCGGCAGTTCCCCCGTCGCCAGCCAGGCAGCGAACTTCGATGCTACCAATAGGACTTCGGCGGATTTCATGTCCTGCCCCTTGGCGATGTGGTAGCCCGCCAGCTCCACCGCCGCTTTGAGCGCCGTCTGCTTCTCAATCGAAGCGCGGGTCGCGTCCCGCCGCCCTGGGCCCTGCTCCTCGACCTCCCAGGGCGGAGCCTCGGCCTCCGGTGCCGACGGCCCGCTGGGCGCGGCCCCGGGGCCACCCTGGGGCTTTGGGACGTCGGCGGCCTGGATGCTCACGAGGTTGTAATACTCGCCCTTCTTGCCCTCGCCCTTGCTCTTGGCGTCCACGGTATAGCGGTAGATCTGGCCCAGTACGCCCTTGGGCGGCGTTGCGGGGGGGCCCTCCTTGCCGTCGTCCCTTGGTGGCCACCAAGTGATGAAGTCGGGAAAGTTCATCCCCTGACGTCGGACCTGATACTCGAAGGCCAGCTTGCCGCCCTTCTGCTTCTCGCCCTGCGCCTCCAGGACGGCGGTGATGGTCTTGCGGGTGTACTCCGGTGCCTGTGTCATATCTCTCTCCTTACCTTCTTTGTCCACGCGGCCATATCCTTGTCCAAATCCCACTTCCACCCGCGGTAAAGCCGACCATCCTTCGAGCCGATGAGCATAGGGCAACCAAGGGCAGGGGAGATTGCGGGGGGAAGGTGAACAAGGCCCAATGGTTGCACTTCGACGACGGTGAACTGTGACTCGTCCGCTCCCCAGATCACGACTGCATCGAAGAGATGCTTTCGCAGAGCTTGTCGGTATTTGTCCCATGCTTGGCGCGGCATCGCCCCGGTGTAAAGGCGATAACTCGGTCTCTCTGGGGGGGGGTAGAAGCCGTCGTATACAGGTCGTGGTAATGTCGTCGGCAGAGGGCGTCGGCGAAGCGCAGACAATATCTGCCACGAATTGAGCGCGGCAGCGACGAAATGCCCCGCCGTCATAAGCAATAGTATGCTGAAGACGATGAACCCAGCCCCCACTCCCTCATTGCCCCAGCGGAGGAATAGCCCAGCCAAGAAAGACATGGTTCCTATCGTGATGACGAAAGCGAAGATAGCAAAAAGGCCTTCCGCTACTAGACCTGACCATGCGACAGGCCGCACCTCCCCCAGATAGCCATTCTTCGGTAGATTGCATGGCTCCCACCCCGCATTGAGAATGCGGCGCTCCACGGCACTCTTGGTTTGATACTCCGCGAATTGTTGCGTCTGCTGCCGTTTCAGCATTCGCTCCACTTGCGGGGCCATCACCCATTCTTTCTTCTCCGCCTCTAGCTTGTTCATATCTCACTCCTTCCCGTATATCAGGCTGCCCCACAGCCGAACCGGACGTTGGTGGTTCGACGCCTGGCGCGATGGCCTGAACCTGTCCGTCGGCTCGATCCAGCCCTGGCGCTCGGCGTAGAGCATGATGGGCCCCATCGCCGTGGGCGCCTGAGGCAGGTGGGACCACAGCATCCCCGTCATCTCGGCCCACACATCGTCGGCTGTGATGCTCATGTGATGCAGCGCCGCCTGGTGGACGGCAAGACGGGCCTGCCGCATCCACCGGCTGTCGGCGTGGGCCTCCGCCTGGGCGATGGCCTGGGACTTGGTGGTGGTCATGGCTTGACCTGCCTCGCAGCTACTTACTGTTGGCATTAGTCTTCTTCTTCTTCTTGGGCTTGCCCCAATTCTTTGCTTGACACGCGGTGCATTTGACTGGACGCTCCACGAAAGCTATCCACTCGTGTCCACATCTGGCGCACCGTTTAATGCGCTTCGCTAACGCGGCCTTCATGGCTTAAATACTACCACGTGGTAGTGCGTTTGTCAAGGCGTAGGGGGCGAGAGTTCCCCGCGACATTGCCGCCCGCGCCGCCTCACTCCACCGCCGGTGCCGGTGCGGTCACGGAGCATCCCGCACCCCCACGAGCAGCGGCGCGTCGGAGTATCATAGCCCAGAAACGCGGCCCCGGCAGCGGGGTGTCTCGCCAAGGCGCCTCCTTGACTATCATCACCTTCTCCGCCCCCGCCGTGATGTAGACGAGTCCGGCATCTGCTGGGACTTCTTCGGACGCAGCAATGCCCCGTGGCATGGCGAAGTAGAATCGGTTGGAAACCTCCAGCGCGGGCTTTCTTTTCTCGGGGTGCTTCAGTTCTCGGAGAAAATCGGAGCGGCTCACCTTGATCTCGTAGGCGACCCGAGCTAATCTCGTCGTGGACTCCCAAGTCCCCATAACGAAGGCATCTATTCCGCTTAGCGCCTGTCCGGGTTCACTAAAGCCCGTCGCAGGACGTAGCTCCTCGAAGAAGGCCCACTCTGGCGCGGGATGGTGCCGCCGCAGGGCCAAGAGGACATCCTTAACGTTCATGTTCCCCCTCTCGCACCAATCATTTCTTCCAGTTCCCGCCGCAGGTCCGGCGCGCGGCCCCATCTCACCTCAGCGGCCACGGCGGGGCTCCTGCTTTGGCGGCGAGCGCAGCACGTCGGCGGCGTGGCCGGGGAGCAGGCGCTCAGGCATGGGGTGTCTCCATACGAAGCATGACTTGTCGCACATCCTCTAAGCAATCCTCGCTCCAGACAGTTTCGGCGTTGGGGATGAAGACGTACTGTCGCCATCGTGGGTGCCAGGCAATGCCGCCCAACTCCGCCCTCGTAGACTTTGACACGACGCATAGAACTGTCTTCCCCTTGCGCGGGGTTTCTGCGCGGAAGTAGAGGTAGCGGCTTTTTCCCATTCGCTGCTTCTCCTTCTGCTCGGCCTGGGCCAGCCCCGTATCACAGAGCACGTCGGCGGCGTGGCCCTGGATTATGCGGTCAACCATAAACGTTTTCTTTCTCGGCGCTTTCCCTCTCGCCTCCGGCGGCACTCTTTACACTTTCTGCTGCCAGCTCGATCATGGCTAGTATTGAAGAGATCGTAAGGATGCCCTGCGGGACAGTGAGCCTTTTTCGCATTTTGAGCCGTTAGCCCCGTGCCCCGGAGGGTGTTGTCTCTCCCACTCACGGGTTCAAGATGCTTAGGATTTACACATGCTCGATTGCGGCACAAATGGTCTAGCATGAGTCCTTCCGGGATTGGCCCAACTAATAATTCGTAGGCAAATCGCTGGGCGGGTACTCGTGTCCGATTCACATAGAAGCGCCCATACCCGTACTGACCCATATAACCAACCCAAACCCAACAGCCTTCTGTTTTGTGGACATTGGCCCAGAAGCGGTCTTTTGCCGCACTCTTTTCGTAACGTCCATTGTCACCCCTTCGCTGTTGGCGCACCTCAGCGTTCATAATCCCCCTCTCGCGCCGATCATCTCCTCGATCTCGCGCTTCAAGTCCTCTTGCGTAACACCCGGCAGGACGTTGGCCGCGACCCAGTCGCAGACCCGGTTATAAAAAGCGTCGAACTCGATCTGGTCCATCGCATGGAACGCGATAGACCGGGGCACGAAGGCCACCACGCCGCCCGCGAAGTGCAGCTCGTCGCGGTGTCCCGTGGCGATCTTCAGCCGCACCACCAGGGATTCGACGGTGGGGTACTCCGGCCCCTGTACCTGCTCCCACACGAGGGACGCCAAGGCCCAGAATAACCGGTGATGGCGGACATTCCGTGGCCGCCGCAGCCCGATCTCGACGACCTCCCCCTGGCCCAGCTTTTGCAGCACGGCCTCGCCCGCCTCGTCTATCGGGCGTAGAGCGCCGAGGTGCTTCACGACCAGAAAACGCGTCACTCCGCCTTCACCTCACCGCTGCACCAGGTGGCCATAGCGGCCTTCCGTGAACCGCTGCGGGTCGGGGTGCGCGGCCTTCCAGTCGGTCGGCATCTTCTCCGCGTCGCCCCGGAGCCAGCCGTCCAGGTAAAGCCAGGCATCGGTGCGCTTCCGGGCAGCGTCGTGGTCCAGCGCACCGGCGATCTTCTCGCGCACCCGCTCTGCGCTCCAGGCCCAGGCGTACTCTCTCACCAGGGTCTCTACCAGCCCGTCTTGTAGCCCTTCGATGGTACGGGGAAGTTTCTTCCAGGGAGTCTTTGTTTTCGGTTTTTGATTGTTTGTGTTTTTTTGTGGCGCTCCCCCTTTTAAGGGGGATACCACCTCTGAGGCTTCCGAAGAGGTGGAGGGGGTAGTCTCCTCTCCTCTCCTCTCCTCTAACTCTTCTCTTACTCTAGGGCTTCCTGGGGAAGTATAGCGTACTTCCTGGGGAAGTACAGCCTCGGTACTAGGTGGGTACAGCCGGGGGGTCTTATAGGACTGCGACCCGCTTTTAGGAGGCCCGTTCAACTCGGCCCCGCGCCGGATGGTGAGCATGTCGCCATCGGCCTTTACGAGATCGCGGATCATTAGCTCCTTAGCCCACGTTGCGGCCTGCTCCTCTGTCCAGGTGGAACCTGCGATAAGGGTCCGCACCATCGTCCGCGTCCAGGGGATCGAGCCCTGGTCGTCCTGGTTCACCAGTAGCAGCACATAGAGCCGCCAGGCCGAGTCTGAGACCTTGGCGAGACGGTCTGAGGATGTGATGCTATGGTAGATGCGCCGCCACTCGCGCACGGGGGCTACCCCTTGCCGTCGGTTGGAGGCCATGGGAGATCGAAGTACACGCTCCCACACTCAGGGCAACGCCGGACATCCGTTTGGCGCGGGACCCAATCGTGCCCGCACCGCTCACAGTGGAGTTTGGGAAGATCAACCACGGTCATACGCACCTCCAGGGACGCGGGATAAGGATACTGTGGGGATACCTTAGCAGGTCTGCCCGCCGGTGTCAAGGGGTTGTGTCACGCCCCGGCAAGGAATCGCCAGTAAGCCCAGGCCGCAACTATCACCGCCTCGATCCAGGCGAGTTCCCAGATCGGCTTCATGTTCTCTCCTCCTTCTCGCCCTCCGGCGTCCTTCCACCAGAAGGACCTTCGGTGGCCGCGGCGATGGCGGCCCGCAGCGCCGCCAGAGCGTCATGTCCTCTACAGGTGCACGGGTCATCGGCGATATCCGCTAGGCAGACCTTCTCGCCCCGTGCGGGGTAGGATAGCACCGCCTGCGCCGCCGCCAGGAGAGCATCGAGGCTGTTGAGGCGCACGGCCTGACGTGCGAGGAGCGATTGCTGGCTCGCCAGTCGCCGCAAGATGTAGCGCAAGCAGGCATCGGGATTGTCGTAGAACTCAGACCCGCCTGGTGTTAGAGCTTCCAGGCGCTCGTTCAGAGTCGGTTCCGTTGTCATCGTGCGCTCCCTTCCGAGTCCCGTAGCAGCTCTGCGAACCGCTCAGTTTGCCATCTCCGCTCGGCGGCCCCGGCGGCGGCCCAGGCGGCGGCCCCGGCGGCGACCCCGGCGGCGGCGACCCCGGCGGCGG
>ERZ1292644.774-Hain-H14-01um-R2-774-length-18886-cov-31_pt2 | contig 11395 bp, 10 predicted proteins | sample MGYA00564402_ERZ1292644 | MGnify/ENA primary metagenome ERZ1292644 (study PRJEB36523, sample SAMEA6512644) | groundwater metagenome | collected 2019-01-09 | study: AquaDiva: Metagenomics assemblies of 32 groundwater samples | reverse complement strand
TCAATTAAATATAAAATTATATATTCAGTATAATATATATTTTCTCATCACAAAAAAAAATCTCAGCCACGAGAATTTTTATAAGTTGATTGAAAAGTTGTATTTAGACGTATATACTAGTATATATTTTATCTTTAATATTAAATTAATTAATTAATCTTTGTTATGACTGAAATTCAGGAAAAACCTAAATCCGTTAAGGTAAAAAAGCAAGTTGAAACTAATTTATTTAAAAATATTTTTGATTTAGATAAGGGATTTATTAATGTAAAGAATATTAAAAAGCCAAAAAAGTTAAATTATATTGAAATTTATGATTCTAATAAGTTAGCATTCATTTTAAATGATCTTTCGGAAGTTAAAAAAACTTATAGACCAGAGGCAAGAGATGATTTATGCTTAGAAACATATTACAATGCTAGTAAATTTAATCACGATTCTAATTTGGGCTTTAAAAATAATAAATATACTCAAAAAAATAATGATTTATATACTAGAATGTATGGTTCTATTACTGGACAAGGAATGGTTAGAGAAGTTCGTTCTACTATTTTTAAAGATTATTATAATGATTTAGATATTAATAATGCCCATCCCGTTATTACTAAATGGATTTGTGATAATATTGGCTTAGAATGTATTTATATTTCTAAATACATTGAAAATAGAGAAAATGTATTTGATGAATTGATTACATTAAATCCTGAATATACTCGTGGTAAATTCAAGCAAATATTTTTAGCTATTATGTATGGTGGAGTTAAAGATTTTAATAAATTACCAGTTAAGAATGATTTTATCATTAATTTTAAAAATGAGATTCAATCTATCCATAATAAATTTAGTAAAGTATTTTTTAATTTTTATAAAATTGTTAAAAAATTGGCAGAAGATAAGGATATGGATTATAATATTCCTGGAAAAAATGCTTCTCAGTTATGTGGATTTGTAGAGAACCAATTATTACAATATATGATTTCTTATGTTAAAGATAAATTGCCAGAAGACAAGTTTAATAATACTATTATGTGCTTTGATGGTTTAATGTTTCGTTCGGGGTTGATTGATAATAAAGAGATGATCCATGATTTAGAAAAAATATATTCTGATATGGGAATTCCCCTTAAACTTTCGATTAAGGATTTTTGCTCCTTAGATTTAGAATCTATGGGATATGATAATTCTATTAAATATAAATATGAATCTATTGAAAAACCAAAAGAAGAAAAAAAAGAAGTTAAAATAGATTATATTCCTCCTAATATTGATATTCCTGAATATAATACTTTTAATGAAGATAAATATTATTTTAATGATTTATGTAGATATTTTGATAATAATATTTTTTATGGATTAAATAGTTTTAAGCCAGTTCAATATTTAATTGAAAATTTACATAGAGTTTTGGTTATTGTTAATCGTAATGTGATTATTAAAATTTCTAAAAATGAATTTTTTAAAATCAGTAAATTTAAAGATTTTACTGAGCAAAAAATTCATTATATTGTTATAGTTATGAATGTTGAAAAAGATGTTTATGTCGATTTGGGAACTATAATTAATCAAAATAAAAAATATTTTAAATTATTTAATGCAGTTAAATCAGATTTTTATTTTAATTGTCCCGATAAAGATACATTTATTATTTCAAGACAGTTTATTGCTAAATACAATTCTGATTATCTTAATTCGGAAAAATTAAAAGTATTATTATCTTTTATTAAAATTAACTTATTTTCTAATAAAGAAGAAATGTTTAATTATGAAATGGATAAATTAAGTATTATGGTAAAATATCCACATTTAAAAACTGGTATTATTACTTTATTAATTTCTGTATTAACTGGTTGTGGTAAAAATTTATATACTGATTTCCTATGTAATTATGTATTTGGCGATTATAATACTATTAGTAATTTATCTGGATTAGAAACATTATTAGATGATAAAAATGGAATGCAGTTTGGTATGAAAATGGTTGTTGTTAATGAAATGTCTTCTACTCAAGATAAATTCATGAGCAATTTTACTAAATTTAAAAATATGATTACAGAAACAAAGCAAAGAATTAGATTTATGTATACTGATGGATTTATGGCTGACCAATCAACAGAATATTATTGTTTAAGTAATCATAAGAATTCTTATATTATTGAAAATAAAAAATCAAGACGTGAATTTGTGCCAGATATTGATGAATCTTATGCTGATAATAAAACATATTTTGCTCCAATTAGAAAAAATATTAATAATCAAGAGTGTGGAGATATGTTTTATTCATATTTAATTAATAGAAATATTACTTATGATGAATTCATGTTAAAAACAGTTCCTATGTCGAAAACTAAAATTGAAATTGTTAATAATTATAAACCTGATATTATTGAATTAGTTGAATATATCGAAAAATATGATATTGTTGAAGATAGTGAAATATGGTATTTATCTAAAATTTATAGTAGATTTAGACAATATTGCGAAGAAAATGGATTAAAATGCTTATCTAATAAAAAATGTGCTTCTATTTTAAAAAATTATGGTTATATTGATGATAGAGATAGAAATGGGATTAATTTTATTCTTAATAAAAAAATTGGATGATTAAAAATGTGACGCAAATTTGCGTCACACATCACATTTTTAATAAAAAAAACTCTCTTATTTTTTTATTTTTTTGCTAAATGGCGCCGTTTAACTTCTTTGTGTTGATGTGACGTTGTGATGCATCACTTCAGCTGAAAGTTATCTGGGGAGATAATATTTCTAGGTAAAGTTGTATAGTTACAATTCTCATTCTAAATACATCTACTCATCTTTATCTAGAAATATTATAATTTCTATATTTTTTTATAGAAATTTATATATATTATCGTCACATCGTCACATAACTATTATAAGAATATAAATATAGAATATAGAAGGAAAAAAAGAATAAAATATGTGACGGAAAATGAAAATAAGCATCACGGTGACGGAAAATTTGCGTCACACATCAGAAGTTAAAAAAAGTGGGCCATTTAGCGCAAATCTCCAATCCTATTTCATATTGAAGACAAGCCAATATAATATATATATATAACATTGTTTCTAAAATGCACATTCCAATTGAGATTCAAGATTTAATTTTTGAATTTGTGGAATCTGAAAATAGAATTTATTTCAAAAAAAATGTAATGAGAGAGTTAAATTTATGGAATGGTGGAAATAATTATCAAATTTTTACAAAATATGATAAATATAGAAAAATGGGAATTAAATATTATAGTTCAGTATATTCATTAAAATTTAGAATAGAACATCAATTAATGCAAGAATATTATAAATTATATGGGCCAAGTGAATTTTATTTATCAGATTTTTATATTTATAATCCTATTTCATATTAAAGACAAGTTAGCATATATATATAACATCGTTTTTAATATGACAATCAAAATTGATAAAATGACATTTGGTTTTGTCCAAGATGAATTAGCAGATTTTTTAACTAATATGATTTATGATAATGAATCATACATTCTATATGATTTAGAAGATGCTGATTTAAAAAAGTTAATTAGAAAAACCAAAGACCCAACTAAAAAACACTTCCTAAAATACATACTAAAAAAAAATGACTTTGCTGCCGAACGTTCGGTAGCAATCATCTAAAAGGATTTCTACCAACTTCGCTTAAAATATCATCCATGTCTTTAATAAATAAATCAACTGTGGAAGCATCTTCTATTTTTTTAACTAATTTTTTATCAAATTGTAAAGTATTGAATATAGTATTGAATGCTTTAATAGCATTATCTAAATTTTGACCAGTTGGTTTATTAACAACATCTTCAAAAGTTTTGAATAATCTACTTAACTTTTCATTTCCAGCATGAGAATATCCAATTTCTTTTTTATCATCATAGTCCCAATATAATTTATTTTGAAAATCATCTAATGTATCTACAATGCGATTATAAGCACGAGTATCAACTATTTCCTTAAATACCTTCATATATTTTGCATTCAACTTTGGTCCAGATTTTAAGACATTCAATTCAGATTTAAATTTATTAGCTTTGGTTGGTCTCAGTTTTGAAGAAGTCAAAATTGGAGTGTCTATTGACATGTAGATTTTTTGAGGTTTTACTTTAACTGGATTTCCAACTTCTTGAATTTTCATTTGACCTAATCTGCGTAAAGCATCCTTTAATTCATCACTGTATGGGTTTCCCTCAACGTTGAGGGAAACTCTGATTGCCGGACGTTCGGTAGTCAAAACTGGTTTTTTGACTCTTGGTTTTGGAGTAGGTTTAACATAATTCTTATGAAGCCAGCGCTTGAGTCTTGTATTCCAATTATAATTGGTTTTAACATTTGGAATTAATATATTATTTTGCAAATCATGTGTGAATATAGTATCAGCAGTTAGACATTTATAAACATTGCTTCCAACTTTGACTTTTTTATTTGTAATAGGATTAAATACAGACATTGCTTTTAACTATGTTAAATAATATATATTTTAAATTTGATTTAAAAAATAAATATTATTCCAGAGTTCTTATATTTTTCAAAATAGAATTATATTTGAAATGACTAATATTACCATTATTGTATAATTTCTTTAATAGTTCTTTAATTTCTTGAAGCAACTCAGAACTGTTATTTCCAGAATTGACTTCTCCCATTAACACTTCAAGGCGTTTTCGAATTTTCTGTGTATCAGAATCAATAAGCATTTCGATATTCATGTTTTTCATATTTTTCTGTTTAGCGATGATTCGTTCAATGACTCTCTTTTCTGAGGAATCTAGATTATAATAATCTTTCTTATCAAATTCCAAAGTATTAGCTATGTCAATGACCATTTTTTTTAGCAAAGGAGATATATTTTTTACAGAAATTTCAATAATATTTGAATATGGACGCTTAACGGAAAGATTACCTCTTTTCAAAGCACCTTCATTTACATATAGATTTCCAAAATTTGGAGCTTGATTTAAATATGATTTTCCCTTAACTTTAACCAAACCTTCACCAGTAGGTCTAGTTGTTTGACTAGCTCGTTTTTGTCCAAGCATTAATAAATATTTATCTAATTTTAATAAATTTTTAATAGACATTGATTTTACTATATTTTTAGTATTTGCATCAATATTATTGGCAATGTCAACTCTTTTTACAATATCATCTAAAATAAATTTAACCATTGGTGAAATTTCAGGTAAATTAATTTCTTTAGTATTATTTTTTATTTCATTGATAACAGCATTACTTCTAACCACATTTCCAATAATATTATCAACGAAATTTTTAGAAACTCTGGAAATAGCATCTGAGTTTTCAATTTCTGAAACCATATCATCAACTACAGCTTTAACTATCGGAAATGGATTTTCAATTTTTTTCATCTGTCCTAACTGTTGAATAGCATTTTTTAAATTAGTAGAATATGGATAATCAGTAAATGAAGTAGAAGTTTCCATTGTTGCTCTTTGTGAAGATGGAGAAGTAAATCTATTAACAGTACTGATTGAACTGACTTTTGATAAAATTTCAGGTAATACATTTTTAATATATAAAATTACTTTTTTTTTATCATTATCTAATTTTATTTTTTGGTCATTAATTAAAGCATCTAAGGAATCAGGATTAGTTAAAGATTCCATTTCAACAGCAGTTAATTTAGAAATGGAATTAACTAATGCAGGATCATCTACTTTTTTCATCTTGCCTAACTGTTGTATAGCATTTTTTAAATTTTCACTATAAGGAGATGGACTTGGTTTCAATCCTTTATTTAAAGACCCTAATTTAGATTTTAGTTCTAGCAAATCAATCATTTTATTTCTAGAAGCATTCATTGCTTGTATTGGATTTTGAGGCCTAGTTTTAGGACCTAATGGGAAATCTAGATTAATTAAATTACCAGTTGGAACTTGGACCGGAACTTGAATTGGAACAACGGGAATTGAATTTCTGTTAATGATTGTAGCATTTGTAAAATTTTTAATAGCATCATTCTCTAACGCTATTTTTAGATTTTCCATGCGCACATTTAAGTTTTTAGCGGGTAGTGGCAATCCAAAGAAAACCATCTGACTATATAAAATTTACTATATTATATAGCAAAAAAATAAATATGAAAAGAAATAATTATTCTAATAAATCTAATTACCTACTTGGACACTAGCATTTTGGAGGTCAAATGAAACATCCTCTTCATATAAGCAGAATACGTATAAATCAATCGTTACGGCTGAGTTGTTAAAAGCTTCGAAAGTAATTAGCTGGCTTACGTCGCGTAAATCCATAGAAGTAAGCGATAAATCGAATGCATAATATCTGTATAGGTTCATCCATTTAGATAAATTGATAACACCAGAGCATTGGTTTGAAAGACCACCATTGGTAGTGAAGATTTGCGAAGTATTTTGAATAAACTGATTCCAGCCATAATTGATGGGACTTGGTAAAACTGACTTGGAACCTATACGAATTTGAGTCTTAATTAACGATAATGGATCGGGAGTTGATGGCGAAGTATTGAAAGGACTGCACTGGGAAGTTTGTGTCTGTGTGGCAATACCTAACTGGGGAATGATAATAAGAGCTCTGGGATTTCTAATAGCACTGAATAATTGAATATTAATGGGATTCTGAGTTGTAAAACCAGTATATGTGGCACTATTAATCATATAAGGGTTTCTATGAATAATAGGCTTAGAAAGAAGACGTGCTTCATCTTTATCAGCAAGTGTAAGTGAAGGAACCCACATGTAAACGCCTGATTGACGAGTATCAGATGAAGTATCAATTTCTGAAACCAATGTATATTGGTAAGTAGTAGAAGTAGCAGTTAATAAAGAATTTACGCAGTTACTACCACCAATATTTAATAAACAAGGTTGGACCGTCGAACTACCAATTAAATTGGTAATAGGAACAGTTAAAGCAGTACTGAATGGAGTCGTTACGGCCCCAGTGGCTACAAAAGTCGTTGTTGCCTGGTTAATGACAAATGTAAATTTATAACCACCCTTTTGGAGGGGTGCTTTCATGAAAAAATCACTTAAATCACGAAGATAGATAACAGCTAGGTAATGAGTATCGGAAAGAATAGTTCCTGTAGTATCAATAGTTGTTGTGGCAGTTGCTGATTGATAATAAGCTTGTTCTGTGGTTCCAGCCGCAGCACTTACAAAAGTGGTTAATCTGTTTTGAGGCATAGCCATTCTCTGTCTTTGAAGAGCACCATCGTTAACAACTACATTATTAGCAATAGCACTAGTAGTATTAGCAGTAGTAGCATTGGCGACATTGCGAACACCAGCAATTGATGCAGTCACTGACTCAGGGAATTGCGAGTCCGGATAATACCAATCGCCTGCTTGTGTTGCAAGAGATTCAGAAGTAGTAGTGTTATGTTTAACGAAATTTACTAAATGACTTAAATTCGAAGTAGTTTGAATAATAGTACGTCCCGACTGTTCTACGAGCATCGATTCAACTAATGAGCAATTTTTTGGAGTTGTAAAGAAATTGTTAGCAACGGCGCCAGCAACGGTAGATGTTGCACCTGAAGTACAAGTTAATTTATAATGATAAGGAAGTGTAATATAAGCATCTCTCCAATCAATGAAATCACTACCGTTGCCTATTTGACAGTCTATGGTGACTCGAGAAGAAATATAACTTCCTTGTCCTCGCTGTTGATCGAGATAAGGAACGAGATTCTTCTGTTTAACTAAATATGATTGAGCATCGAGAGTATTAGGATCTAAAGTTTCATGATAAATATAGTTTTCTGCGACTAATGAATCCATATTTGAATAAATTTTACTAAAATATATTTATGATTAATATATACAATAAAAGATATTTTATTATAAAATATTAATTAATTCCGATGACCATGAATAAAGCATTTATTAATAAATTTGGAATTACATCCAATGAACAACTTTCAGATTTAGCAAAAAAATTAAACATTAAATTGAATTTTGTCGGACTAACTGATAATTTAAAAAATATAACTAATGGAAGTTATATAATAAACATGGGCGATAAAGAGACAAATACATCAAATGGAAGCCACTGGACCTCATTATATGTTGAAGAGCCAAATTGTCTATATATGGATTCCTATGCAGTATTGCCAGAAGATACATTAATGGAAATTTTAGAAAAAAATAAAAATATAAAGAAAATTATATATAATGATTACTTTCAATTTCAAGATATATCTGAGCAATTGTGTGGTGTGTGGTGTTTAATATTCCTTTATCATATGAACCGAAATAAGCATTTATCATTAATAGAACGTTTTAAAAATTTTACAAAAGAATATAAAAATCTTATGTGAGACGGGCGGAATTCCAACCATCTCATAATTTAGGAGAACATTCTCCTAAACCTTATAATTTAAGAACAACTCGTTTTTGTTTTTTATCACTAGATTTCATGCTAGATTTCATTAGACCTCCGAATTCCTTAGCAAGTGTATTTACATTGCTTAACTGTGAATCAGAAGGTCCTTCACTTGAAGAAAGCATTCCACCTTTTACATTCCTTTTTTTAATTCGCATCCCATTAATCTTATGAATTCGCATTTTTAATAATATATCTTTATAGATATAATAAATTTAAAATTAATTAAATTAAGTATCAGAAACTAATAATAAAGCTGAAATTTGAGAATCTTGAATATATAAAGCTCTTCCATCTTGGTCAGTAAATGATAAAATTAGTAAATTATTACTACTTGTAATATCATAATATACTAAATTTATTGGCTCGACATTGATAATACTACCGTAAGCAGTGTCTTTTGTAGTAAAAGTGTATATAACAGTAGAATCAACATTTAATGATAAAGGATTGTTTGCTAAATTTAAAGTAATATTAACACTTGATACTGGAGATAACTGAGCAGTAATTGTACTATTATAAACAATAGCACTTGTATTTCCATTAAAAATAGTACTAGCAGCGAATCCAATTAATTTATTGAAATCGGAGGTATCAGTTGTGAATTTCATAGTTCTTGAAACAGAAGGCCATGATATGAAATTAGAAGGTAATGAATATCCGGAAGGTAATGATGTTGGTACTAAATTTTGAACTAAGGAAACGCCATAGAGGTTTGGATTACTAACAAATGACATATAGTATAAATAATCACCAGAAGTAGTATTAATGATATATAATCCATTAGCAATTAAAATAGTTTTTAGATAATCATTTAAATCTTCAACGCTAGAATAATTGCTATAAGCTGGAATTGTAATGCTGAAATCAGAATAAGCACCAGCGCCTGTTGGCCAAGATATACTAAAAGTGTTATTTGTTGTACTGATATTGGGCCATGAGTAAAAAACATTTAATTTAGATAAAGCAATTTTTTTTCCAGCTAATGAAGTGCTTCCCATATTAAGATATAATTTATTATAAGGTTTTAATTGAGTCGCTGCGTTAAATATAGCACCATTTTGAGATAAGTTATTCTCAGAAAGCACAATATTACCAATAGCCATAATTTTATATTTATATATATCTAATATTATATAATATAGAATAAAAAAAATAAATATTTATTTACAATTGGAATAGTGAATTATTCTATCCCTATAAAATATCTTATTAGAACATTTATAACAATATATATATATATTAGAATTGCATTTATTATAGTAATTATCTAATTTCTCTTTATAATCCATTTACTATAACGTTCTGGTATACTCAATATATAATTTAAAATCTAAATTGAAATTTGTTTGTTGCCGAACGTCCGGCAACAAACGTTTGACTGCCGAACGTTCGGCAACCAATTGTTTGCACCCCAACGTTGGGGTGCAAACGTTTGGGACTGAACATTCAGGCCCAAACAATATATATTTCTTTCCTGCGGAACGTTCCGCAGCAAAACGTTTGACCCAGGAACGTTCCGGGATCAAAAAATAAAATATTTAACATTTCTGACCTCCGCGATGCTTTATTGACTGTAGAACGTTCTACAGTCAAACAATATAGATTTCTGATCCCCGAACGTTCGGGTGTCAAACAATATAGATTTCTGACACCTGAATGTTCAGGGGTCAAACATTCTGCGGAATATTCCGTTTAACTCAATTTAAAATCTTTTAAACTAATAGGATTTTCAATTTTATTATAATCCTGTGCTGTAGCACTTGAATGAAGCATTCTTGAATGTAATTCTTTTTTATCATTAATAGATAATTTATTATAATCAGAAGAATTTATAATTTTAGTCTCATAGATGTGTCTTAGTGTATTGATACTAATATTCTTTCCAGTATATTTTTTAAGTAATCTTGCAATGTAAATTGCAAACGTTTCGCGCGTAAATGGTTTAGCATCTTTAAGAGAAACCATATATAATAGATATTTAGGATTATCAATAATATAATTTAGAATAGTAATATATTCTTTTAGATATTCACGAATTGGATTATTAATAATCCAACTTACTTTTCCCATTTTTTTAACATTTTTAAAATCATTAAATGTAATAATAAATCTATTTACATCATACCAATTAGCATCCTTTGAAGATTTAAATTGGGTAATTCCCCATTCTGTACGAACTGCTGGTTGTAATGTGTATAAACAAGCAATAATATAATCTGTAAGCATTCTTAGATATTTATGTCTAGCTGTCGTAGTTTTTAAATTAGTAATTTCATCTTTTGATAAAAATAATTTATCATAAATATATTTGATATCATCAGCAATGATATTAGGAATATTAATCATCTCATCATAAGTAATCCATTTAGATTCATCAATAACATTATTTTCACCTCGTACCTCATCCGATTTTTCAATAAGAGAATTAGAAAGCTTATCATACTTATCAGCTGATTTATCACCAGCCAATTTCAATATAGATTTAACAGTTAAAATTTTATTTTTTAAAGTATTAGCATTAGTAGATGAATCCAAAATATATTTACTAACAATACTAAAATTCTTTAAGAAATTATAATTATTTGAATCGGGGTCAATATCAGCTTTTAATTTCTTAATAAACGCAATTCTATTCTTAATTGTTCGAACTGCCCAGCCAGAATTTTCAATAGTATCAATTAGATTATTCATATTTATATATTATATAATATACAGATTAAATTTAATATGAAATTAATTTAATTAATTCTGTTGTAAATAGATTATATGGGTTTAGCCGAACGTCCAGTAAAACTCTAATTATATATCAAAATTATAATATATAAGCCAAATAAACAATTCTAATATCTTCCGCAAAATATCTGTTGTAATTAGATTATATATAATATACATTCTGTGTAATTAGATTATATATAATATACATTCTGTGTAAATAATAAAAATAAATTATAGTTAATGTGTAAATAATAAAAATAAATTA
>ERZ1292644.1611-Hain-H14-01um-R2-1611-length-11396-cov-5_pt1 | contig 11396 bp, 16 predicted proteins | sample MGYA00564402_ERZ1292644 | MGnify/ENA primary metagenome ERZ1292644 (study PRJEB36523, sample SAMEA6512644) | groundwater metagenome | collected 2019-01-09 | study: AquaDiva: Metagenomics assemblies of 32 groundwater samples | reverse complement strand
CAGGATCTATTCAATGCCTCATTATTCTGTATAGATTGCCTTACGAAACGACGGGCTGAGATGATACTGACGACACTCCCAGAACCGACCGACTTTGAGTTTCATCGCCTCTCTGAATGGGAACAGACCTTTTTGATTTCCATCAGGCAACAGTACAAGAGCAAGAATACGGTGTCCGAGAAGCAGTACGACGCCCTTGAGAAGATATGGACAAAAATGAATAGCTAGGGGAAACAAAGAAAAGGAAATAATATGACAGCGACAGAAATTATGGAAGCATCTCATGATGCCTGGAAATCCTCCTCATCAAATGATCTCATAAGAGAAAAACTTGGCTATCTCATAATAGACATTGAGCTGATTTACGATTGTGCTTTTTTCACTGGAGCGAAATGGGCCGAGGAGCAAATGAAGGAGAAGCAGAAGTAGGGGCTTGACTAGCCGCTAGCGATTAGATAGAAAATAAGCATGGAAACAAAGAAAAAAGAAACTATCCTCTTTGTTCGGGCGCAACCTGATCTTGTTCAAAAACTCACCGTCAAGCTCCAGCAGCAACGACAGAAAGAACCGGGGCGGCGCATCTCACGCTCTGACCTCATTCGGAATTTGCTCTATGAAACATTAGACGGGTCATCTTCACAAGCTGAGTGAGGAGATGGGAATGGAAAACGATACAATAGCCTACCGCGTGAATTACGAACGCTGGCCAGAAATGAACCCTGACCTTGACCGACCTATCCCAAAAGATAGAAGGCTATACGTGCTGAAGCGGGATAAATACCTATGCGTTTATTGTGGAACGACAGCAAAGGACATGGACCATGTTCTACCGATAACGCGAGGAGGAATGCACGACGTCCTCAATATGGTTACCTGCTGTAGGCCGTGCAATTCATCCAAGGGCAACCGCACGCCAGATGAATGGCAACCTTCCAGATGGATAAGAAGTGATTCCCGATGTCAGGAAGGGGATCGCCCGGTTTCATTCCTAGACGACTGAGGCGTGCAATGAACAGATCTCCAGCGTTCCAGTTCTACCCCGCCGATTGGTTTGATTTTAGAGTAACACGCATGAGCTACGAAGCCCAAGGGATATACATGAGGATTCTCGCTTATATGTGGAAAGACTCACCAGATCAGTGTTCTCTTTTGAACGATGACAAGATGATTGCAAAATCTTTAGGCATTTCGATTTCAAAATGGAAAAAAAACCGCACACTGATTTTTCAGAAGGGAGATCCAATACTCTTAGAAAACGAAACACATTTAATCTCTTTACGGTTACAACACGAAGCACTGAAACAGAAGCAATATAGAGAACTTCAAAGTAAAAAGGGAAATCTGTCAGTTCAAGCTCGGTTCAACCGTGGTTCAACCGTGGTTCAACCGGAAGGCCAACCGAACGGCAACCAAGAGTCAACTCTTCTGTCTTCATCTTCATCTTCATCTTCTAATATAAATACCCTTGCCTCTTCTCACGTAGAAGAGGCGAAAGAGTTACCTCCGGTTTTAGAACCTGCTCCCGTCAAGAAACGTATCTCTCACGATTACAGCGAGAACTTTGAAACATGGTGGGACATGTATCCCAAAACGAATGGCGCGAAGAAGAATGCGTGGGAGGTGTGGGAAAAAAAACGAAAGGCAGGGAATCTCCTTACCTTGGCGGAAATGTGTGCCGGAATTTACTACGAGACGAGTCAGAACGAAAAGTGGAATAACGGGTATATCGTCTATGCTGAACGGTGGCTCAAAAGTGAGCGGTATGTCGAAGCTGCCGCCCTTGCAGCAGAGATGCTTGCCGCCAATGCCACCGCACCAGAACGCCGTAACGGTTCGCCTGCCTCATTGCTCTATCCCGATATTGACCCCAGCGATCCGCTTTTACAAGATCCAACTGAAACGGAGGAACCATGAAAGAACGGTACGCTCAGGTTGCCGACTCTCTCTGGAATGATTGTCAGATGATTGATTCAGATTGGCTTATAGCTCGCTATCCTGGACTCTGGCGACACTTGGTGCTTCTAGACGGCCAACTTACACGGTTAGAGCCAAAAGCCACAGAGGGGAATGATTATGAAGCGATGCTAGAAAAGCTGGTACAGACGGTAAAAAAAGTACGAGCGTTATACGAGAAAAAGGAGGATGAACAATGGCCACAAAGATCGAAGTCCTAAAAACGAAGAATATTGAGAAAGGCTCATTGAAGGGATTTGCTTCTGTTCGATTAGGAGGTGTCACAATTCATGATTTTCGCGTGATTCAGCAATCCGGGCAGGATGCATGGGTGAGTCCGCCGCAAAAGGAATTTACCGGACAGGATGGAACAAAGAAATATGCAGCCATTGTAGAACTGAGCGACACATTGAAAGCAGAAGTGCAACGTCTCGTTTTAGAAGCCTTCAAGCTTAGCGCACAACACGAAAATGGGGCGGAGGAATTCTGATGTTGCCAACGGAAGCCGCGTTGCAGTATTTCAAAAAAGGTTGGTACTCAGTACCCATTCCCCGTGTTTGTCCATCCTGTCACCACGTACATGATGATCGTAAATGTTCTTATCGGTTTAACACACCAGAAGCCTGTCAGTGTAAGCAGCAATATAAGCGAGCAGACGGGCTCCCCACGAAAGGTCCAACAGGGGAAGGGTGGCAACAGAAGAGATTATCAGAGACCGCGATCATTACCGCATTTGCTCCGTCCGACAATATCGGATTGTTGCTCGGAGAACCATCGGGGTGGCTCGTGGATGTTGATCTCGATTCCCCAGAAGCGATTGCTCTTGCACCAGAATTCCTCCCGAAGACTAGCATGGTAGGTGGCCGAACGGGAAAGCCATATTCGCATTATTGGTACATTGCCCCTACACTCCCAACGAAGAAGTATCAATATCGAACAGACAGAGGGTCAGCCATCTTACTGGAAGTTCGCTCTACTGGCGGACAAACAGTTGTTCCGCCCTCAGCACATCCCAATGGCGGACAGTATTTCTGGCACATGGAAGATACGCCATTGCAAATCGAATCCCAACATTTATGTCTGGCGACGAATAAGTTAGCGATTGCGAGTTTATTAGCCCGCCATTGGCCTGGTCCTGGCGCCCGCCACGATGCCGCCTTGCCGATTGCTGGAGTGTTTGCTCGCGCTGGCTGGCCGGAGGAAGAAGTGGCAAGGCTGGTATTTCTTGCGGCAAAAGTGGCAGGCCATGTGACACCGCAAGATCGAGAGAATGTGGTAAAAACGACCTATCGAAGACAGAGAAACGGACAAGATGTACAGGGAGGAATAACACTCCGCCAATTTTTCCCCGAAGGAGTTGTAACAAAATTCATTGAGTTAGTCAGGGAAGTGTCAGGGAAAAAAGCGATCACTCAGGAATCCTCAACAGAGGAGAAACAAGTAACCCAACTGTGGAAGCCATTGGTCCGCACGTTCAGCACTATCGAAAAGAGACCGATTCCGTGGCTGTGGTATCCCTATCTACCTATAGGTCGGGTATCAATGATTGAGGGAGATCCAGGCAATGGAAAATCCTATCTCTCTTTGGCGCTTGCCACCTGTCTCAGTCTGGGAGGATGGGGCTTTGAATTACTCGAAGGAGAAAGTTTGTGTGAACCGTCCGATGTCTTATGTATTGCCTGTGAAGATGACGCAGAATCAGTCTCGAAAGCGCGATTGAATACGTTGCTGGCAAATCAGGAGAAAATTCATCTTCTCGAGGGGAAAACACAAGAAGACACGACAACAGCAACTCGCATTACGCTTGATGATCTTCCGTTGATCAGTGAAGCCATAGGCGATTATCATGCACGGCTTGTCATTATTGACCCGATTCAAGCCTATCTTGGGGAGGAAGTAGACATAAATAAATCGGCGCATATCCGAAAACTGATGGAGGAACTGAAGTTCCTTGCGGTCAGACATCAATGCGCCTTGGTAATTATTCGCCATCTCTCAAAGGGACAAAAGGATCGGTCTGCCTATCGAGGGTTTGGGTCCATTGAATTTCTCGCTGCGGCGCGGTCAGTATTGTTCGTATCAGAACAGCAAGAATTACGGCAAGAGGGGATTGGGGGACAGAAACGAATTTTCGCCATGGTCCACGCGAAAACAAACATGGGCGTGTATGGTCCTGCAATTCAGTTTGAAATCGGGCCAGAAGGGTTTTTCTGGTTAGGGCTAACGGAAGTAACAGTAGACGAATTATTTATGCCACCGCTTGAAAAACAACAACAACAACAGACTATTCAGGAAGCTCGCGGGTTTCTCGTCTCTACATTAACTGGCGGTAAAACAATGAGCTGGGTAGATATTGTGAAACAGGCTAAAAAAAGCAGGGTGAAGGAAAAGGAATTGCTTACGGCCAAACATCTTTTACGAATGACACAAGTTGAACAGGACGGGGAATTATTGTATATGTTGCCGCCCCGGTTTAATAATTGACGAAAATAAAATGTGTACACTGTGCCATGATGAAAAAACAGTGGCGGCCTTAGTTATTATCGTCAATGAAGACCGGCGCGTGACGACGAAAGTCGAACGGCGGCCTTGTTGCCAATGTCAACAGCAAGTAAAAGAGAAAAAAATAGAGCAGGGGAAGACATGACACCTACTACCTACATTGAACGGCACCGGGTCTGGAGCCTCAATACTTTTGGGAACGGGAGGAAGACCGAAGGCATTCTCAAACATATTGCCAAAGAATTAGAAGAGATTCGCACCGAACCGACTAACCTGGAGGAATGGGTCGATGTCATGATTCTCGCGTTAGACGGGGCATGGCGCGTGGGATATAACGCAGAAGAAATACTGAACATGTTATTGTATAAACAGGAAATCAATTTCGACCGGACGTGGCCGACTAATTCTTCGGATGATGACCCGACGGAACATATCAAAGGTTGATAAACAAATGAATCCCAAAATGAAAGATGAATGTCTCACCATATTAAGACTGGAGAAGATGATCCGTACCGCCACGCTAGAAGAACGGCACCTCATGCTAGAGCATTGGCTTAAATATGCCACGAGGCGTGATATATTAAAAAATTCAAAGAACAAGAAGAATGAGGAAAAGTGAAACACAGCGCGAGTGCCACACCGGGATTGCAATTCCCGAAACGCGGACAAGTCAAATTGACCGGCGCGGCGTATACGCGACTGAAGCAGGAAGTGTTTAGGCTCGATAATTATCAATGTCTTTTCTGTCACACAAATAATGATCTTTGTTTGGAGCATCGGAAAAGAAGGTCAGAGCTTCATTTAGATACGATTGAGAATTGCCTTACCTGTTGCATTCGATGTAACCAAGCTATTAAGGATCGGCGGTTTGATTACGAATGGGACCCGCGAACACGAACAGTGAGAAAACTCTGAATGAAAACCTACGCTGCCCGTAAAGATGCCAACGATGTAGCTCTGACCGCATTGGCCCGCAAACTGGGAGCGTTTGTCCTTCACCAAGATCCTGGGGCGGGATTCGACTGGCTCCTCTTTCATCGTGGGCGGGTATTGATTGTCGAAATCAAAGACGGTGCCAAGCCCCCATCACAGAGACATCTGACCGACACTGAGAAAACTTGCCAAAGTATCTGTTTGGCGCATGGGGTAGAATATCATATCGTCAGGAATGAGCAGGATTTACTTGCTCTTTTAGCAACTTAGCTGCTACTCTTGACAAGTTATGAGAAAATGGCTATAGGGTATCATAATGAACAAAACCACGGAAACTCCTGCCCTTTCCGATTTGACTACCAAATGGCAGATTTACCACGAAGAATCTGCCTATTATGCTCCTCGGGCAGAGAAAAAGATGTTTGAAGAGTTGCGAGGGCAAGGAGACTCACGGATTTACGTACGGGGTAAGGATGAACAAGGGGAATTGTTAATTGCTGTTTCCACTAATAACCCACGCCGACAGAATATCATCATGAGAACTGTTCCCGGATCGCGACGAGATTCCGGTTCTGCACTCCTATTCCCAGCGACCCTTCTAGATGAAGTTGCGACGGCTATAAGGGCAAAGAAAAAGAGAATGTTAAGTGAGAAAAGAAGAAAGGCGCTGACCGAACAGTTGGCGCAAATACGGGAGAACCGAAAAGCCTTAGCAGGAAGTAGCATTCAGCCGCCTAAAACCGACGATCTCTCTCAGGACGACCATTAGCCTACGTTTCTGATTTTCCCTGCCAAAAAAGACAAGAATTCACAAAAAAGGAGAGCACATGAAGCTCAACCAAACAATTGCAATTGAAAAGGGTGTGAAGAGTCGCGTCTATAGTGAAATCACCGAGATGCACAAAGCTGCCCAAAAGCCAGCTCTGTTTAACGGCTTCATGAAGATCTACCGGAAGAAAGAAGAAGAGGGTGAGGACTATCCACCAGAGCGGATGAAGGTCCAGCATGCCGTCCCTGAGTTCCTCACACGACTGCAAGCTTTGTTATCTGAGCTGTTCGATACGACCGCAACCAAAGACTGGGGGAACTGCGAGGCATTGGCGGATATTCGCTTAGATAATACAGTGTATATTTCACGAGTCCCAGCAACATATCTACTGTTTCTCGAGAAGCAACTGACCGATATTCACACGTTCGTTGAAAAATTACCCGTGCTTGACGAAGCGGAGGATTGGCAATGGGATGAGCATGCTGGAGTTTTTAAGACACAGCCGATAACAACCCATCGAACCAAGAAGATCCAGAAGCCCATTGTGATGTATGAGGCGACTAAAGAACATCCGGCGCAAACCCAGATAATTACTGAAGATATTTTAGTTGGCCACTGGGATACCATCAAACATAGCGGGGCCATGCCTGCCCCACGTCGTCAGCAATTATTGGAGCGGGTGGAAACACTGATGAAGGCGGTAAAAGTTGCACGGGAGGAAGCAAACATGACTGATGTGATGCGGCATGAAGTCGGCAAGCTGCTTTTCCAGTGGCTGTTTATATGAGAAATCCCCGGTGCGGAAACCCAGGACTTGAGTCTTGGGAGGAGCGCCACCTTCTTGTTGACTTTCACGTATCACAAGAGTATATTGATTTTTGTGAGCAAAGTGCGTTATCGGTTCCGTATGTACCCGACACCCGAGCAAGAAACTGAATTGGCCAGAACGTTTGGGGCATGTCGGTATGTCTATAATTTCGGCTTACGCTTGCGCACCGATAGCTATCAAGAGGGGAAAACACTCACCTACAATGCCTCGTCCGCAGCCTTGACCGCCTTGAAACGACAGCCTGAGACCTTGTGGTTGAACGAGATTTCCAGTGTCCCGACTCAGCAAGCGCTGCGGCATTTGCAGTCCGCTTTCCGAGCGTTCTTTGAGAAGCGTGCCGCGTATCCGTCCTTCAAAAAGAAGCACGGGAAGCAAGCGGCAGAATATACCTGCTCGGCGTTTACCTGGGAGGCGTGGAACAAAACGCTGAAAGTGGCCAAGCTGGGAAGGCTGAAGATTCACTGGAGTAGAACATTTCAGAGTGAGCCGACTACCTGTACGATAACCAAGGACTGTGCAGGTCGGTACTTTGTGACGTTCTGTCTGGATGAATTTTTCGCTGCGTTGCCGAAGACGAAGCAACCTGTCGGCATAGACTTGGGTATCAATCGATTGGCAACGCTCTCGACGGGGGAACGGATCGCGAACCCAAGACATACAGTACGGTACGAGCGGAAGCTTGCACGAGCCCAGCGCGGTTTGTCTCGCAGGCAAAAAGGCTCTAGCAGGTGGCTCAAGGCAAAGTTGCGCGCCGCCACGCTCCACGTAAAGATTGCCGATACCCGAGCCGATCACCTGCATAAGGTCACAACTGATCTCGTGCGGCGTTTTGATGTCATCTGTATTGAGAACCTGAATGTGAGAGGTATGGTCCGCAACCGGCATCTGGCAAAACATCTTGCTGATGCCTCGTTCGGAGCTGCGAGCCGGATGCTGGCTTACAAATGCGAGCGATATGGGAAGACCCTGAAGGAAGTTGACCGATTCTTCCCGAGTAGTAAACGGTGCTCGGCATGCGGCTACATACTGGAGTCGTTGCCTCTGGCAATTCGGCAATGGACGTGCCCTGAATGTGGTACGATCCACGACCGAGATGAAAACGCAGCCCGGAATATTTTGTGGGCGGGACACGCCCCATAGGGAGGGCACGGAAGACGAGTCAAGGCCACGGCTTTGAAACGCAGTGCCCGTCGAACTGTAGACCGTCTTAAGAATCGTGCTTTGCATAGTTCTTAGGAATCCCACGACTGAAGTCGTGGGAGGATGTCAACTAGCTGAAGATATTAGATTTAGATGTGAGGAAGACTGAGACTCAGGATGAAACTCATTTCCCGAACGTGTAGGTTCGAATCCTACTCTGGGCATGCCCAGATGGCGAAACTGGCAGACGCGGGCGTAAGCCTGTTCGGTTATGTTTAGATTATTCCTCAGAGACTCAGCATTGTTGCGGTCCCGCAATCAAACGGTATGAATAATAGATATCAGGCGTTGGTTCAAATCCAACCCCGCGCTCCACTTATGCGTGGGTAGCTTAGCGGAAGAGCGGATGTCCCTATACCTCAATTCATATCTTAAACGTCGTGCGGAACAGAAGTCGCAACACATCACAACGGGAACTGTTGGATAGCAGTTCCCGTATTTTTAACATTTCCTTGGAGCATTAGGTTTATTATGGCAGACGTTAAAAAACAGTTGTTTTCTCTTGCTGCCCAAATGGTGATGGGAATAGGAATGCCAAGTACGGATAGGGATAGTTGGCCTCCCCATTTACGTTGGAGCGCTATTTTGCCTTGTGCTGAAAAAGCGAATGAACAGGCGAGACAATGGGGAATAGCAATCCGCAGTATTATCGAACAAATATCAAAAGAAGCAGAAAAAAATAAATAGAGGAATATGTATGATCAAAGAAGTACACGTTGTCAAAGGTGCGCCGCAGCTAAAAAGCGTGGCGATACACGATGGGTCAATCATGGGAGTTACACAGACTGATGAGATTATCATTCTAGGATATTTGCCGGTGAGCAAAACTTCTACAGTCGATGCGGAAACGCAATCTTTTGTTGTTAAGCCGAAACGAGGCAGGAAGCCAAAGAACGTCTCTCTATCCCCAAGTAACGGACAGGATGATAAAGTCGCTTCCTACGCCGCGCAAGCCTCCGCATCGTTCAAGTCGTAACTGAAGCGCACGCACGTAGCGCCCCCGCCCAAAGCAGGGGAGTGACGAGCTTCGGACAGACTCAGTAATTTGAAGTGATTCAATGAACTACGTTACGAGCGAATACATAGGCACTCCGGGATGCCGGACCAGTCCCGGACTCTGCGGGGCAGCATTAAACAGTTGTCGGCGTGCCGACGCAGTGCGCTGTCCACCAAACCGCTCGATAACTTTGTCGAGGTCAACATACTGACCACTCGAAAGAGATACTTATGAACACCGTTTTTGTTCTCGATACCAACAAGCAGATTCTCGCGCCGTGCTCGCGCTATCGGGCGCACGTTCTCCTATCCTCGGGCAAAGCCGCTGTCTTCCGACGCATCCCGTTCACCATCATTCTCAAACGACCCATTGAGAATCCTGTCCTTCCTGACCACCGTCTCAAGATCGACTCTGGCAGCAAAACAACCGGCATTGCCATCCTCAATGAGACGACCGGACGTGTCATCTTTGCCGCCGAGCTGACACATAGGGGCCAACAGATCAAGGCCGCGTTAGAGAGCCGCCGTGCGATCCGGCGCAACCGACGTAGCCGCAAGACCCGGTATCGACAGCCGCGCTTTCTGAATCGCACGCGGCCCGCTGGGTGGCTGGCCCCTTCGCTCCGGAGCCGAGTCGAGAACGTTCTCACTTGGGTGCGTCGGCTCTCTCGTGTCTGTCCCATCACGGCGCTCAGTCAAGAGCTGGTGCGCTTCGATATGCAACTCATGCAGAACGCTGAAGTCTCCGGCGTGGCGTACCAGCAGGGAGAACTCGCCGGGTACGAGTGTCGTGAATATCTGCTGGAGAAGTGGGGCCGCACCTGCGCCTACTGCAAGAAAACGGGCGTCCCTCTCCAGGTCGAACATATTCAGCCCAAATCGCGGGGCGGGTCGGACCGTGTCTCCAACCTCACCCTCGCGTGTCAGCCGTGCAACCAGAAAAAAAACAACCAGACTGCTGCTGAGTTTGGATTCCCAGCGCTACAGGCACGGGCAAAGGTCCCTCTCAAAGATGCGGCGGCAGTGAATAGCACGCGCTGGGCGCTCTATCGACGGCTCTGTGAGACGGGCTTGCCGGTCGAAGTCGGGACCGGGGGCAGAACCAAGTATAACCGCACGCGGCTGGGATTGCCTAAAACTCACTGGGCAGACGCGGCGTGCGTGGGCGCTTCGACTCCTGACACCCTCGCCGTTGCTGTCGCCAAGCCCCTACTCATGACGGCAATGGGACGGGGAACATATCAGGCGTGCCAGACCGACAAGCACGGCTTCCCGATCAAGCATCGGACCAGACAGAAGAAGCACTTCGGATTTCAGACGGGCGACCTGGTACGGGCCGTCAAGTCAACCGGGAAGCATATAGGGACGTGGGTGAGCCGTGTCGTGATCCGTTCCCGTCCGAGCTTTACCATTCGGATTGCTGGCAAGGCAGTGGACGTGCATCAACGCGACTGCACGCGACTCTTTGCCGCCGATGGATATGCGTATGCATAACACGAGCCCGCCTCAAGAGCGCAACGGCGTGCTCAGCCGTCAATGGCTTTTTACTCGGCCAGGCGAGACTTGCGCTTGCCTGGCCTTTGTTCAGCCGCGTCGTCCTTACGACCATGCAGCTTCAAAGGAGAGGAATATGTATAGACAAGGAGATGTATTGCTTATAGAGCGGACAGCAATTCCTACCGGAACGATTCTTCATACTGATTGTATTCTCGCATATGGGGAGGCCACTGGTCATCACCATCAAGTGAAAGAAAATGGGAGAATTTGGGTTGATGTGAACGACCACGGACGACGATACCTCGAAATTCTCGCGAACACAGAATTGGTACATGAGGAACATTCCTCAATTGATCTCAAAGGTCCCGCCATTTTTGAGATCATTATTCAGCGATCTTATACCCCAAAAGGGATTATAAATGTCATTGATTAAGGTGATGAATCTCACTGCTTCACGGAAAGAGCGGCTTACTGAATTCCGCGACAAATGGATTGCTATTGGCCTCAGCACTGAGCCTACACATCGGCAAAAGGCAGAAGAAGCAATCTGGCGTATGTATATGGCCGCTGGTCTTCCCCTGCCGAAAAAAATTATCTGGTGTGGCTCTCCTCTCTCTCAAGGACTTACGAGGGCAATCATTTTAAACGGAAAATTGAAGGATTCTGTCGGGGATTCTGTCTGGGATTCTGTACGGGATTCTGTCAGGGCTTCTGTCC
>ERZ1292644.809-Hain-H14-01um-R2-809-length-18262-cov-6_pt1 | contig 11405 bp, 19 predicted proteins | sample MGYA00564402_ERZ1292644 | MGnify/ENA primary metagenome ERZ1292644 (study PRJEB36523, sample SAMEA6512644) | groundwater metagenome | collected 2019-01-09 | study: AquaDiva: Metagenomics assemblies of 32 groundwater samples | reverse complement strand
GCGCGTCTGCGCAGCGCCAGTTACGGTGACCGCTGGGGCATGCAGTACGAGCGAGCCAGCGCTAATGACCCGCGTGAGCGTGCCGGTTGTCGTCTGGACATTAGGAGCGTGAACGACAATGCCGGCTGAAGCTAGTGTGCGCGTCGCAGCTCCGACTGTTACTACGACGGCCGGCGCGTGAACCACTAGGGCGGCGGTTGCCACCGCCCGAGTCAATGCACTCGCAGTGCTGACCGCAGGAGCGTGGGCAATAACCGGCGCGGCACCTATCGTCCTCTGAATGCCACCAACTAACCTGGTAACCGCAGGTGCATAAGCGACGATACTGGCCGCGCTAATCGTGGTGGTTTGAGCGCCACCTAGTGAAACGGTAACGCCAGGAGCATGGACGATGACCGACGCGGCCAATACGGTTCTACTAAGTCCACCGATTGAAGTCGTAACAGCCGGCGCGTAGGCAACTACGGGGGCTGCAGCTACAATGCTCGTCTGCGCAGCCGGCCCACCCGTTGGTATCGGCACGTAGATCTTTGCGGCTGGCCGGAACGGCCCGAATGGGTCAGCGTGCCACTGGCGTATACGACTCGGCGCCCAGGCCCTGTCATCGAATACGATGGTTTCCCATTCGCCACCCAGTTGCTCAATAGGGTCCGGCGAACTCTGCCAACCAATCTGCTCGACCGTGAAAGCGGCCGTGGCTACGGTGTGAGTGGCTTGTTCTTTTAGGAGCCCATCAACCCAGAACTCAACGTTCCGCGCCGATCGTACCACGACGGTGTAGATGTGTCGCTCAAGTTCTGGGAAGTAGTTAGTCGTGGCCGGGTTTAGAATATTCGTGCCATTGAGGCGCACCCAAATGTCACGAGAAGCGCCGGCTGTGATAATGAACGTTGTACCACCACCACCGGCCGCAGACCGCCAGATGCCCGGGTTACTCGGCGTGGTTGGATAGTCCGGCGCCACCACGAATGAGAACGTGAAGTCCCGGCCGGCTGCTATCGATAGCGGGTTGTCGAATTGTATCTCGTCAACGTTCGCGCCCGTATTCTCATTCAGAATCTGCAGCGCATGCCCACCTGCTCTGACAACCCAAGCAGGCAACACGCTACCGGCCGTCCGAATGGACGCCTTAACGTTAAAGCGCCCCAGGTTTACTAGGCGCGTTCCTGCGGCATTAGTAGTCTTCCAGAGTGGCAATACCACCGGCGCGTCCAGGAACCACCGCCACTCATTAGCTACCCGTTGTGCGGCGAAGTCCCACGGGGCCGGCTTAGTGACTTGCCTCAGCGGCTTACGGCCAACCAGAATCAACGGCATGGCACTACCGCGCTCATCTGAACCGAGAGAAGCCGAGCACCCAGATCAATACCACCAGCGACCACGTTGACGTCGTCTAGCTGGCGTCCGGTAGGACCGTAGGGCGCCAGGTCACTAGCAGTGATAGGCATCGGGTCATAGCTCGAAGCTACGATCGAGTCCAGTCGTGCTCTCACCGGCCCAATTGGTACTGCCCACTACGAGTGCTACCAGCCCACTTTCGTTGCCTGGATAATCACCCGTACTCAAGCCGCCCTGGAAATAGACGATGAAGCTGCCATTGCCGCCGCCAGTGCTTAGGAAGTTCATATCTAAGTCGGCGCCCAGGAACTTATCCGTAGAATTATCGAGGCTACTGCTGTTAAGCACGCCGTTGTTCGCGACCGTGGTAGCACTTAGGATGTTCGTCATGGCGCCAGTCGATGCATAACTAAGCGCACCATCGGTGCTCAGCTTCACCCCCCGGAACAGCGCGCTCACAGCACCCGTGCTACCGGACTCGTTCTTGACTTGAAGTCGCCAATGCAGCGGAAGGCCGACGGCGCTCATGCGGACCTCGCTACGGCAACATCAAGATGATCGAGGCGCGTACCGTCACCAAACAACGCTTCAGCGTGAGTGGCGTTCGCCTTATTGGCTAAAGCCACGAGTGCTGTTCTCGTGTTCGGTGCCGTTAATGCTGGCCAGATACCAGAAACATGAGCCACGGCGCGCACGTTGTTCATGTCTAGGCTGCCAGTCGCAGCCACGGCCGCCAGGAATGCTTGCCACGCACGCTGCTGTGCTTGAGTGAGCGCAACGTATTCGGCGACGTCAACCGCCAATACCAAGTCGAGTGCGCCGATCGCTAGACGTCTAGTAACCGCAGTAGAGGGCGCATTCATGATCGCGGCGTTGTCAACGTCGCTCTTGGTGGCGAAACTCAAGCCCGCGCGTGGCTCGTCGGTGGCGATGTACTCCCGAAGCCGCGTTATCTGGGCGCTCGCGTTGCGATCGAAGGCCACCGCACTACGAAGCCTGCGATGTGCTAGCCAGGTACTCCAGGAAGCCGCCCGTGCTGAACTGTACCGTCAGGTCGCCACCGTTCGCCGTCACGGCCGTCGAGAAATCGTAATACGTCGCGAGCACGCGCCCCGAACTATCGGCCGCCTGAAGTTCCGCCACGATAGCACAACCGCCGACGACGCCAGCCGTGGTACCGGCCGCCGAGGAGCTGACGGCCGTGAACGTGATGTCAGTGGAATCGATCTCCACGGCAGCCCTGGCGTCAACTTCCGCGAACGTCCTGGCGCCCAACGTAATGGGTCCCACCGTGCTCAAGTAGAAAGCATGCAACGACTGCGAGCTATTCGGCGCATTGAGCAGATAGTCCTGCGTCTGGCGCGTGGTGCTGGCGATGTCGATCCAGCCCGTCGAATACAGGAACGCCTTGAACGTCGAACCAGACAGCGTGGCGCCGCCCGTAGAGAGGCGCGTCTTGAACAGGGTGCCTACGCCCGTTGCCATCCGGTCACGCTCCTGGCCAGGTCGCGGACTTCTAAGTGCCTACGGATACGGGCAGAACGCTGCAACGGGAAAGCCTAACTAGTTTTCGGGTCGGCTCTCTCTAGGAGCGTGAAACAGAGCGGCGCGAGCACGCCCCTGCGCGGCAAGTTGTACACATGGTGGTAGCGCACGAGCCAACGTTCTGCGCCCAAGACATGAGGCACGGTCGCTTCCCAACCGCAGAGCCATACTGGCGGCAGTAGGTCGCCGAACGATACGACCATGATGCGGTCGCTCCAAAGCTCGACTAAGAACAGATACCGCCGAGTCACGCGCGCTATCTCCAATAGGCACGCCCGCAAGCGCGACGAAGGACCCAAGTGCATGAGGGTGCCGGCCGTGGTCAGCAGGTCAACCGATGCGTCCGCGAACGGCAGGTGCAGCGCATCACCTTGACACATGTTCCCGGTGCGCGCGAGCTGCATGGCTTGCAAGCTGATGTCTAGCCCCATCACATCGCTGAAACCCAGCGCCCCGAACAAGCTCATGTGCGCCCCCCGGGAGCAGCCTACCTCCAACACGCTGACATCGCGTGCCACGGAACGCAACGCATCGCGTGCGGCCCAGGTCTTAGTGATACCGTAGCGCTCGCGGAAGCTCTCGTCCGTACTCAGTACGTCCGCCGGGTTGCGATCCGCCCACCGGCCGCCTTGGTACGTGCGCCATTCGCGCGGCGCTCGCTCGGGATCGGTCTCGTAACCTTGCAGGTCGGCAAGTTGTTCAGGCGTCAAGTGGAATGTCGCCACCGTCGGATCAGGCAGACAGCACCGCGCGGAAGGCGTCCAAGATGGTCCGGCGGGCCTCAGCGTCTTCGCAATGTGCCAACGTGAGATTAGCGAATCCACTACAGAGCACGCCGTTCTGGAGCAAGATGCCAAGCTCGTCGCGTGTGAAGTCGAAGAGCAACCGCTGGGGATAGCCGAGCCGCACCCGATGGCTAGCGCCGTGCTCTTCGAAGACCTTGTAGATTTCATAGCCCAGCGACGCCAGGGCCGAGGGCACGTTCTGCTCTTTCACGACCCTCATCGTGGCGTTAGCCGCAGCCAAGCTCAATGCCTCACCCGCGTGCGTTAGGCTGAAGAATACATCCTCCTCGTATCGCTTAAGGATGTCGTATGGACCGACCACGGCCGAGAGAGGCATACCGTTGGCCATCGCCTTGCCATAGCACGCCAGGTCTGGTTCGATGCCGGACAACTCAGCGGCCCCACCGGGAGCGCAGCGGAAGCCCGTGACCATCTCGTCCAGGATCAGGAGCGTACCGACCTCAGAGCATGCGCGCCGTAGCTCTGCCCAATCCACCGCTGCATGATCCCCAGGTGCCGACGGGTACACCTCTAGGACGACGGCGGCCGGATGGTGGAGATTCACCCGCGTGCATACCTCCCTAAGCAAGTCCTCGCGATCAACTTTTTGGGAGAGCAGTTCCTCTACCGCTACGCCACCATTCCATGGGGGCGATTGCATAGACCAGTCGTGGTGACCCGCGTAATCGCAATAGAGCACCCGCGGCCTTCCTGTAACCGCCCGCGCCAGCCTCACCGCACTCGTCGTCACGTCCGCCCCGTTCTTGCCGAAGCGCACGCTCTCAGCCTTTTTCCACGTCAACAGACTCAGGAGTCGGTCGGCTACTTGCTGTTCTAGGTGCGTTGGCAGGGGAAACGCGATGCCCTCGCCGAGCTGATGCAGGATGGCGTCCGTTACGGCGGGGTAATCGTGACCGAGAATCACGGCACCCATGCTACTCGTGAGATCCACCAATCCATCGGCGAATCGGAGGTCATCCCCGACCCAGGCGCCCTCGGCCCATGTTACGATACGCGGTGCACCCTCGGGATAGCGGTCTGGGTGCTTGCTGTAGGTCCCAGAGCCGACTGGGTAGGAACGAGTGCCCTTCATGCAATCGGCACCTCGTGGCCGTATACGTCCCCGACTTTGATGGTAGGATGAGCGCGGCGTTCAACTAGGTTCCGAGAACAAGCATGGCATCGCGTGTCCACAATGCCTATGCGCCATAGGTAGCGGCAGGTCCGGCAGCCAGCCGGTAACGCAGTCCAAGCTAACCGGCGGGAGCGTCCTGGCATTGGGTGGCGGCCCCACCTACTCATACTGCTGCCACCGGCTCCTCGACCAAGAACAGTTCCGGCATGCGCCGGTGCAGATCACGAATCTCCATCAGCGTCGGACGTCCAGCCGTCGGATCCATGCTCAGATGTGCCGCCATGGCGCGGTAGCGTTCTAGGTCCTCCGGCGTATCAATCGTTAGGCGGAAGCCCGGCAAGTCATCCAGCCTCATCCCCTCCAGCTGAGCAACCCTACCTGGCTTCTGCGCAGCCCCCAGGAGCGCGCCCGTGACGTGTTCCCTACCGCCGGGGTCCGTGCAGAATGCAGCGGCCTCCTGGAGCAGTTCTCGCGTAAACGCTTGGGCGTCGATGCCGTTCGGTCTGAAGCTTGGATCTGAGCGCGTCTCGCAGTAGTCGTTCTCGCCGGACGTGACCGCCTCAGCCACCGCGTCGATGGCTGCAGTCGGCAGAAATGGGCAGTCGCCTGTGATGCGCACGACGCAACCGAAATCGCCTGTACCTGTGAATCTGCCCATATCGCAGGCCCAGCGCGCCGCAGCGGCTACGCGCCCCAGCACATCCATCTCGTCTACGGCCGGCATGTACACTGGCACGAAGCCTGGCCGTCCGCGATTATCTGGTACTGCGGCGCGCCACGCCTGACTCCACTGCCAGTCTTCCAAGCTTGTTGCGGGCGCCGTTACCACAGTCGTGTACCCGCCGTGACGGCAACGCCGGACGACATGCTCTAGCACGCTCATGCCTGCCAAATCTGCACTGACCTTATCCGGGAACCGTATGCCGCCGCGTCGCGCCTGTGTGATTATCAGCGTTCGCATGAGAAGCTCCGCACCTCTTCCTGGTACGCTTCGTAGAACGCATCGAGGGTTTGGCCGCGTTCAAGGGCCTCGTCCGCCAAGGCTTCAAAGAACGCCCTTACATGCTCAAGCCAGTAACCCCTGAACTTGGCCACGGCCTCGGGCGGGAGTCCAGCACGTTCTATCGCAGAAAGCGCCAGGCCCATGATCGTAGGGTCGCATAATAGTGGCTGGCTCAGGCCCCCGTCCCCACTCAGGAGTCCGAGGCTACGCCCTAGCCACCATAGCATCGTCTGCTTGCCGCTCAAGTAGATACCATAGCGATGGAGCGTCAACCCCATAACGCCTGATACCATTGTCATGCGGCCTACGTCCCGCTTCGTCAAGCCGCGAAACGACTGGCGCGTCTCTTCCATCGCACGATCGTTATAGAGACAGTGCGTTACCTCGTCCAGGGCTGCGGCCATGTAGCTGGGCTCCCGGCCACGCAGTACCGTGAGGCCAAGCATAGTCCCGGCAACGATACAGTCGTGCTCCCAGATTTCATGAATCTCGTCTAGCAGGGGAAACCCAACGCTGTTCGTGAAGTCAAAGTTACACGCGGCTAGTACTATCCCGCTGTCGGTTATCCTCTCGCACGCCCTAGATGCCGTCACTCCGTACGTATTGATGCCAGGGTAACGCCGCTGTAGGTGTGCTACGATGGCCGGGTTGGCATCCACGACGTGCATGTTCGCGCGCCGGAACCCCTTGCCCTCAGCAACCGCAATCTCGTCCCCTTCGATGGACGGCATCAGCAGGATATGCTTATCGGATTTGTGCGGCCCTACTGCCTCTGAGATACCGCCCCACACACGTCGCCGATAATCCCTCTTGGGTCCGAAGTCGTAACCTCCAGACGGCGCTGATCGCTTCACGACACCACCTCCAGCGCTCGCGCGCACACCTCGGCCGCCTGCCGTAGTGGGTTGCACGTCTGCGTGCCGGCTTCCACGCACTCCAGGAAATGCCGCATCTCGCGCGCATAGCTCTCATCGGGCGTTCGCCCATCCGACCAAGCCACGTCCTTGAAGTGCTTGCCGTCATCTACGCGACCAAGCATGGCGCCGTGTAGCCACCATAAGACCCCGCGGAAGTGTTCACCGGCGTTCTGCGACCAATCGACGTGGAAACTAGACGTGACGCCGTTGGCGTGAATACCCTCACCGACGAATACGTCATGGTCTCTGGCGGGTGTGCTACGTCGCAACGTCGTGAACGGACCGAAGTACGACGCGGCTAGGTCTAACTCGTGCATGGCCGCCATCATCACGACACCGTGACGGTGGTAAGTCTCGCGGGCGCCTGGACGCCAGTCATCGAGTGGGTAGTACAAATGGAAGGCCGCACGGTCTACATCCGAGACGTTGAAGCATCGCTCATTCCACTGCGGGTAGCCCCAACGCAGGTTACAGGCGCCCATCGTCACCACATCGCCGTAGTCTAGCGCGGCAATTTCATCTACTTCCGCAAGTGTCATGACTAGTGGCTTCTCAACGAATAGACCCTTCACGCCCAGCCCCAGGCACGCGCGTATCTGCTCCGGACGTCCGCTGTCCGGTGGCGTGCAGATGACGGCCGCGTCCCAGGCCTCTTCCGTGTCCTGCTTCAATGGGGCCCAATCAGAATACCAGGCATAGGGGTCTAGCCCGTCAGCGATCACGCGGCGAGGACCTTCCGGCTCCAGCACACCGATACGGTGCCCCATCTTCGCCAAGATCCTGCCGCGCCTCGTGCCGATCGAGCCGCAGCCTACGACTAAAACTTTCACGGCCTTATCGGGCCGGACTCGCCAGCCAGCCACGCGTCTACCACATCTGCCAAATGAACACGCACCATCCCAAGAAGTGCATCCATCGCTTCGTTCGGATCTACACCGCTTCGCATCTGGCTGCTCATTATGTGAGCCATAGCGATGGCCAGCAGCATGGCCAATTGGCTTACAGTGCACGACCCGTCAGGTGGCCGTATGGCGCATCGCTGCGTACCATCGGCCATGAGTCCTATCACTATGACGGGGACGTCGATAGCCGGGTCACTGGGCGACGTTGCCTTCACACCAGTGGGCTTTACACCGTTCAGCATGATAGAGTGCGGCATCTTCCTGACCGGACCGCTGAGGTTGGTATGAAAGCGAAATCGACGGGTCTATATCTACCCATTCTTCCGTACTCCAATTGCATACGAAGCAGCGCCAGCGGAGACATGGAAACTTCATACCCTTAGTCTCAGCTACGCGCCCAGTAGCTTCCGCTTTCATGTGCGGGAACGAGATACCGTGCCGAGTCAGCATCATGCCACTTGTTCCGCCGTGCGCACCATGTCGACCAGCTGCCCGAGTTGCGTCACCGTCAACGAGGAGTGCGCGTCAAGGACTGAGGGAACGTCGTCCAGCTGAACGTGCACTTCGACCATCCTGGCACCGAACGCGGCGGCCAGTGCCGGTAGGAATGGATCCGTGCCGTGGTAGCTGAAGCCGTCGAAATGCCTCATCTCGCGTCGCAGTTCGCCCTCCAGGAATGTTTGCGGGTACCCGCCCGGGCACCAGAGCGTGAAACCCTTAGCATACGGCGCCGGCGAACTACGGATGACCGGCTTGCCAGTGGCCTCGACTTGGAGGCGGTGCTTGCGGCGCCCGAAATCGAGCGCGGCCAACTTGTAGGCTGGACACTCCATCGCTTCCATAAACGCCAGAGAGCCGAGCCCGAACACGCTAGCGAACCACGGCACGCTATGCGCCTGGCAATTCTCGATCAACTTCGGGAACCACTTCAGCGGCGTCTGGGCCTTGGCGTATAGCTCTCCGAGCGTCTGGCCTTCCCAGGGTGCGGGTGCGGGACCATCGCCGCCCCTGAGGGCTAGAAGCTCAGCAGGCAAGAACGCCTGAAACTTGACGATATCGGCTCCGGCGTCGGCTGCCTCGTGGACCAGTTGCACCGCCAGCTCCAGGCTGCCGTTGTGGTTGCAGCCTATCTCGGCCACGACTCGGCAGGGCTGACCTTCACCGATTTGAACGTCACCGATACTAATCATATATATCCCTCTTCGTGTTCTGCTTGCGGTCTACCCATCTAAAGAAATCAAGAATGTGATGATCGATGACCGCACAAAAGAACGCGAGAACGCCTAAGGCGACGAAGAAAGATAGAATAGTCGCCAATACCCAGAATAACATTTCTTACTCCTCCTCCACGGACCGGACTAACCGGTTGTGAGCAGAGTTAGTGTTTGCGCTCTGAACGTTTATATATCCCATAGTCCACGCGCTAGCCCTTCGTCTTCCGCAGCTTGCCGCACAGTACACACACACGCTGACGCATGTAGGTACCGCCAAGAACGGGTCGCCGGCATTGGCACCACTGCTGCTCGCGGATCCACGCGCCTTCGGCGTTCGTACGTTGGCGCAGCCAATCCTGCGCTTCTTGCTTTATTTGGCTGCCCTTGTAAGCGGGACCGCTCATCGCGTCCGATTCCCGCGACGACTAGCCTTCGTCATTCGCAGTCGCACCTTTCGCTTTGGTCCATTCACGCGCGGTAAAGTGACGCCGTCGTTTGGGAGTGTGTGTGTTGACGAGCAAGGTAGGCGCCGGCGGTAACGGTTCACGCGGCACTCGTGGTTTCTCGCGCGCGACCCACTTGCGGAATCGGTCAAAGATCGGCCGAAGCATCTTCAGCGGTCCTTGAGCGGGCCAGGCATATTAGTGCGTCCCGCACGATGTCAGCACTTGCAGTACAGCCAGGCAGACAGCGAGAGGCGCCGTATCAGATACTACTTTGGCTAACGGCCCCGGGCTTACTTCCGGCGGCGTATCACCCCGGCCTACGATCTCGCAGTACCAGCGACCGTCATCCATGCGACCGACTTCAGGCCACAAGTCCGTGGGCAGCCGTTCCATTACCATGAGTGCGCAGTTCATGTCCGTAGACGGCCGCCACTTCCTTCCGAACGTCGGAGAATTTGATTTGCCCCAATTACTAGACCACCTGCCCTCCATACCTATCCACCCAATCTCGCCAGATCGAGGCTTAGGTTCCTGCCACGTCCAACCCATCACCGACGTGGCCACTAAAAGCGTCTAACGCTGGGCCGGCACGCGCCATCATCGGTCCTTCAGCGGCCGACAGCCGCATTCAGCGCATATCCGCTTGGCCGGATCGTCGCGGTCCGGCTCCCAGACATGACGACAGCGCGATTGACGGTCCACGCGCGCCACTTCCTGCTGAAGCTCATGGACCAACTTCGTCAGCTCGCCCGTCGCTAGTGGCTCCATTTATCATATCCTCCCGTTCCAGCGTAGAACCAGCACGTCCCTGCGTCCCTCGCTCACTCGCTCCCAATCCTTCGCCGTAGCCACTACGTACCCAGCGTTGGCGAATGCCTTCACGCTGGCGTGATTGTCCGACTTAATCCGAGCGAACACTCCGCCGTCGTACTCGACTCGTGGCGTCAACGCCTTGAGGGCCCTGGTACCGATGCCCATCCCACGGAAGGCCCCTAGGAGTACGATCGACACCTCGGAGCCACCTCCGGGTAGGAGGGACGCCAGGAATAGCCCCGCGGACTGCAACTCACGCCCTGAGTCCTTCCTGGCGGCCCTGGCTGATCCATACGCCATGTCAATCTCGATCACGAACGCCACCGCGTCCCCAGCCGTCCATTTCCACATCCAGCGCATGTGGCCCCACCACGTCGGCGGTCGAGGGTCCAGGCTGACGGCTCTGATCTCAGGATCAGCAGCCAGCGTACGACAGAAATCCCAGTCCCGCAAGTTCAGCCGACGATAGGTCAGGTGCGGATGCACCGCGGTCAGTCCGGCCATGTGGACGCGCGCGGCGTACCGGGTATGGGCTCCAGTTCATGCCAGATGCAGTCTAGGCCACGCTTGAAGCACGCCCCATCGTTGCACACCACTACAAGCGCGTCTCCGTACAGTGGGAACGCTGTCACCGGATAGCGTTCACCGTCCCCCGTCCGCCAGGAAGAGCGCATCCAACTCAGCGCGCGCGTCGTAATGTTCCGCCGGGACTACGGGATTGCTAATAGGCGTTGCTGTAGTTCTGCTTTCGTCAGCCATCGCTCGTTCTCGTCGCTGCGGTACTTGAATCCGTCTGGGACACGCCGGCCGCTTACGGTCGCGTCTACGCTCCGGCCGCCCGGACCACCGTTCGCCACGTGCACTACCTCGTAGTGCGTGCCGCAATCGTAGGTCCAAGGCCATTCATCCTCGCTCACCAAACTCTCGTGCAGCTTTTCACCGGGCCTTATGCCAATCGCTTTGTACTTGGCGCGCCACTCGGAGGTGGGGTTCTGCTCGCGCCACACCGCTTCCGCTAGGTCCGTCACTCGGTAGCTCGGCAACTTAGGAATCAGCACCTCGCCGCCGCACCCGTCAATCAGCGCCTTCCTAACCAACTCGACCGCCTCGTCCATGCTCATCCAGAAGCGTGTCATGCGGTCATCCGTCAGCGGCAAGCCCTCGTCGGCCTTGGCCTTGGCCCTCCACAGTGGCACCACGCTCCCCGTCGAGCCAGTCACATTACCGTACCTCACGGCCGTGAACCGGCACCGGCCCCCACCCAGCGCGTTAGCCGCCAGGAACAGCTTTTCAGCTGCGAGTTTGCT
>ERZ1292644.1609-Hain-H14-01um-R2-1609-length-11409-cov-6_pt1 | contig 11409 bp, 12 predicted proteins | sample MGYA00564402_ERZ1292644 | MGnify/ENA primary metagenome ERZ1292644 (study PRJEB36523, sample SAMEA6512644) | groundwater metagenome | collected 2019-01-09 | study: AquaDiva: Metagenomics assemblies of 32 groundwater samples | reverse complement strand
GGGGTGAAGGCCTACTCTCTCGGTCCAAGAAAGTCCCCCACTCGCAGAAGGTGTGAAATCAAGATTAGGAGTTAATGGCTGATAAGTGCTTGGAAGCCCGGAAGCAGTAAGCGCTTTTTCCCTGAATACCGGATCGGCTTGAAACTGGGTTAATTCGTAATCAGCGGGCGCTCTTCCTAATAATTTAGTTAAGATTTCTTGTGTCGTTGCCATAGGTTAATAAAATTGATCCCGCTTGAATATATCGTCTCTCAATGCCCCGCCGAGCACATCTATACGCTTAAATAATCCTTCTCCTTCTACGTTCTGGTAAGCAAATTGCTCATCTTGTATGCGCTTCCAAATTTCTTCTAATATCTGTTGAGCGCGCTGGTGATGTACTAATGCCTCTTGGAGCTTTTGTTGTTTCTTTTTGGCATAACTCATTACTTCTTCTACTATTGCTTCATTCCCTTCGTCTACTACATCGGAGAACACGGTTGTTACCGTACTATCTGTTTCTGCTAAAGCCGCTGGCGTGTATTGTCCCCATAAAGTAGTACTACCGGATACATCCGCATTCGGATTGATAAAGTAAAGCCTTCCGTGGTCTGAAAACACCTTTTTCTCATCATCGGGGAAATCTTCTCGGAATTCCTGATAATTGAGGAAGTTAAGTTTCTTGAATCTTTTCCCACCCACTTGCAAAAGCCTGATGCTATCTGGCTTCCACCCTTCGGGATAATTAAAGCCCACTTCTAATGAAGCATCTGCCACATAAGTAGTGTTTATCCGGCCTTCGGTAAAAGGCCATTTATGAGTTCCACTTGCCCATTGATGAGCTTTATCAACCCAGTCATCCATTATGGTATCGGTATAAAAAGCCACCGTGGTGGAAGCACCGAGTTGCACTAATATATCATTTATGATATCTCCTTTTGTTCTCATGTTATGAATTTATACCTACCAGTATCCATTTTTTATCTGTTGCGTCATAGTATAATCCTACTTGCCCTATTCCTGTTGTCGCTACATCCGCTCCGGTACCAGTAAGAATCTGCTGGGTATCATCCGAGGTTGCTTGGTTGGTAATGGTCATATTCTGTGCCGTGGTGTTGTAAAGTATTACTGATTTTGCGTTTGCGGTATTGGTTACGCCTGTAATGTTGAATGCCGCGGTGGGGCCGGATATTCTTACAATCTTGTTTTCTCCTACGTCTATGTTGTTATTGGCTCCATTTGCGGCGGTGAAAGTGCCATAGCCCGTATTTGAATAATGTGTATTGATACCATTATCTCGTAGAGTCCCAGAAGTATTCCCAGAAAAAAATGGAGCAATTATATTGGTTCTATTGGCAAGACCTCCTACTAAATCTATGCCATATGCATCGTTATCCACTAAACGACAATTTAGAATCATAACGTCTGTAGGAGAACCATTTAATTCTATACCGGCATCACCATTATCGAGAGAATAACAATTCAGAAGAAATGCCCTACTTGCGTATATTGCAAACCCAGAGTCATCATTTCCCGAGGCTTTACACGATATGAAAGAATTACCACTCGCGCCCGAATTATTTAAAAACCCGTATTGCGTATTTCCTTCTGCTAAACAAGAATAAAAAGTATTTTCTTCATTACTCCCGCCGGAAAAGAGATTAAATCCAGCATAACCATTACCTATCGCAGAACAGTTATAAAAAGATGTTCTTTTCGATGATCCTATTCCGAAACCGTCATCGCTTGTAGAAGTCCCGTTATAAGAAGATTCTATGTTTCTAAATTCCGAATCTATTATATCAATAATACTAATTCCTCTTGAGACAGTATTCTTATAAACAAATACATTTTCTCCTATAAAATTTGAAACCCTTCGGATTTGTAAAGAGGCGGTTGTATTTGCGCTATTCTTTATGGATAAATTCTTTATTCCGCTATTTCTCACAGCATCGAATACTATGTATGAACTGGAACCGGATATCGTTGGCATAGGCCATGCGTCTTCTATCGTCATTGAAGTGTCGCTTGCGATAGCCGTTATCTTCGCCTGGAAATTTAGATCATTGGGAGTTAAGAAAATTAGGTCGTCCACGGAATAGTTCGTAAAAGTCGTGGAAACGCCGGCTATTGTCGCCGAACCCTCTGTAACCGTTATAGTACCGGCGCTTGTTCTTAATGTACCCAAAAAATTAATATTAGACGCGTTACCGTTAAAATCTATTATCGTTGATTCAATTCCTTCCCCCAGTATTGTTATATCCGAAGAAACTGACAAATCTGTTAATGGTAGATGCGTTCCAGCTAATAATCGTAACACTCCTCCTCCCGCTTCTTTTAATCCATCAAGTGCTTTCTGAATATCCTGCCCGGGAGCCACGTGAACTTCTTTTAATCTTGGATTTCCATAATCCGTGGGAGAACCTCCCGCGAACTGTCCTATAATTTGCGGGTAATAAATGGGGTCATTCGCCTGTGAGGCGACTTCTAATTCGATATCTTCTTTTGTTTCGTTTTCGTATAGTTCTGGCATATTAAGCAAACTCAAAGGTTTCTTTAGAAAGATAACTTACTATCGCGTGTATTTCAGGAGAACTTGCTCCGCTTGCGTTCAGTTCCACTCCCACCTCGTAAATCCTTCCCGGTTTTCCTAGATTGAATATGGCCATAGTTTCATTCGCTACCGAGAAAGTGGTGGTAGCGTCCCCCAAGACTGCGTACCTCCAGTCGGTTTCTTTGTTCTGCTTGAATTTTACCGATACCGAAGTCCCAGAAACGAGAGGGGACATTACCAATGCTACGCTATCCACTAACTTGGAAAGGTGCGGGCTTCCTCCATCAAACTCCAATCCCTCGTAAATTGCGTTCGCTCTTGTAGTAGAACTCACTTGATCCACCCCGTAATCGCTTGTAGAACCGTCTGTAGTGCCCCAGGACGCGAATAGATTGCCATTAAGCACTGATATGGCTCCTATGGTTGAAATACTGCTGCCGGCCACTGTGGAAGCTAAGCGATACTCATAATTCAAGGAATTAGGGCGATTTTTATGCTTTCTTCCATAACTCCATATTCCCGGATAAGTTCCTCCGAAGATTCCGAATACTGCTATGTCATCTAAAATTGAACTTCCTGCCGGATATGCTTGTCCTCCTCCTGGAATACGAGCTAACGCAACCGCATTTTCAAAATCAGCCGGGAATATCTCTCCGTTATCTCCTCCTTGTAAAAGAGCATTTTCTGTCGTAACTAATGTATTTACTCCCTGTACGGGAATTCTTTTTTTCTGTACATAGTTTTGAGCGGTAACAATCCAGCTCCAAATGTGTCCTTCTTCCGAGCCGTCCGACCTATCGGAACCCAATACCACATAATCTCCTCTCTCTTCTAGTGTCTTTATTCTGTTTCCCGGTCGTACATTCAATCTCAAAGGATCAAAGTTACCATCAAAGTCCACGGTGGATAATCCTTCTTCGTTTCCTATCATTAGGGAACCTGAAGCTATCGCCATCGGATGCCATACTGCGCTAGAACTTATCTTATCCGTTTTCCAGTTGACGGTTACATTAGTCCAAGGGTAATCCTTTCCTCCCGTTGACATATCCCTCCTTGAATACTGGGTGGCAGTGGCCCAGAACATATATCGAATGCCGTCTGACAGTTGAAACTCTCCCGCCCCCTTAATTTCTCCCGATTCATCGTTATAGATAAAGGTAACTGCGGGATCGTCTTTCTGGCCCGCGACCGAATAAATAGAACCTGTGGATCCAAAACAGTAAAGTGATCCGTCTGCCGAAGGAACCATATACTGGATTAAGTCGGTAATGGTCGTGGAATCTACCGTAACTACCGAAGAACCGCACTGCAAAATATCATCTCTTCCGTGTATATTAAGAGATTGCCCATGCTTGAAAGCTCCCGACACGCCTTTGTCTGACTCATCTGAAATTCCTCCTCGAAATGTTCTAATAGTGTATGGAATCATTTAATAATCAAATTTATCGAGATCAACTTTGAAATACTTTCCTCTGAAGTAATAAGTATCTGCCCTTGATAACTTTACTTTATTCCAATCTATTTCTTTTACGATTTTCTCTATAAGGTTTCTCAAATCCTCGTTACCAAGAACAAAGAATGTAATTCTCTTAATAAGCTCGGTTCTGCCTTTCATATCAGGAGTTATCTCTGCATTTCCCATGAAGTTGAATATCGTTTCAAGTTCTTTCGTAAACGAGTATTCCTTTCTTGTAAGGAAGTAATATAACTTTCTTAATGGATGCTTGGGATTTATGTATCGTGCCATCCATTGAACTCTAAACCTGTACGCATCGTCTTCCTGCAAAAAGAAAGTGAACCCATCCCGCAGAGTAAGAAATTCCTCTTTATCCGATACTGTCTTTCCCACTTCTGTCATGGCTCTGTAAATCTCTCTTACTGCGGGGCATAGCTTCTCGGGAGGAAACATATCGTATTTTATCTTCTTTATTTCTTCTAAGAGAACTGGCATTGCCACTCCATACAGATAGTTCAATATCTCCTCTTCGCTTTTCTTTTCTTCCAGCATTTTCCATACATGGTTGAATACCAGGTTTTTTGCAAGGTGCTTCAGTTTGGCTAAAGGGCCGAATAACACAGGTCCTCGAGGAAATCCATATAAAGGATATTTCTCTCCTTCTATGAGCATGGCGTAGGAACCATCTTCTAAAGTAACTAATTTCGCTCTCGCCACATCTCCTGTCTTCCAATACTGAACAAATTCGGGAAGTCTTATTTTATAGAGCTTATTAAAGAAAAATCTGATAAACTTGTGCTTCCTCATTTTTGAGAAGGTGATTCATTCCCTTACGCTACTGGGGGATAATTCGTAAGGTATATCCCCCAGTGAACGAATCAACTCTTAATTAGTGCTAAACACTTTGTGCGAACAAAACAGCTCCAGCAGAGCGTCGAAGAATAGGAACTTTCGCTCCGAAGAGATAGAGTCCTTGATACTTCTTAGCAAACTGGTTTTCTGCCTGTACCGTACGAGTTTCTGACCATTTGAATGCAAAGGTGCAGAAAGACTTGTGGAATGCAGGCCAGAGATAACCAGTTGTTCCGGCAACAACCACCGCAGATACATCAATAGATGTAGATGTCGAGTGTCCGACTTTCGTCGAGAAACGACCCTGCGAGGTGATGTGGACATCAAACCCTGCTACCTTAGCGACACGAGCATTTACAATCGTGTCGGTGTAGAGCATTTGAATACCTGATGGCTGAAGTTCAGTCGCCTGCAACAGCATGGTCTTCACGGAGAAGGGAACGACTATGTGCCTATCCTCAATCGGGTTCAAGTCCTTATTCAATATCTCATCAAGCACCGTAAAGTGCTCGTAGATATTGGAACTTGTTACTGTTGTAGGAATGGCTGCCTGAAACTCCCAACCCCATCCACGAGTTGCTACTGTCGGCTTGTCATCTCCGTTGTTGTCAGAAGTAAAGTCCTTACCACCGTAGAGTCCACGAAGAACATCTCCGTTAGGAATCGGGTATCCCTCTGTAGCGTCGTCCCAGTTCACGATAGACACCACGTTGGAGTCTGTTCGTGCGGTAATCCGATACCACTCGGTTGCCCACGTTGCGCCTGAAGTAAGACGAACTGCCTTACCCAAGTCGTCCGTAGTAAACCCAGTAAAGATAACAGTACCATCGGGAAGTTCTGTAGAAGCATCCAAGTTTGTTCCTGCGGTTTGAACAGATAATGTTCCACCAGCAGCAGTTGTTGCGACTGAAGCATGGGTTGCTTCCCCGCTTCCAATTACCCGTGCGTTCTGGCCAAGCCAGTTGCCCGCGCGAGTGCCCGCGCCAAGAACGGCGAGAACGTAGTTATCTACGATTTTCTCGACTTCTTTGGCTGCGTTTGCGATCAAGGTATCGGCAACATCTCCCGCGTCAGCCTGCGTAAACAACTCTTCCACTTTATCAATAGCGAAGTTGTAGTAACGCTGTCGCTCAATAACCACTTCTTCCGAAGTGTCAAAGAGAGGCTGTGTGCTCATATCGGTTCCCGCAGTATATTCCGAGATGGAAATATCGTGAAGGAACGACAAAATGCGGAGCCTGTCTCCGAATGCCTTGATTTCTCCTTCGTAATCTTTATTGACTACAGCGGGAGTTACTGCGGTTTCGTAGAATTTCCTGAGAACTTTACTAGCAAAATTAATTCCGAAATCATTTATCGCCATGTTTTTAGTTTCTTTACTTTTTTATCATAAAGAAACTTTCCTTTTGCCTATCTGACGACCTATATCTTTCCTGAACGAACGAGCGCCTCATACTTTTTCCAATCATTCTGCATAAGGTCTCGTATCTCGTCTGCGGAAAGACTTGGTTCCGGTGGAGTTTGTCCTCCTCCTGATGGCTTTTCCAGACCTTCCCTTACGGGTGGCTCTGGAGCCAACAGATTTGATTCGGCAAGAAATAGTTTTGCTGCCTTTCCGATGGAGAGTCTTTTATTCTCTTCATCTTCAAGGAAAGCATCGAAATCCTCGCGCCTTTCCTTTAATACGGGAAACTGCGCTTCGACTTCTCTACGAGATTCCTTTCGCTCATTGGCGCGGACTCTCTCGTTGAGTGCCTTGATTTCGCCTTTCAATATCTTGCCTTCATCAGAGTATACCTCTTCCGGTTCCTCAGATGGCCCTGAAGTATTAGCGAGCTGCTCCTCGAGTTCTTTCCTTTTCGTTCGCTCTTCTTCAAGAGCTTGATAAGGAACGAATCCCTTTGGAGGTTTCTGAGGCTGTGGGACTTCAGGTACTTCCACAACTTCAGGTGCGGGTTTACTCCCGGTACCAGTGGACGGGTCTGGCGTTACGCCTGTATCTTTTTCCATAAGTTTAACGTCTTAGTTGATTATGTCGACCTTGACGAAGAGGTGTTTAACGAGCTTAGCCACCAAGCTCACAATGTTATTTAAGCAATTGAGTTAAATGGTCTTCTAATAACTCTCTTTCAGTTTTACTCCCTGTCGCGACCTTAAGGATTGAAGAATACACTGTGTGAAGAATAATCAACCTTTCATTCTTTGCCGTTGAGTTATCAAGATTTTTCCATTGTCCTTCTATCGAATCTAATTGGATTTGGCAAAATCTCTTGAAGTCCTCTATCGTAACCTCATCGGGTTTCGATAAAATCCTTTGCTTTTCGTCAAACCATTGCTTTTCTTCTTTCGAGAGTTCTTCTACGTTCTCTATATTCCGCTTTTTAAGAAGTTTAGAGAGAAGTAAGTGCATTATATGTTTCTTATAAACAAGGCGCTTATATTCACCGTTGTATTACTCACATCAGAACCCGCTACATCTGCAGTCCAGTTATTCCCGGTAGCCGCTTGGGGCCATGGTACCGCTGGTATAAATCCAGCCGTATTATCTGCAGGAACAGTTAGTGAAAACTCCACGCTACCTGCAGTTACCGCACGAAAGTCTATATCTACCACTGCATCTGATTGGTTTGCGCATACTATCTGTACTAAATCCAAGTTCACCCCTGCTACTGCCGCAAGTAATGTGGTTTCAATACCAGTTGTAGTGGTTATGTACGCTGTATTTACCAAATCCCTTACTTGATAGGGAGTAATGACTTGTCTTCCGAGGTCATCGAAAGAGGCTTTGACCGTACTGCCATCTGCTATTGCTGTAGGATTTGCAGTACGAGATATTCCACTTGCTACGGTACTTACCGATGAATCGGTTGCAACTACTACCCTTAAGGTTCCGTCATTGTCTACACCTTCGTTTACTGCGATAGCTGTCCCGCCAAGTTGGGTGACATTAATACTATCAGCAGAACCAGTTACTTGTTGTACTCTTACTACGTCAGTAATAGAGGTAATAGTATCTACAGTTGCTGATACGGTTACACCGGAAACAAGGTCAACGCTAAGATTTCCGTTGTCATCGACCTGTATGGGGCGCAATGCGCCTCCTGGATCTTGCCCATGAACTAAATTAGGCATTTTCTTGATACAGCTTATACGGTTCTAGTTGGGCCCCTTGGAACAACCGAGGGCGTATAAGTCTGTAATTAAATAGGCAACCCTTAATAATGGGTTGCCACTTATTGTTTAAGTTAGGCTATTCTATTTTTTATTTCCTAATATCTATTATAGCAAATTATTTAAGATTATGCAAATTATACTCCTAATAATAATGATGTTATGCTTTTTACTGACGTTTCAAGAGCTAATGAATGAGTTACGGCAAGTTTAGGATCATTTGCAGTTCCCGCCGTATCAGCAAACATTTGAGATATGTTATTAACTCCCGTGGGTTGTGTTGCCGCAATATCTTTTGCGGTACGCATTCCAAACTTACTAATACCCGTGAGTGATACATTAGTAAGACCCGTTGAGTTTAGTGCAATATCTGTATATTGATTTCCTGTGATAGCGGATAACGCTACGTCCGTTGCTTGTTTTGTAGTACCCGCTTGGTCAAAATCATCTGTTACAAGGTTTGTATTAGAAGCGGGGGATGTAGTAATAACGCTTACCGAGTCTGTATCAGCATTATTTATAACTACAAACCATATAGAGTAAGTAGCGGCAGAAACCGTATCTCCATTATTCAAAGAAGATGTATCAAATAACGTAAACGCACGGCCTACTGTAAATACCGCCCCGGCTGTTTTTGTATTCTGTAATGCGTATACTTCTCCGGCTTCAGCTGAAGGTGCCGCAGTACCAGCCGCCGCTCCTTGAACGGTAGCATACACCGCACCTTCTTCATTAAGAACACGTCCATCAACGCTCGTTGTTTCAGGATCAACTTGAGGATAAAAAGTGGTAACGGGCATTATTTTTGTTCGTCAATTGGAGTCCGACTTGCGTCTTTCTTTAATTGACTATTAAGAAACAGTCTTAATTCATCGTCTGTTTTTATGTTTCCAAAATCTTTTGAAGTGAATATGACCGTATCTGTTCCGCTTGCTTCCTTTCTTGACTTTCTTCCTTTGAAATGCGGAAGATTGTCTTCCCCTAATCTTTTAGTTCTGCGATACCTTGTAATGGAAACTCCGTTTTCAATTTCGGTAGTAATATCTCCCTCGTAAAACCTGATGGCACATTCAGTTATATGTCCATCATCGGCTCTTGATACATACCAGAATTTGTAGTCAGTTTTCATATTATGCGGTTGCTGTTAATTGCGGTTGCATAGGTTGAGGTTGAGTTTGCATAGATTGTGCTGGTTGTTGCATAGGTTGCTGTTGCATCATCTCTTGCGCTTGCTTTTCTCCTTCTTCAACTTCCTGAAGTTCTGCGGGAGTCAAATCAACCATCTCCAAACTTCTCTTCTGTGCTATTTTTCTAAGCGCGAGATTCATTGGGAACATAGACATAAGGAATTGAAACTTCTGTATGCCTTTTACGTTTTCCTGTTCCTGTTCTGAACTTGAACGGATAATTGGATTATATCCCGCTTCCGAAACCCAATCTCCTCTGAATACTTTTTTCTCAAACATCTTCCCGCTTCTCCCTGTTTTATAAAGTTTCTTGTTACCCCTGGCATTCGCTTCCATAATTGCATACCACTTTCGCGCGAAATCATACCAAGACCGCCTGTAGAACTTAGCCATACTAATTGAACGTTCCATCGCCTTACCTACTAAGATTTCCACCTCTCCGAGGGTTTGTTTCTTTTGTTCTCCTATACCTTTTTCAATTGCGGTAGCTCCCGTGCCTCTCTCTACCACCGCAGTAAGAAAATTAATTGCTTCTAAGGTATCGTCTAATCCCGATATGTTTACCGGAAGAATAGTTTTATTAGGATCGCCTGGGGCCGGCAACATCCTTCCTGGTCCAGGTTCATAGGTTTGGGGCTGGTATCCTTGGTTAGTAGAATCATACCAGTGCATTTGAAAGTTTTTAAGAGTGCGGTTTTCCGATAACTGTGAAAACCAGATATTAATAAGTTTATTAGGTACGCGGATCAAATCATCTATTGAATCACTCCATAAGTCGTTTGTTTCTATATCATCTGCCCAAGTAACAAACGGGTATTCTTCTATGCCTATTAACTCCTTTAGGTTCTTATCCAGAAGCTCTATAGTGTCATCACAATAGGTTACCACCCGCCTTTCAAACTTCTCGGTTTTGGTATTCCAGATATTCGTGTAATGCTCGGTAAGATTTGCAATTACATCTCCGCCAGAGAAAAGAGGAAAATCATTTGAACTTACTCCCATTGCTTCAAGACGTTCCATCCTCTTTTCCCATTCTTCTTTGTTGCGGGCTGACTGTACGATTCCGTCTTTGCTATAAGCCCACTTTTTAAGAGTGCTTTTTCCTTCCTCGCTGTATTTCTTATCCGCAAGAACCTCTCTCACAGAACGAAAGATATTCTGATGAATAACGAAACGCGCTGATTCTATATCGAGTGGATCCATTAAAGGGTCATATACCACATCGTAAATATCCAGCGCGTGAACGGAAGGATAAAACTCTTTTCCTGGTACTATCTTTTTTGTGGGTCTGCCGTAACGAATGGCTGTTTTCTTGTCCTGCATATCAATCGCTTCAATGTTCCTTTTATCTGCAAAGTCTTCCCACATACTCTGCATAATCAGTTCTTTCATTTCGTCTCCCGATAACTCTTTCCATTCCACGGTTGGGGTTTCATCTATACGCGAAAGAATAGTCTTCTCGGTTTCCTTCATCAACGGGATATTAACCGCCTGACGCTGGGTCAGGCGGTTTGTTCTTACTTTCCCCCGTGAAAGTTCATAGGTCTCGTTCCAGTCATCATGCTTACGCTCCTGAAACAAACGAGCCACTTTCTTCTCACGTTGGAGCTTTTCCATTAAGTCCGACTTCGGACTAGGGGAAGTTGTTGTTTCGTATATGGGCATATAAAAACGGGGCTATCTTATAGATGCCCCGCTCGGTGTTCGAGTTGAGGTATTCGATTGTAGTACCTCTATTATAGCACCATCTAATAATTTATGCAAATCAAGATCGGGTTTATTCTTTTTCCACTTCTTCAAATGTACTTCTATTTCTTGTAAAGTCCCCTCAAAATCAAAATGAAGATTCATACTCCCATTCCTTATATTGAATAATCCCTGTGAAATAAGCGTATGGAGAACTCTCCTGCATTTCTCTGTTTCCTCAAATGATACTCCCTCCAAATTTATAGTTATAGTTCCTGTTTCTTTCATCTAAAGACCTATGCTCGGATAATACGGCTTTATTGCTTCCGAAGCTCTTCCATACATTACTGTTCTCTTGTGCGAGTGTATCGCGTACCGCATAGCGTCCATAAGATGATCGTTAAACTTCTGCGGTTGTTCTTTGGGGTCTTTCTCAAATACTCCCTGTTTCTGATCCATCCAATGATACATACTCATTTCATCAATAGTCTCCTTGCAATCCCTGTATACAAAGAACCTTCCTT
>ERZ1292644.1607-Hain-H14-01um-R2-1607-length-11416-cov-5_pt1 | contig 11416 bp, 27 predicted proteins | sample MGYA00564402_ERZ1292644 | MGnify/ENA primary metagenome ERZ1292644 (study PRJEB36523, sample SAMEA6512644) | groundwater metagenome | collected 2019-01-09 | study: AquaDiva: Metagenomics assemblies of 32 groundwater samples | reverse complement strand
CCGAGTTGTCCGACGAGTTCGGCATCCTCGACCTCGGCGGCGGGCTGTTCCAGGCCAAGGACGAGCCGAACCGGATGCGCCGCGAGAACATGGCCGTCGCCGTCGAGGTGCGCGCTCGTGGCGTCTTCGACCTCGGAAGCAGCCGGCCCGCGAGGCTGATGCGCCGACAGGTCGGCGGCTGGGTGGAGATCCCGGCCGATGTCACCCCGGACGACATCGTGCCGGGGTGGTCCGTGCGCAAGACGACCGAGCCGAAGGATGAAAACTAATGCGCCAGACCGACGCCGCCATTCAGAACTGGTTCATCGGCTACGCGCTGGACCGGATCGAAGGTCCCCGCAGTTCGAGCGGCACCAGCCAGGAGGCGCCGTTCGTCCGCAACGAATACCGCGACCGCATCCCCAACGCGCAGGCCGCCGACCACGCGATGGAGGCGTACCGGCTGGCCGGCGAGTGGGACGACTGCGTGGGCTGCTCCTGCCATCTGTCGGCGCCGTGCCACCACTGTGAGAACGAGCACGACGAGGACGACGGGGTGACGTGCTGATGTCCATGCGTCCCGAGCCCGAGTTCGGGCCGTCCGGCTGCGGCCAGTGCGGCTTCCCCCGCGGCCGCCACTGGTTCAGCCACAGCCACGACTTTGCCCGTCCGACCGACGCGCAGATCCTGGCCCGCATGCTCAACCGGCGCGCGCTCCGTGCGACCCCGGACCTGCTGTTACTTCCGCCGATCGGTGCGACCCGGCTCGGACACGTTCTTACCCCGTGCGGCTTGTCGAGACTCGTTGCCCGCCGCGCCTGGTCACCGCCGGCCCGCTGGTTCTGCCGTGTGTGCGGCATGTACTGCGGGCGGTCCGGTGGCACCGAGTACGGGGCCGCCGCCATCCATCCCTGCAAGACCTACGACGTTGAAGGGAATCCGCTATGAGCGGCATCACGATCCACGTGTATGACGGCGACGCCGAGGCGTACAACGACCACGACGAGCCCGGCACTATCGGGCAGCGCGACCCGGGCGGTGAGAGGTACTTCACCGACGGGGAAGAACTCGGCGCGGCGATGACCGTGGTCGGACTGCTGCGCGACGGCAAGCACTTCGACGTGCGGCAGTGGATCAACTGATGGGCGCGAAGAAGCCACCGGTCCCGGTCCGGGTCGGCCAGATCTGGGCCGACACCTACTACGGCAACAAGGGCCGTACCGTCCGCGTGGTCGAGATGGACGGCGCCCGCGCCACTGTCGAGGTCGTGGCCTGCGCAGCCAGCGCGTGGACGGACACCATCGGCCGGCGAAGCCGAGTGCTCTATGGCGACCGCGGACTTCGCGGCTACCGGCTCGACCGCGATGCCGAGGCAACGCCCACACCCGACGACCGCGGCGCCGACGACCGCGCCTGGCTCGCCCACGTCGCGACCCTGCGCCGGGTGAAGCTCACCTTCAACGAGGAGGAGATCTGGGCGCTATACCGGCTGGCCGCCACCGAGATGACGACCACCACCCCGTGCCTGCTCCTGGAACCCCACGCCGAGCACGAGCGGGCGATGGGCACCGCGCTCGCGAAACTGTCGGTCGCGCACACGGACCTGAACGCGCCGAAAGCGGGAGACATCTGATGGCCGCCCGCTACGCCGCCGGAACCGACGTGCCCACCGACCGGTCCCGCAACGAGATCGAGAAGACCCTGCGGCGGTACGGAGCTGCGCAATTTGCGTACGCCTGGGACGATTCGCACGCCATCCTCGGCTTCACTGCCCACGACCGGCAGATCCGGTTCGTGATCCCGCTGCCGGATCCGTCCGACCGCGAGTTCACCATCACCGAGACTGGCCGGCAGCGGTCCTCGACCGCGGCGGCCGATGCCTACGAGCGGGCGGTACGGCAGCGCTGGCGGATCCTCGCGCTGGTGGTGAAGGCGAAGCTGGAGGCGGTCGAGTCGGGACTCTTCACGTTCGAGGACGAGTTCCTGGCGCATGTGATTCTCCCCGGCGGGGTGACGGTCGCGGACACGATCCGGGCCCGTGTCGCCGAGGCGTATGAGACCGGGCAGGTTCCGCCGCTGCTCCCGGACTACCGGCGTGCGCTGCCGTCTGGCGGCGCATCGTGACCGCCGAATTCGTCGAGCCCGAGGGCCTGACCGTCGGCGACCGTGTGTCGTGCGGCTGCCCCGTGGAGCTCCGTGACATCCCGTGTGGCTGGCACCGGGCGCGGCCCGGATATCCGACGCCGAACTGCCGAAGATGCCAGTTCAGGGTCCTCGGGGTGTGGCATTCCCCTGACGTATGCAAAGGAAGGAACGCCAATGTACGGAATTGACCCGCTCTACCACCTCCCCGAAGGCGCCTCGGATCACCATGGCGGCATCCGAGTTCTCGCCGTCCCGGCGAACCTGGACGTCTACGAGGCGCCGAAGCTTCGGGAGGCGGCCATCGCCACTATCGCGCGCGGCCGGTATCGCATCGTCGTCGACCTAGCTGGCCTGGCGTACATCGACTCGACCGGGATGGGTGTCCTCGTCGGGATGAAGAAGCGCACCGAGGCCCACGGTGGCTGGGTGCGCCTGGCGCGGGTGCCCGAGGACATCGGCCGGCAGTTTGGCATGGTCGGGCTGCACAAGGTGTTCGTGATCGCGGACACCGTCGAGGGCGCGATCAACTACGAAACCGAAGGAGCCGAAACCGCATGATCGTCACCCCAGACCCGGCGCTCGTCCGCAAGATGGCCAACACCGCGATCGGCTACGTCACCCACGACTACGTCCGGCAGCGGTTCGCCGAGTGCGCCCTGGCCGAGCACGGCATCAACGAACACGACATCCCGACGTGGTCCGCGTACTACGACGCGGTGATCGCCGACATGGAAGCGGCGACCGCCGTGGGGATGTGGCCCGACCTGGGAACACCGCGCACCTGCCGGTCGGCGAGGAGATCATCGGACGGGGCCAGGTTCGGCGAGGTGGGCGACTGATGCCCGACATCTGGCTGTTCTTCGCGGCCTGCGGACACCCGTTCGGCCTGCTCGACGCCGACTCGCGCTCACAAACCGAACGGCAGGCGTGGAACCAGTTCTACGACACCGAGAAGGAGCGGCGTGCGGCCGAGGGGCGCGGCGTCACGTGCCGGGGTGTCAACCGGGCCACGTACAAGGCCGAGTATCTCAAGTGGATGCTCAGTGGCTGCACCTGCGGAACGGCGGGTGCGTGATGGCCGACTGCACGATCCGTACCGAGTCCAAGTCGTGGCGGATCATCGCACTCCCGAATCCGACGTGCGGCGGCGAGATGCGCAAGGCCCTGACCATCGCCGAGCAGGAATACCAGGCCGAGCATGGCCGCGCCAGCGAGTGGGACAACACGTTCACGATCTCCGCGGCCGACAAGGCGATTGAGATCCGGTTCGAACTGAAAGAGGGGAACTGATGGGCTGGGCGAGCGGCGGCGAGGTCTTCGACCCCGTCGCACAGAAGCTGATCGACCTCGGTGCCGACGACGACATCCGACACCAGGTGTGCTCGGTCCTCATCGCCGCCTTGCGGAACCGCGGGTGGGACACCGAGGGCGAGTCCCTCGGCGGGTTCTACGACGACCCGGCGATCGTCCAGGCGTTCCGGGACCACGACATCACACAGACGTGCGGCGACGAACGTCAGATCCAGGACGTGTGGACGTCCTGCGAGAAGGAACTCGGCCACAGCGAGGACATCCACAGCGACGACAACGGCAGGGAGTGGATCTGATGGCCGACGAAGGCGCGTTCGCCCTCACCCCTGGCCCCGTGCAGCCGTCCCACATCCGCGCCCTCGTCACGGCCGGACCGGGCCACGCAATCGCCATCGACGACGCCGGCGAGGTCGTCATCGCCGCATGGACTGCCCCCGACGCGCTCGCCGACAACGGCGCCTACACCTATGTGTGGACGTGGCGGGAGTTCCACAGCCTGTTCGGCCACCAGGACAAACTGAAACTGACCAAAGTCTGGCTGGCGCGGCTCGCCGGGATTGCGAACCGGCAGTTGCGCGCCATCGCGAACCGCGAGGACTACGACACCGAACTGTGGCTGCGGTACCCGCAGCCCGGCGACGATCCGTTTGACCGGCTCGCACACGCCGTCGCCACATCACAGATCCGGGAGATCCGGGACCCGGACAGGCTGGCCAGGGCCCGCGCCGAAGTCGCGGTCCGCTCCCCTCTGACACGCGACTTCGGGGGGCGCCGCGGCTACGACCTGACGTTCGGGGACCTCGACGACCTGTACCGGCGGCTTACCGAGACGGAGGGCAGCGATGACTGACTTCCCCGCCGGCCTGCTCGACTACTTCGCGGCCCGCGAACAGCAGCGGCAGCACGACATCGACCAGGCATGGCCGCAGTTGCAGGCCGACATCGACGGCTTCGTCACCCGGTTCCGCGACAGCCCCGACCTCGCCGGCGGTGTGGCCAAACTCGTCCGGGAACTCGCCGTGGCGGCGTTCGTCCGCGGCACGATACACGGGCCGTTCGTTCGAGCCGACGCACCGACCGACAACTTCATGCTGCATGCGGCGCGCGAGACCACTCAGTCCATGTCGGACCTGTACCCGGCGTGGGCGCTGCTCGACGGGCGCACTGAGACGGAGGAAGACGATGACTGACTTCACCCCGCCGTTCCTCGGCGGCAACGACGCGACACCGTTGACCCCGCCGCGGAAGCCACTGCCTCCCGCTGCGGACGAAGCGTCGTGGAACGCGTTCTTCGGGTCGCTCGGTCGTACCGAGAAGGTCCGGCTCGCAGCGCTCGAACTCGCGTTCCGTACCGGTGCCGGATACGCCGAGATCTACAACTTCTGGCGAGCCGAGAGGATCGCCGCGTTCGCCAGCGGCATGAGCCCGGCGTCGCCGGAGTTCCCGAAAGAGTTCCAGCCGTCCGACGCGTTCGAGGACGACAATGCCTGAGCCCGGCCGCTGGCGCATGTTCGCCCACCGCTACGCCGACGGCGACCTCCACAACCTCGGCGCGCGCAGGTACGTCGAGATGCACGGTACGAAGCTGCCGATCGTCGAGGTGGACGTTGCCGAGGTTCCCGACGGCGACCCGACCGCAACACACTGGGGCTGGATGCGCCCGAACGACACACAGCCGGTCATGATCTACCCGCGCGAGGTGCTGTTCAGGGTGTGCTTCCCCTACGGGGTCGAGGTTGAGGTTGCCTCCGGCAAGGGGCGTGTCGTCCGGCTGGCCGTGGCCGAGGTGGAACCGGACGGCGGCGCACCGCAGTCGACGGGGGACCGCTGATGCCCGCCATCCCCGCCGCCGACGCCAAGGAGATGTCCGCGAACCTGGCTGCGGCGATGGCCGACCTCGCGAAAGTCGCTGCGGCGATCGACAGCCGGATCGCCACCGAGGCCAGGAAGCGTGGCGACCAGCTTGGTGTCGGGTATGCCAAGACGGCGCGCGAGCAGATCGACGAGAAGGACGCGGAGCTCCGGCGTCAACTCGACCTGGTCGCCGAACTCCGACGGCAGATGAAGCACCTGGAGCGGCACGCCGACCGGTGTTTCCGGCTGGAGAAGGCGATCAGAGCCGCACGGTCCGACGGGGCAACAACGATCAATGTCGGGTTCCTGCTAGACATCATCAACGCGCCGGCCACGCCGGACGAGAAGGAGAACTGAACCATGCTCACCCCCCGAAGAATCATCAGCGCCGTTGCGCTCGCCGCAGCACTCACCGGCTGCGGCAGTAACAGCACGCCCGTCAGCTACGCGCCCGCCGCCTACGGAGCCAACGGCCAGTGCTATTACGATCAGAGCCCCGCCGAGGCGACTGCACTGCTCGCCGCAGGCCTCTGCCCGGCCGGATGGGTGCCCACGCCGATGCCGCTGGCATGGCAGGAAGAGTACTGGGGTTACTATTCCAGCCCCAGCTACTACAACTCGTACGTCCCGATGTCGTACCGCACCGTCTACGTCACCCACGAGACGACATTCCACACCACCTACGCCGCGCAGATCAACACCGCGTCCGCGAAGGCCGTGTACAAGGGATCCAACGGCAAGACCGTCACGGGACCGAAAACCGGCACCGTTCAGTTCGGCGGTGGAAGCGCACGCCAGCAGTCGTTCGGCGGCGGATCCGGACGGTCCAACGTGACCGGCGGTACCGGCACCTCCGGCGGTTCGAAGTCGACGACCGGCGGCGGCAAGTCCACGTCGGGCGGATCGTTCGGCGGCGGGTCGGGACGTGGCGGGTCATCGAGTGGCGGGACCGGCCGCTGATGGACGAGCTCACTCCGTACTGGACCGTGTGCGGGATCTGGCCGTCCACGAAGGAACGCTGGTCCGGGCACTACCAGGCCGACCAGCCGCGCATCGCTGAGGACCTCGCGCAGATGGAGGCCCGCGAGAAGGGCGGCACGCTGTGGGTGTCGAACGTGTTCGAGGGCCGACTGCAGGCCGCTGACACTTACGCTCGGTGGGTGGACCCGGACCTGATCGGCGAGGACGACCTTTAGGCCGGCTCGCACTCGTGCCGGCAAAAACGAATCCGTACTAATAGAAAGCCCACCATGTCCAATCTGAACCGCCGCCACATTGCCATCGTCCTGGACCGCTCCGGATCAATGGTCACCGTCAAGACCGACACCGAGGGCGGACTCAAGGCGTTCCTCGACGCACAGCGCGACGCGCCCGGCGACACCACCGTGTCGCTGTACCAGTTCGACACCTTCTATGAGCCGGTGTACGAGAACCTCGCGCTCGACCAGGTCCCCGAGTTCACGCTGACCCCGCGCGGCGGAACCGCGCTCCTAGATGCCATCGGCCTCACCGTCACGGGCGTCAAGGCGCAGATCAAGGCACTCGGCCCCGACGACCGGCCCGGCGAGGTTATCCTGGTGATCCTTACCGACGGCGAGGAGAACTCCTCCCGCGAGTACACGCTGCCCGCGGTCAAGAGGCTGATCGAGAAGCGCCGCGAGAAGGGGTGGCAAGTGCTGTTCCTCGGCGCGGACCAGGACGCGATCACCGTCGCCACGAACATGGGCATCGGGACCGGCCAGACCATCGCCTACGCGAGTGCGAACACGTCCGGCACGATGACCTCGGCTGGCCACATGGTGGCCCGCGGCACGGCGTCGGGACTGTACGAGTTCACCGACGAGGAGCGGACTGCGGCGAAGTGAGTTCCGGGCCGGCGCAACGCACCGTCTTCCGCACCCACGACCTGGCGGACGGCGACAAGGACATCGACGTACTCACGCTCGACGGCATCGTCCTGACGCCGACGTCGGACGTGCCGGTGTTCATCGCCGGCTGTCGGCACATGGCGATCCGGACCCGACTGGAGATCGACACCTCGGGCGGCGTGCCGACGGTTACCGCGATCGTGTTCATCCTGCCGGACGACAGGAGTTGACGGTGGCTGACGAAGACCTCGGCGACGCGGTCGCTGCGCACGCCGACGAGTCGCTCGCGATCGCCAACGAGACGTTCGCTGCGGCAGCCGAGAGCTGGGATCTCACCGAGAAGCAAGAGCCTCGCGGCGCGCGGATCGCCCGCATGTGGGCCGACCAACTCCGCGAAGCCCTGCACGGCTTCGGCCCGGGCAACGACGAAGCCGAACGGATCCTCGACCACTGCTTCCGGAACCGGCCGTGCAACGACTGCGGCACCCCGATCGGCAGCCCCCACGAACACGGATGCGACGTCGAACGGTGCCAGTACACCGGGATCCAGTGGATCCAGTGCGGCGGCTACGGCGGCTGGTGGACCTGTGAATGCGAGGACACTGACGCCGACGACTACACCATCCACGCCTGCGGCCGGACGCCCCACGACTGCGGGTCGGAAGTCTGGGACGGCGTCTGGCCCGGCGTCGAGGAGGCGGTGGAGTTCGGCTGGTACTCGGTGTTCGCGCCGCCATGGGTAAGGGTCGGTGTCGAGTGGCCGGGCGCGACACCGGACCTGAACCGGATCAATGGCGTGGAATGCGAGTGGGACCGCGAGGCGGCGCGGTGGGTGCGACGGTGATCAGCCTGCCACCGAAGGCCTTCGACCAGACCCTGACGTTCTCCGTGGACGGCGCGAACTGCCCGACCTGCGATCTCGCGGTGACCGGCGCGGAGGTCACGGCCGGGTTCCTGGCGGTCGAGGACGGCTCGGTGCCGGGACCGGGCGGCTACATCGGGTTGAACGTTTCCATCACCCACGCGAGGGATTTCAGGCTGCTGCCGTGCGGCTGCGGGTTCGAGCCGGGACCGCCGGGCGATGACTGAGCCGGCGCCGATCCCGAACCTCGCGGCCGTCGTCCGGGCTGCTGTAGACGAGGCGGTCGTCCGGGACCCGCGCTGCACGGCGAAGATTCCGCCGCACCCGCTGACGCTCGACCGGACGATCCTTGAGTCGCCCGCGGATCCGGAGCCCTGGCCGGCGGTCGACATCGGCCGGTTCCTCGACGAGCTGCCGGACATGGAGTCGCGGACCCCAACGCCGGACTACGGCGGCGCCCTGCTCGACATGGACAAACTCAACCGGTTCATGACCGCCTACGCCGACCTGGCGCCCATCGAACCGCTCGAGCTCACCCAGGAGCAGTGGGACCTCGCGAAGGCCACCTTCCCCGAAGCGGCACCCGGGACGCCCCGTCCGATCTTTTGCGTCCCGGTCCACGTCGTCGAACGCATCGAGGACTCGACCCCATTCAAGTTGTGGCTCGAGAAGGTCAAGGCTGAGTGTGCCGAGGCCACGACGGTCCCGTTCCCGGAGATCGGCGCACAATGGCGTCTGTGACAGAAGCGACCACCGAACCATCCGCCGCCGATCTCATCACGGCGGTCGCGCCGTTCCTAGAAGGCGCCGCATCTCAACTGTTCGAAGCCCTCGGCCAGGTTGGCAAGTTGGCGCAGGACATCCTCGACTCCCGCATCGTCTGCTTCCAGTGCTTCACCGACCACACGACCGCGCAGCGCGCCGGCATCCCCGAGGGCAGCCTGCCGCCGCTGAACGTCGCGAACCTGATCCGCGACGGCCGAGGCGTCTGCTTCAATCATGCGGCTACGAGCGTCATCCTGCTGCCGGGGCAGCGCTGATGAGCAGCGTCTACCGCGTCCTGTGCCTGTCCCACGACCCGGCGATCCACGTCGCCAGGTGGGAGAACGACGACTGCGAGGCGGCTATCGCCGCGGCGCTCGACCCCGCGACTCGCGAAGACCTCGCCGAGCATGAGCGCTGCGATCTGATGGTGGGCAGGTACAGCGCCGGGTTCGTCGAGGCTTGCTGTCCCGCGCGGCAGGGGCGCCTGGCTCACGGTCGGCACATTGCGCCCCAATGGATCGACCACAAGTACCTGGCGCTGCTGTCGGCGGCGCTTGATGTCGCAGACGGCCCGCTGGCGACGGCTGTCGGAGAGATCACCCGGCATGGCTGTTGGACCGAGCAGCGGATCCGGCGGCTGCGGATCGAACTCGGGCTCGAGATCCCGGCTGCGTGGAGGGACGTGGCGTGAGCGGCCACACCCTGTGGTCGGAGACCCGGAAGCGGCGCCAGCCCGTCCTGCGGGTCCATGTCCGCCGCGACAGCGAAGGCATGTGGTTCTGGTACCACTGGACGTGTCGCCGGGCCGAGGTGCAGATCGGCACGTTCGACGAGGCCCGGGAGTCGGCACTCGCGCACAACTGCGGATCGCCGCGTCCGGCCGAGAAGCCACTCAGCTGGCATATCGAAGTCGACTGCGACCGGAACCGGCTGAGCGCGTCGTGGCTGTGCCCGGACTGCAAGCAGTACTGCGCGTCCCACACGCCGTGCGACTGCTGTTTCGACACGCGGGACGACTGACGTGAAGACCAGCGCCCACTGCGACGAGGCGTGCGCCCGTGCGACCGCGAACCTGATCCGCGGCCTGATCCGGGTCGCATCCCACATGTCGGGTTGGCAGCAGGTCGGGGCGTTCTCGGCGATCGCCGTCGGGGCTGCGGTGTGGTTCGGTTGGGACTGGATCCGGTACTGGCTGGGGCAGTAGGTGGCCTAAGTTGGTGGCAGGTGAATCCGAACCGGGCTTGCGGACCGGCGGTAGGCTGAGTGCGAACTCAGTGTCGGACTTTGGGCCGGCTTTAACGAAGGGGCGACCAGCGATGGTCGCCCCTTTCGCCGCCAACTGATTCGCCCCCGCCAGCATCGGGGCGTAGCTTGGCGAGATCCACCATCCGCCGGCATCTGAAGCGCGGCGGGTATCGAGAGGAACCAGGCCAGTGGCAAAGCTCAACCAGATCATCGCCGTCGAGAAGGGCGTCAAGTCCAAGTCCTACGCCGAGTTCACCGAGGCGCACCACGCCGTGCAGAAGCAGGCGCTGCTGTCCGGGATATCCCGGACGTACCAGCCCAAGGACGAGGACGGCGAGCAGCTGCCGCCGGAGTCGACGCGGGTGCAGATCAGCGCCGAGCGCATCCTCCAGGACGCGGCGGCGAACCTCACCCGGCTGTTCGACGTGACCGCGACGAAGGACTGGGCGAACTGCGAGGCCCGGGCGGACGTCGTCCTCGACGGCCGGACGCTGCTGACCGCCGTCCCGGTGTCATACCTGCTGTTCCTGGAGAAGCAGCTCAATGACATAGCCACCTTCGTCAAGAAGCTGCCGGTGCTGGACGGCGCGGAGTCCTGGACCCACGACCCGTCGACGGACTGCTGGAAGACCGAGCCGGTGCGGACCAACCGCACCAAGAAGGTCCCGCGCAACCACGTGAAGGCCGAGGCCACCGAGAAGCACCCGGCCCAGGTCGAGGTCTACCACGAGGACGTGTCGGTGGGCACCTGGATCACGGTCAAGTTCTCCGGCGCGCTGCCGGCCAGCCGGGTCAACGAGCTCGCGGCCCGGGTGGAGAAACTGGCCACCGCGGTGAAGTTCGCCCGCGAGGAGGCCAACGGCCACGAGGTCACCGACCGCACCGTCGGCGAGGCCGTGTTCGGGTACTTGTTCGCCTGAAACCCGGCGGCGGCCCTCGGACGGCTTCGGCTAGGATCGTCGGCGAGCACAAGTTGAAGCTGAGACTGAGACTGAAGGACGCTCGGCGATGTTGGAGGTTCGAGTCCTCCCCCGCGCATTCCAGGCGCGGGTAGCCCAAGGGAAGAGGCGCGTCGAGGCCACCGAAGTTCAGATTCTTGCTCCAAGCTCATGCATTGCCGTCGATCGCCGGATCGAACGGACGCGGGCAAGAACGCCGAGGCTACGGGTTCGACCCCCGTTCCGACCGCCATCATGGTCGGATAGCTCAATAGGCAGAGCGCGGCGCCTGAAGAGTGACCTGCGTCCTTAAACGCCGTCGGCGTGACCATGTGGCGGCACCTGACATCAGTCACTGGAACTGACACAGTCATAGGGCCTCGGGAGATGGCTACCGCTCCCGGGGCTCGCTGCTGTTTTACGGGTCCTCGGTGCCCCGGTCGGCTAGC
>ERZ1292644.1606-Hain-H14-01um-R2-1606-length-11418-cov-6_pt1 | contig 11418 bp, 26 predicted proteins | sample MGYA00564402_ERZ1292644 | MGnify/ENA primary metagenome ERZ1292644 (study PRJEB36523, sample SAMEA6512644) | groundwater metagenome | collected 2019-01-09 | study: AquaDiva: Metagenomics assemblies of 32 groundwater samples | reverse complement strand
TTGCTGAAAAATTTGGCACATGGGATGATTTATTTGAATATATTGGTGAGCATACAGATGGAGGGCATGAAAGTGGTTATCGCATTATAGCAAAATATCAAAAGAATAAACCAGATATAAAGGATACATTAAAATTTTCTTTAGTTACCAAAGAAGTTTTAACTACTAAGAGGTGAAAAATGTCAAGTCAAGCATCAATAGATAGGGTAAAAGAGCGATTAACGGGTCAAACAACCGTTAAATCAACCTCTATAATAGAGGAGATAGAAGATACAAGACAGTATAAGATAACTCTCAACTGCTATAACAACGACCATGAGAAATGTCAAAGTTGTAGTTGTGAGTGTCATAAACCAAAGGAGGTCAAAAAAATGCCAGTAAGTCAAAAAGCATTAGAACCAAGTGAATATAGTATAGATAGGAAGAGAGCAATACTTGAAACCCATAATATATTTGTAGGAACAAGTGATGAGGAAGTGAAAGAAAAGTTTGAGAAATTGACAGATGAACAAAAAAGGAATGGAACTAAGGTAAAGAAAGAAATAGATAAATTAAAACAAAAATCAGAACCCAAACCTGCTGACTACATATCAAGTATGAAAATACCTTGTAGTAAGTGTGGTGTAGAGAAGATGGCAGGACAACCAAGACTTGGTAAACTGATAGCCAAACATGGTTCTATTGAGAAGTTAAAACAAGAGTATAAGTGTAAGGGGTGCAGGTAAAATGGAAGAAGTAAAAATAGAAATTCCGTTAGAGTATGCAAAAAACCTATACAAAGTTTTGGAAGACCATGTTAGTATGGGGTTTGAAATAGTATCAGAAGATATTAAAAAGACAATTTCAAAAAAAGCATATAAAAAACTCATGACCATATTTTATAAATACCATAACGCAAATTGTGGACCATTTAATAGGTATTTAAAAAAATTAATTGAAGACCAAAACAAAACTAAAATAGAAAAATTGAAAGAACTGTAGGTAATTATATCTACTCAAGTATATACTTAAATAATAACCTTTATATATAAGTTAACAAATAAAAAACCAAATATAAAGGGTGAATGAAAGTTGAGAATGTGGTTAATAAATACAGAAATAATGTGTAGGCAACATCTATTAGGAGAACATTTAGAATGTCATATGTTTGTTTCTCATATCAATAAACAAAAATCAATTAGAGGTTATCTTGACAACAACCTATTAGAACCGTTATCTTTAACTAAAAGACATAATCAATTAGTTAAAGAGATGATACAAAGGGGATATCATCATAAATCACCATTAAACACCGTTAATTTGAGTTATTTGAGTGGTGTTAAAGATTGGAAGATAAATATAGATAGAAGTTTAAAAGAACTCTTAAAACGATGTAATGAGTGTCAAAAACGATATAAACAAAGAGTGAAAAAATGATAGCAAAAATACAAAAAAGTTATCAGTTAACAATAGGAACAAATGATGAGAAAGCAACTATAGAAGATATAGATAAAATAGCTTTAGAATTTGAACAATTAGGTAATGCTAAATTACCTGTAAGAGTTCATATATTTGAGGTGAAGAAAAATGAGAAATAAAGAAGTCATAGAGTATAAGAATATAGTAGAGTTGGAAAAGGGTATAAAACAATTAGATAGAGCAGTACAATTTCCGGTGTTTTATAAACCATCAATAGGAGAAAATAAGGGTAAGATGGTACAGGCAAAAGAGCATAGTGCTATCTTTAATCTTGATAGGAAACATGTGGCGGGTATCATGTCAGATAGATATACCATACTACAACATCAAGATGCCTTTAATGCAGTGGTAGACTCATTAAAGACCATAAATACCAAGATACATGGTAAAATAACCGCTTATAACGGAGATTTGGTCTATTTATACGGGTCTTTTACTGATGTATTAATCAAAGATGATACCAAACAGGGTATGGAGTTAGGGTTTAGAATAGCCAACTCTTATAATATGTGGTCAAGTTTTAGTGGGTCTGCTTACACATTTAGATTGGTATGTTCAAATGGAGCAATGTTGAAGAAGTTAATACCAGAAGCAAAGTTCACTAACAAACATTTTGGTAAGGTAATGAATTATCAAGATATTGTAAGTGAGTTTATTAAGAAGTTGGTTAGTAGTGTCCCAATATTAGAAAAGAAAGTCAGTGAAGCAATTGCCGATACTGTTGAGTGGAAGTTGGTTGAAAAACTACTACCAAAAATGATATTAATGAAAAAACATAAGGAGGCGATAGAAAAAATATTGATTCAGGAAAGGAAAAAGAAAGGTGAAAAATTGTCAAGGTGGGACATTTACAATACCTTTACAGCATATGTAAGTCATGGCGAAAAAATAAGTGTGTACTTGGAAAATTTCTTAAATAGAAAAGCAGAACAATTGTTAATGATGAAAGATATACAAGTTTTAATTAAAGAATAAAAATAAACTAATGGAGGTTAAAGAAAATGGTACAAAAAATACAGTGTACAAAATGTAAGAAAGAAAAGCAGGCTGGAGAACCAAGATTTAGTAACTTGATGAAAAAATTTGGTGATGAAAAGAAGTTGAGAGAGGAGTATTTGTGTAGAGAGTGCAGACCAAAAAAAGGAAAAACAACCAAACTAAAAGGTAGTGTAGAGGATAAAGTAAGACAGTTGAAGAAAGAAAATCCTGAAATGTCCTATACTGACATAGGAAAGAAAGCGGGAGTTGATAGACGTAAAGTATCAAAAATACTTAACGTTTAATAAAATAAAGAGGTATAAAAAATGGAACCAAATCCAATAGACCAAATGAGAGATGCTCTTCAAAGATGGGAAGAGCATGAAAAAGAAGAAAGTGAAAGATTAGCCATACATAATTATTATGGTGTTAAGGCAATAGACTTTAATAAAATGATAGGTGAAATTATAGCAGATATTTTAAGTAATGAAACAAAAACATCAGTGTTGGATAAACATTTCTCTAAACTTGACCAAGAAGGTAGGTTAAGGGTTGAGGCATATTTGATTGCCAGAAAGTTGGCAAGCAATTTTGGAAAGAGGTGAATAGAAATGAATACAGAACCAAAAGTTGGTGAAAGAGTGAAGATAGTTGGTAGTAAATCAAGTGGGAGTTTTGTTGGGCAATTAGCCACGGTTATAATACCTAACTATGGAAATACAGGTAGCGAAAATTACTCACAACTACGTTTTGATAAAAATGAAAATGGTGTAGAGGAAAATTATAGTGTTTATTGGTGTGATTTTGAACCTGAATCTTTAATAATACCTAAACCAACAATACAATACACTCCTGGAACATCTATCAAAAGTTATGTAGAACTTTTGATTACAGAAGTTAAGGATGAAAAAAGATTGAAATGGTTGAAGGTGTTTAATAATTGTGTTTTACCAGATGAAGTGAGGAAGCAAATTGAAGAGGCAATAAGTATAGTGTTGAGGAAAGAAAAGTTTGAGGAGTGGGGTTTAAATGAAACCTTTGAAAAAGGAATAACAAATTCCATCTTAATTTACGGACCTCCTGGAACTGGAAAAACCATGATAACAGAAAGTATTGCCGCTGTTCTTGATAAAAATATAATTAAAATATCAAGTGGTGAAATACAATCTCCATTCCACGGAATGACAGAAAATACCATCAAATCAACATTCGAACAGGCAAAATCTAAAAATGCAGTGGTAATGATAGATGAATGCGACTCTATCTTATCGGATAGGAATATGGTGGGGGTAATAATGGGGTCAGAAATCAATGCTTTACTAACCCAGATAGAGAATTTTGATGGTGTAATAGTATTAACCACAAACAGATTGCATAGGTTAGACCCAGCTTTAAATAGAAGAATTATGTCTAAAATAAAACTTGACAACCCAAATGAAGAGGCAAGAAAACAAATATGGCAAAACCTTATACCCAAAAAAATGCCAGTCAAAGATATTGACTTTGATTTACTTGCCAAAGCACCCTTAACTGGTGGAGAAATAAAGAATGTCATATTAAATAGTGCAAAATCTGCTATTTACAAAGGTGCAGAGATTGTAGAAATGAATGATTTTGCAACGGCAATAACAACTGAAATGAAAAATAAAACAGAGTGGAAAGAATCAAAAAAACAACACCCAACAATAGCTGATATTGGTAAGGTGTTTGAAGATGTGGTGGTGAAAGATGGAAGAGATTAAAATAACTAAACCAAGTATTAACATGAATACAAGTAAAGGTAAAGTAACCATAACACAAGGATTGGTTTGTGTAGAGGGATATACTTTAAGGCAGATTGATGCAAACACATATCAATGTGATGGAGGAAGTCATACATATAGGATAGATAAAGGTGAAATATTGATTGATAAGTTTGGTAATACAATATTAAGAAGTAGTGATGAAACAGGTAAAGTAGAGGAAGAGAAGAAAGTATGAGGTAAAGAAAATGGTAGGAAATAGAGTAGAAAAAAAAATTGATGGAAAAATAATTTATACAAGAAGATTAGTAAAGGAACATATCAATGAACCTTACACACAAAGAGTAGAAACTATAAATAAAAAGACAATACACCATTTTATTAGACCAGAATGGCATAGGGAATTTAGAATATCTCATATTGCTTCAATCAAAAATAGTATTCTACAAGGAACACATTTTAGTGAACCTATAACTGTAAATGTTCTAAAGTCTGATTATAGAGTATTAAATGGAAATCATAGAATAGAAGCATTAAAACAAATTTTGGAAGTCTATCCAAACTTTTCTATGGACATCCGTATCACCAAATACGAAAATTTATCTTTAGAAAAAGAATTAGAAATTTATACTATTGTCAATAAAGTCAAGCCAGAAAATATACTTGATAAAATAAAGGCGCATTGTCAAAATAGTGAGTTTTGTCAAGAAGCAAACAAAAATTTCCCTATTAGGATTTTGTTTAGGAACAGAAGTAAAAAAGATATAAATTCATTACCTATAACAACAATCACATCTCCTTATATTTTAAGGAACACAAAATTGTTTGTAGGTAGTGGTGCAAATCTAATTGAAGGAATAAATAAATTAAATGATGAAGATATAGATAGAATCAGAAAATTCTTTATATTTTATAAAAGTGTATTTGGTGAAATAGCCAAAAGAAATTCCTATGCCGATGGAAACATCATATCTGTTATAGGTAAAATATATTATTTAAATGTTGGCATAGAATTAACTGAAGACCAGTTTAGAAAACAATTAGAAAATATCAAACAAAGATATACAGCACAACTTATTATGAGTAGTGGTGCTGGATGGGAAAGGTGTAAAGATTTATACTCATTTTTAATAGATAAACTAAAAGTACGAAAACCATTATTTAATATTTTAACAGTAAAAACAACGGAGGAATAAAAATGGAAAAACAAAAATTAATAGCAACGGTATCTAAACTAAGGAAATTTAAGCGTTTATTTACTGAACTGCATAAACTTATTCCTTTATTAGATGATGAACAAGATATAAGAAAGGTAAAATCTGTGGCAAATGTAATTGAAGAACTATTACAAAAAGCAGAAAAAGGTCTTGTGTTTGAGTGTGAAGAATGTCATAGTAAGGTGGAAAGTGGAAGATGTACAGGTTGTAAAAAGAATTATTTAAAATGAAAACATGTTGTTTTTGTCAAAAGGAAGTAACAGAAAAACAAATTGAAAAGAATGAAGGATATGAGTTGGTGGGAGTATGGTCACATAAAGAATGTGATGAAAAACAATTAGAAAAAATAGATAGACATATAAAAGTAATCAAACATAATGAGTTAATATAAAAAAGTTAGAGGTGTAAAATGTTAGAACCCCCAACAAATAAGAAGAAAGAAAATAGAAGATTATATTGTTGTAAATGCAAAGTTGGATTAGGATATCCAACATCAAGTAGAGTGAAGAGGTATGGTAGTGAAGTGAAGTTGAAGAATAATTATATGTGTATGAAGTGTAGAAAGTCAATTAATTATGGACAATATTTAAAAGAAATAAAAGAAAATGGGATGGTTTAAAAATCCACCACTTAAATGTTTAAAGTGTGGTAAAGTGGTAATTAAATTAGTATCAGTAAGTGATGATGGTAAAGGTGAGAAAGTATGTCAAAAGTGCAAAAAAGAAATAAAAAAGACCAAAGAATCACTCTCCCATGGATGAACGAAATACGTAAAAGATTAAAGGAACCTTATTTAAAATCAGGAGGCAAAAAACCTTTTATATGGGGTGATGATGGTATAGTAACACAATTCATTCAACCAATACTTGACTATGGTAATCAAGAAGAAATCAGAATAACAAAATCATTCCATAAAGATAGAAAGTGTAAGTGTGATGTTTGTGGAAGAAAATGAATATATTTAAACGAATATGGAAAATAACAAAATTAACATTAAAATTGTTGTGGGATAGTTTTGATGATTAGGAGGTTTAAAATGAATTATATTTGTCCATTTTGGTTATTTTGTAATTGTAAAAATTGTAAACAATTTAAAGAAAGAATTATGGAGGAATGAAAAAATGCCAAACGAAACAGTAGATACAACAATAAAGTTAAATGAATACATAACATTGGTTGTCAAAACACCAACTACAACAGATATTGCTACCTATGATGGTATAGCAATGATAGTTAGGAGAATCAGTAAAGCAGTAGGAACAATATTACCAACAACCAGAAAAAAATATCAAAGAAGTAATAGTAAGTGGAATGAAGAATCAGCAAAAGAGTTTGTTAATTTTTACTATAAGAATGGTAGTGAAGAAACAGCAAAAAAATACAATTTACCACATAGCAAAACGGCAAGTCAAACAAAATATGTATTGGTTAATAAATTTAATTTAAAAAATCAGATTTTAAAACGAGGACCAAGTAAAGCGAGGTAAAAAATGAAAAAAATAAATTGGAAAAAGGCATCTCCCAAGGAAGTGAATTTGGAAGATTTAGATAAAGCAAAAGAAGATGATTTTCCTAAAACATATTCGGGCATTGCTTGGAAAGCTTGTTGGTTAATGTATCATAAAGGATATAAAGTAGATAAAGCAGAATTTTTGAAGCAAGACGGATGGGGAAATTTTCCATATCTCAAAGGAATGGATTTAACGGGTTTTATGGTTGGATGGGCTTGCAATGCCTTGAGATTTATACTCAAACAAAATCCTGTTAGTGATGGTGCTTCGATAACAATAGGAGGCGGGAAAAATCAACCTGTTGGAATACATATCGCTAATGCTGAAGAATCTATGGAAAAAACATTAGGAGGTAAAAAATGAAACAAAAACAAATATTTAAAAAGAAAATAACAACATTAGAAGAGTTAAATCAGAGGATAAAAGAGGTTATGGTAGGACATATTGGTGTTAGTAAAGAGATTACAAGAGGAGAATTATTTAAAGCATTATTTGGTTCTCCAGATAAATATACCGAAATTCAGGAATGGTGGTTATGGGATAAGGTCAAGAAAGCTATGAATTGGTTAAGGCGAACATCTAACTGCTTTATTGCATCACGACAACCAGTTAAGGGTGTATGGAGTTATTTTGTAGTGAAAGATTATAAAGATTTGGATTATTACAAAAACAACCTTAAAAATAATATCAAGAGAATGTATAGTATGATAGATAGAGGAGAAAAGTTGGTGGAGAAAAAAGCATATAAAGAGTTTGAAGAGGAAATGGAAAATGACAATTAAAGAATGGTTAAAGAAAAATTGGATTGTTATTGTTGTTGCTATAATTTTAGGTTTCTTAACAATAACTATTACTTGGTCTTTGAGTAGTAGTATAGAATATATTAAAGTACATGGATTACAAAGTTTGTGGTATGGAACCGGTAGGTGAAGAAAATGTTTGATGAAAACGATGAAGAAATTTTTGATGAAGAATAAAACCAAAACCTTTAAATATAAGTTAATTTTAAAAAATCATAATGAATTGTATTATTAGACGAGCGGATATAGAACAAGGCTTTCAGCCAAGAGTCCATTAGTTTAATTGTTACAATTCAAATTGATTCTTTGATTTTTTTGGTTTGGATTGTAACATAATGATATTATTCAATGCTCCTGTGGTGTAGTCCGTTCAAGCACATGTCCCTTTCGATTAAGGAAGAAGAGAGGACAAAACACGGGTTAAAATCCCGTCAGGAGTACAGGCGTATAATTCAATGGCAAAGAATAACTCTCTTACAAAATTTTTAAGAGAAGAGTAAATAGGGGTTCAATTCCTCTTACGCCTATTGAGGTAGAAGATGAAAAAGAAAATGAAAAAGAAAAAAAGAATTGGAAAGTATAAATATATATGCAAAAAACATGGATATATTTACGGACATAAAAATAGAGAAGTGTTATTAATTGGTGGTAATAAAATGTTACCATAAAGAAATGGGGTTATCGCCTAACTTGGAATTAATGGCTCCTGTCTTGGACACAGGTATAATACAGGTTCAAATCCTGTTAACCCCATTAATATAGTCCCGTGGGGAAGCAGTCAATCCTATTGGGCTTTGAACCCAAAGTCTTCAGTGCGAATCTGAACGGGACCATTTTTTAAAAAGTTGAAGTAGGGAGGTAAGAAAAATGAAATTAAAAGAAATGATAAGGAAGTTTCAAATTTGGCAAAGAGGATTATGTATAAGGTGTAAATATAATTCAAAAGGTATATTATCAAGTTTATATTGTGAACCATGTATAATGGAAATGATAAAAAACTATGCCCCTGTCGTCTAACTGGATAGGACAGCACACTACGAATGGCTGAAGTTCCTATCGTGGGCTGATGCTTCGAAGGCTGAAGCTTCTAACAACCAGGAGTGACGTGTCAGTTTGGGTTCAACTCCCACCAGGGGTATTTTATAATTATGCCCATATAGCTAAGTGGTAAAAGCACTCGTCTGATTTGATGAGAATCCGAGACTTATAAGTCAACACTTAGAACACGAGAGAACGCTGGTTCAAGTCCAGCTATGGGCATTTATGGGTACGAAAAGCAATCAGAACTATATGGAGTGTACATAAGTATAGGGAGGGATTGAGTTGGAGATTCGAAACTCCCGTACCCATATATTTGGGACAATGAGGGAATGGAGACCTGTATGCCTGAAGAGCATAAGTTCGAAAGAACAGTGGCAGTTCAAATCTGCCTTGTCCCATAAAATATATAAAGGTGAAAAATTTGAAAAAAAAATTAGAAGAGTATTGGGATAGAATATTAAATCCAAAATCAACAATATTAATATCAGATTTTAATAAAGCTATTAAAGAATTAAAAAAAGAAGGTTGGATGTAATATGGCACAAGAATACTTGGTGTATAAAGAACCGAAATCAAGAGAAGTATTTTTTCAAAGTTGGGATAGTGAAACTTTTGAAAACCTAACAGACCAATTAAAAGAACATATTTACCAAAAATACCTGATTAAATGTGCAGTATTCCAACGAGATAACTTTATATGCCAAAATGAAAACTGCACCACTCCACAATCTCCTTTAACCCTACACCACATCCGATTTCAAAAAAATGAAGGAAAGACATCAGTTAGGAATTGTATAACGTTATGTAAGTCGTGTCATAAGGGGTATCATAGTGGAAGAAAAGAAATTAAGGTTAGAGATAGTGAAGCATTACCATCTCATGTAAGAGGACATTTATTTCAATTAACAAGACAGGAGGAAATTAATTGGAAGGAATGGAAAAGAATAGCACGAACAATAAGACAAAACAACAAACACTTTCATGGGTTGGGTATTGATGTAGAGTTGATAATTAAATTAATGAAATGGTTATATATTCCTTATTACGAAATGAGTGAAGATGATGAGGAGGATGGAGAAAATAATGAAGAGTAAAAAAGACGATTATGAAAATTGTCATTGTAAAGTAGATAGAGAAATAACTAATGCAAATGTATGTAAAAGATGTGGTGGAACAGTTGGTTTACCAAAAGATAGTAAAAAAATTAAAAAATATATAGAGGAATTTTTAAGTGAAATATGGTTTGATTGTCAAACAATTCAAGTAAATTTAGCACAAAAAGAGATATTTAATGCTTTAGAAAAACTTAATGGCAATCTTGTATGTGAAGATTGTAAAGCAGAATATGCTAATATTATTCGTCTTTGGGATATTCACAAATTAAGAAAATACCATCTAAAAGAGTAAAAATGTCATTACCAATTCAAGCAACTCCAACTTTAAGAGGTAAAGATGCAGTAAGGTTTTTAAAAGAAATGAAAATAAGGGAGAAGTATGGTCCCACAAAAAAGGTGAAGAAGTTTTTAGAAGAGAGTAAAGAATTATATGATAAATTCAAAACAAAAGTTATTTGTAATAAATGTGGTAATGAAATCATAATTGATAAATAAGCATCATTGGTGTTAATGAAGCATAAACGACTTCCATAAATTTGAAGTTATCGTTAGGAAAGGGTTCAATTCCCTTATGGTGCATTTATGCAGAGATAGGATATGTAATAATCCACATCGTTGCCAACGATGAAAAATGGATGTAAGTTCCATTCTCTGCACCATTTATAGTCACTTTTAACAAATACCTACACCAAGGATTTGTTATCATAAGAGTATGTTAAGGGTAGTTTATGAAGTAAAACAATGGGTTGTGACCCCATAAAACGGGATGCAAATTCCCGCTCTTAACCCATATTAAATAATGAAAGGTGAAACCAATGAATGAAGAATGGTATAGAAAACAAATAGAAGGATTATGGTTAATATTAAATGATGCAGATAAAAAGGATTTTATGATTTCAAGAGCATATGTGAAGGAAAAGTTAAGAATGATTTTGAATGGTGGAATTGGTTTTCATCCATCAATTAAAGCAAAAATAGGATTAGAATAAAGGTGTAAAAATGGAAAAAGAAATTGAATTTAAAATTGTGAAGAAATGGATATATAAAGGTAAACTTTGTGTCATTACACAAAATATTTGGGAACCTTATGTTAAAACCATATCTTCAAGTTTACATGACTGGTATAATGGTTATGTTGAAACAATATTAGCAAAAGATTATGATGATTTAAATATCAATGTTCATGGTGGTTTAACATTTGGTGGAGAATTGGGTTTTGAAGAGTTGAAAGGAAAAAGGTTTTATGGTTTTGACACTGCCCATGCTTTTGATGACAATCCAAACATTCAAAATTTAGATTATGTTACAAAAGAAACAGAACAATTAGCTGACCAAATAATAGAATTAGAAAAGGCTGGTTAAGTTAAAAGTAAACTACCGGATTGTCACTCCGATAACGTGGGGGCAGTACCCACACCAGCCGTTAAATTAAAAAAGAATGGAACAAGTAAAAGCCCATAATAGAGGGAGTAAGAAATATGTGTTAATGGAATTAGAACATTTCAATGATTTTTTAAGAAGGTATAGAATACAAAATTACAATCATATCTCCAAAC
>ERZ1292644.1473-Hain-H14-01um-R2-1473-length-12147-cov-7_pt1 | contig 11418 bp, 23 predicted proteins | sample MGYA00564402_ERZ1292644 | MGnify/ENA primary metagenome ERZ1292644 (study PRJEB36523, sample SAMEA6512644) | groundwater metagenome | collected 2019-01-09 | study: AquaDiva: Metagenomics assemblies of 32 groundwater samples | reverse complement strand
CCCCGCGCTTGGGATGAGATGAGGGGGCTAGGTAAGGCGCGTCCACTCCATTATCGACGATGGACGATCCCGTCCGCGTTGTCCTGCTGGCGGCGCTGACAATCTACCGCTGTGTGCGCGATCGTCTCGGCGGGGATTGGTGTGCGCTCCGTGATCCGCCCGACGTGCGGATCGTAGTACGTCTCCTCCGTCGCCTCACGGAAGATCACCGCGCCGCACTTGGGGCAGTGCGTCTCGCGCTCGTTGATCGAATAGGCCATCTTCGTTCTCCTCATGCGGCGCTCAGGCCGCGTCTGCCGGATAGTCCGGCGTCTTGATTATTTCGCGAGCCGCTGCCATTCTACCTCGTGAACATCTCCGTCGTGGACGATCCGGCCACACTCCGCTAGGGGCGTTCCCGCCCCTGTGCGCCAGCCCGCGCCGTCCTCGGCGTCATAGGCGAGCGCGGGGAGCGGCTCGCGGAACTGTCGTTGCGCCGTGCGGGCTGTGTTCAGATTGGAATAGGCGAAGCTCTGGGCGTCGCCTGTCCCCCAATTGCGTTTGAGTAGGACTTTCATTTCGGTCTCCTCCCCCGGCTGCGCCGGGGCTAATCCACCTTGATAAATGCCTTGATCTGATCGATCTCTGTCGCCAGATCCCGATCTGGCTCCCCGACCTCGCGCTGTCAGAGCTGCGCGACGGCCTCGATCACGCCACCGAAACCACAAGCTCAAACACCGACTGGAGCAGCGCGACCGCCGCTTCCCGGTCGCCCGGCTGATTGCGGATGACCAGGAGCTTGACCCGCGCCAGCACATCGGCCTGCTCCTGCGTCCAGTTCTCGCCGGTCGTCGTCGTGCCGTTCGGGTGGTCGCTCACCCGGCGCACGATCGCCTTGCCCGGATCGATTGCACGATAGGCGTAGCACGCTGTGACGATCGGATGGCCAACGAGCCTTTCGAGCAACGCCCCAAGATACTGCTGCTGGCTCTGGTTGGCGGCGGCGGCGTGGGATTGGATTGCCGCCGCCGCCGCGTCACTCACGTTGCGAATGAGGATGTCAGGCATCGTTCAGTTCCTCCGCGACGTGTGCGACCGTACCGATCAAAACCGCGTCCGCCACATCGTCCTCATCCAGCTCGCTCGCATCGCCAATCAGCCACACGCGCGTGCTGCCGAGTTCCCACACCTCGTCCTGATCGTCGAAGTTGCTGAGCAGAAATGTGCGGGTTGCTGGGCGGCTTTTGCGATCTCGGGAATTGATACTGAACATCGTCTTAACCCCTTCGTGCTGTTGCTTCCATCTGTGTGTATGATAGCATTGATAGCGCGATATGTCAAGGGGGATCTTTCGGCTCAATCGGCTCACCCCACCTTGACGCGCGCCGCCCCGCGTGCTATGCTTGTGCCTACTCTCCTCATCTCCTTCAGCGCGTGGACGCCCCGAGCCAGTAGGGCGTCCATTGTGTTTTGCCACACGAAAAATCCGCACTTGTCATAATATTTTATGTGTGGTAATATGGACGTGCCAAACCAGCTGATCTCCACGATCGGATGGGTGTGGCATGGCTGGTCTTCCCCCCAAGATAATCGAGCACCCCTCTAAGCACTGGTCGGACCGCCGGGGCGCGTCCATCCTGGCGATCGTCGCGCACGGCACGGCCGGCACGGATAGCCTCGTTTTTTTGCATCCCAATGCTAAATCTGGTATAATTAGAACAAACATGCAAGCATCCCCGCGCGTGCTGTCAACACGCCGGGGATATGATCAGCAACATAGGAGGTTGCCGATGTCTTCTAGTATACCCCGAACATCTGGGATCTACAAGATCGCCTGCTTGCCTACCGGCAAGATCTACATCGGCAGCGCGGTCAATCTTCGTCAGCGGTGGTCCGATCACCGCAAGGCATTGCGCGGCAATTACCACCGCAATGTCCATCTTCAGCGTGCCTGGAATAAGTACGGCGAGTCGGCATTTGTGTTCGAGGTCGCCGAACTGGTCATGTTCGTTGAACACCTGATCGAACGCGAGCAATACTGGATGGATACCACCCATGCTTGTGAAGATGGCTTCAACATTGCGCCCATCGCTGGATCTCAGCTTGGTATGAAGTATGGGCCTGAGTATGGTGTTGCCGCGCGTGAGCGCCAAGCGCGGACATACGAAGGGTTTATCGACCCTGACGGCAATGAAGTGGCGATTTATAACCTGTGGGATTTTTGTAAGCGGATGGGGTTGGCACATAGCGCAATGCATCGTTTGTTTTATGGGCAAAGTCGTACGAAGTCGTACAAAGGCTGGACACATCGTGATCACCCGTGGGTAGGCCGTGCGCAAGTGTGGGATGGTTTTATTGCCCCAAACGGCATGCCCGCCGGGTCAATATATAACTTGGCTGCTTTTTGTCGCCAGCACGGACTAGAAGAAAGTAAGATGCGGGCGGTACATAAGGGTGAGCGTAGGCATCACCGAGGATGGACGGTGCAACGCGATGGCATTTAACTCGATTAACCGTCAATTCAAGACCGTTAATGATTTCACGGCTTATCTTGCTATACTGCCGGCTCCTACTTGGGGGGTGATAGCAAGTTGCGGCCATAATACGTACCGCCCGACTGAGGCGCAGTGGCGCGGGCTGGTCTCGATGAAGTCGATGCAGGCCACCTACGTTGCCAAAGGATGGACGGCTGGGCCGTGCCTCTATGTCGCCCTGGGTGCTCCGAACCCTGCCCACGACGGTATCTTCGTGATGACGCCGCCGACCTCAGAAGGCATCCACGGTGTCACATGCAACCCGACGCACTTCGGGGTGGAGCTTGTCGGGGATTTCCAAAACAATCCCCCCAGCGCGGCCCAACAAACCCTTTTCCTCGACGCTATCGCAGCGCTCCACCGCTGGGCGAAGCTCGGCCCACTATTCAACATGCACCGCGATTGCGTCAAGCGCACATGCCCCGGTGATGCGTTTTACGCGCTAAAAGCACAGCTCCAAGTCGGACTAGTGGCGCGGCTGCGCACACCGTCTACCGACCCTTGGCACGCCTGGGGCGCGATCGATCGGCCGGATCTCATTGCCCAGAAATTCGCCATCCCGCAACTGTGGCTGAAGAACCGCGCCACGCTCGGCCAGTGCCTCCGGGGCGAGCGCTACGATATTCCTGGGGTCAGTAGGACCATGTTCCAGGGCGGGGAGGTCCGTTTTTTCAAGGCGAGCGACGCCGCACCCGGCGTGGTCGAACTGCTGAAGTACCCGGCGATGCTGCCGAGCGCCGATAAACTCTTTGTGGAGGTCGAATGATCACGCCCATCCCGCGCGGGCTCGTCTGCGACGCCTACAGCAACCACGGCGGGTCGTGTAAGGACCAGTGGGACAACATCTATGCTGTATTCACCCGTAGCCCGCCCGGCGAGTACCCGAAGCTGGTCGTTCGCCGCCGGCAGCACGGCACGGGGGCCTGGAGCACGATCGCAGAGTTCCCCGCGACGAAGGAACAAAAGTACGGCTACGCCACGGTGGAGTGCGTCGGCGCGCACATCGTGCTGCTCACGCCTGAGCGCCAGCCGGACGGCACCACGCCGCAATGCGAGTATCTCTTGCCGAACTCCGTAACGGAGTTCGCATGACGATCGACCCGCGCACCATTGCGACGACCCTGGAGGAGCACGCGCGGGCGATCGACGTGCTGCGTGAGGAGCTTCGCCATGTTCGTATGCTCCAGGTGGCGCATGCGTCGCATCAAGGCCAGAAGCGCCGCTGCGGGCGCTGTATGTATTGCGGCGCGACGCCTGAGCCGGTGCGCGAGCGCGCAGTAGGAGCCTGATGGACGCTTCACTCACCACCTACCGCACGATCCGTACGACCTACGTGCATCTCTCGCCCGACTCGGTGGCGCGCTACGAAATTACGGTAGACTCCATCATCGCGTGTCGGTCGTGTTCATCCCCCGCGTGGCTTTGCTGGGTCAAGAACGGTGTGGACCAGGGGTATATTCGGGCGGGCGATCTCGCTCTGCTGGCGGAGCGCACGGCATAAGGAGAGCCCGCCACGGGCGCGGGCTTGGAGAGGCGATGTGTGGGGCTAGGACTGCGAAACACCGTTGAGGTAGTGCGTCACGTCATGGCCGATGACGCGATCGATGAACTCAGTCGTGGCTTTGTCGCCGAAATCGTGCCAGGCGTCCAAAAGCTTCAGTGTACTGATGGGTGTGCGGCCCGCCGGACTGGGCTCGCCACCACAGAGGAACCGAAACAGATCGTGGAGATCCGTGCCACTAATGTCGCCGAACTCTTCTTGGCAGTCGTACAGATCCTGGGCGGTAAAGGTTTTCACGGTGGTTCTCCTTGGCCGGTGGGCCGGCCTGTTATTGGTATCGGTGAGCCCGCCAGGGGCGCGGGCGCGGGGGATTGAAACGATGAGATTACGCGCGCTGAATTCGCTTCTCGTCCTCCGCCTGGCGCTGGATAGCTATGTCACGGGTGATTGCTCTGACGTGGCGCGCGATGATTTCATTCACTTCCACCGGGTCGGCACGCGCCCCGTCCAGTTCACGCCAGCAGCGGCGCTCGGCCTCCGCATAGATTTCGGGGATTGTCATCCTGGTCTCCTTCCTTGGCCGGTGGTGCGGCCTGGTGAGCGCGGCGAAGCGCGCGAGCTCGGTTTCTTCGATAACGTAGCGCGGGCGAGCGACCGTGCCGATGTTCTCGGCGGCGATACGCCCGTTTCGGATGAACTCCTGAACGCGCCGGGGGCTCACGTTCAGGAGAATGGCAGCGGCGCGAGGGGAGAGCATCAGAGCGTCTTGACAATCAGATCGCGCCAGTTCGCTGGCGCGGGGATGTACTCACTGTCCTCGTCAGCGTAGGGCATGACCTTCTCGCCGTCGCACTCGCCGAGCCAGGCACCGTGCTGATTGACATAGATACCGTCCGCGTCGGCGAACCCTTCGACTGCGACTGGCTTGATTTGGTAGTCCATGGTGTTGTTCCTTTCATGATTACGTTTCTTCCTATGTGCTAAGTATAGCGTATACGCTAGGCTTATGCAACTAGCCAATAGTTCTATGTCCAATATAGTACCAGGCCGACCAAACGAATGACCAGCCAACAACAACCATCCTCGCTCGGCAGATCGCCGACCTTCGGAGCGCGCTTGAGGCGCAGCGTATCCCCGGCCTGGACGCGCGCCTGGATGAGGCTGTGTTGGTTGCACTAGAAGCGGTAGAACGGCGCGCAGACGATGCCCTGGCGGGGCGGGTCCAAGTCGCGCTTGGGGATATGTTCCTGGCATATCGGGCAATTCTGATCGAGTATGGGCTACGCCTGGACGCCTTAGAGCAAGCGCGCGAGGTGGGGGGATGAAGTGGTTCCGCCGCAAACCCGCCGAGCCGGTCTTCTCACAGCCTCCGCAGACGCCGGGGGAGGCGCTGGACGCCGCGCTGATCGAGCAGCGGCAGACGGAGATTGGCATAGAGAATGATTTGCTGGGGGATCTGATGGGCGAGATCGAGGCGTTGAAGCGGCGCGTCGAAAAGCTAGAGGACGCCAATCGGGCGTAGAGGCAGGTATATGGCAAACGATTCAGCTGAGGATACTCTAGAGCATATCCGCAAGGTGCAGGTGCGGTTGCAGACGATCTGCAACAATCTGACCGTGCGCGCGGCGCATCACGACGAAAGTAAGCTGACGGAGCCGGAGAAGGCTATTCTTGATGCCAAGGCCGGCGTGCTCGCCGAACTCCGCTATGGTACGCCAGAGTATGCGGCGGCGATGGCCTCTGTGGACATGCAGCCGTTTTTGCGGCATCACTACGCGCAGAACCCGCACCATCCTCAGTTCTACCCGAACGGCATTGCGGGCATGTCGTTGCCGGATATCATTGAGATGTTGTGCGACTGGGCAGCGGCGGGCGAGCGAATGAAGGAAGGATCGCTCGCGGTCTTGCTGGTGCATAATAAAGAACGCTTTGGGATAGATGACCAGCTTTTTTCTATCCTGGTCAACACCGTGCGTGAGCTTGGTTGGTAGCGGACAAGCGGCCCGGCCGGCGGGGTGAGACCGACCGACCGAGCCTAGCCAGGTGGTCGCACAACTGACCAAAAGGCTGGTATGAGTATAGCATTCATGAGCGATCCCGACGACGACATCCGTGCGTTTATGGCGCGCAAGCTCGGCGAAATGTACGCTGAGGTGGCGAAGTTGATCGCCGCCATGCAGGTGGCGACGCCGACCGAAATGGGGAGGCTGGCGCGGCGTAATCGGTATTTGCTCTATATCGCGGTTGCGCTGCTCATTGTGCTCATCATCGTTCTCGCCGCGCACGCCGTTTTTTCGGCGGGCTGGCGTGGCGGGTAAGCCAATGCCAGATTGGGCGGTTACGATCCTGGGCGCGATCATCGGGGGGCTGTTCGGCGCTGGTGGGCTTGCGGCCTACCTCAAAGTCAGGGCTGATACCCGGCTCACGGCCGACGCGCAGCAGGATGAGCACACGCTGAAGCTCATCAATGCGTTGGGCGCCAGCGAGGCAGAGTTTCGTAAGGCCGTCTCTGATGCGTATCAGTCCGAGGTGGCCGCCCGCCGCGAGCTTGATGCGCGGCTAACGGAGACACAGAAACAGTTGACCATCGTGACACTGGAACGTGATGAATTGAAACGCCAGCGCGACGCTGACCAGCGCGAGATCGAGGCGCTTAAGCAGCAGGTGCGCCAGCTCCAGACCGACCTGAGCGCCGCGCACGAGAAGATCCGCCACCAGGATACCGAGATCGCCGCGCTCCAAGCGCGCCAGGAGCATGTATGAGACATATTCCAACGAGAACGCTCAACAAGGTCAAGGCGGCCTCGATCGCTGCGCCGCTCAGCATTCTCGTGCTGTTCGCCGTGCGCCGTTTCCTCATCCCCGATCTGCCCGATACGGAGGCAACCGCGCTGATGGCGCTGGTGACGTGCGGCGCGACCTACGCGGCGGGCTGGCTGACCCGGATCTCGCCGGGCGAGATCCGGGCGGTCGAGGATGCGCGCCACGGGACGGGCGTATGATGGCGCTCCATATCCTGGTCTACGTCGGTCGCGATGCCGATTTGTCCGAACTGTGGCGCTGTCCGACGTGCGGGCACGTCATCCTGCTGGATTGGGCGCGGCGCTGGTGGGATGTGCGACGGCCGGGCGATGAGGCAGCAGGGCATACGGGAGGACGACAATAAGGAGGTTTGTTATGGATGGTTTAACCGAAGGCCGACAAGTTCATTTTGTGCTCCCTGATGGACCGCATGCGGGCGAGCATCGGCCGGCTGTGGTGGTCAAGGTGTGGCGCATGGGCGATGGAACGCTGCCCGCCAATGGGTACTCGAATCTGGTGGTGTTCATGGATGGCACGAACGACGGCGCCGAGCACGGCGGGTGCATCTATTGGGCCACCTCGATCGAGTACTCGGAGGAGCCGAAGCCGCGTACCTGGCATTGGATCGAGCGCGCTTGACCGCCCTCATCGCCAGCGCAGCGCTTGTGGGGGTGCTGAGCGGCGGGGATGCCCGGTGGGCGGTGCGGTATGATGTAGGGTTGATGGCGACCGTGGCGCGGCAGAGAGGGATTGCGGTAGGGCCATGCCTCTTCGCCCACCCGACGCTCGCGATTGGCTCGTACGCCTACATACGGGGTATGCGGACGCATCACATGGAGCGCTGCCGTCAGGTGGATACCTCGCAGGACAGCGACCGGGCTCGGCACATTCGCACGAAGCGGATCGAGCTTGGATCTATGGAGAGCCGGCGGATCTGTGGGGACACTTGGGGCGGCGCTGCGGTGGAGTGTGCTGTAGAACTATGGGGGGTGATACCCGAATGAGCTACCCCTACCCATCCTATGCCTGTCCGCGGCACGATGAGCAACCTACGTGTGGCTGCGGGCAAAACCGCGTCTGTCGGCTCTGTGGGGCTGGTCGCGGGGCGTACCCGTGTGGGTGTGCCAGGGTGGCTCATCCCCGTGTGCTGGGCCTCCACATCGGTATGGTTTGGACATCAGAGGACTTTGACGCGCCGCTGATGCTGGTTGATGATACGGAGGCGCGGCTGCCGTGAGCAAAGAACTATTGTCCCAAAGCGAGGCCGTGTGTCTCACGATCACCGTCGTGCTGGTCGTGCCGAGCGATTGGCCTGCTGGCGGCGATCTTGGTCCGATCCGCGAAGCGCTGGAGGAGGCGCTACAGAAGCATGTGCCCGATGCGCGCTATGGGTGGCCTCCGGTCACGATTATGGCGACGACATTACCGGAGATACGGACGTGACAAGTGAGAACACCGCCATCCACCATGCGCAGCTGACCGACATGCCGCTTGCGGCGATCGTGGAGTATCTGCGCCAGCGCGGGTACGCCGTAGTGCCATCGGCGCCGGACCTGCCGACTCGTATGGTTTTGTGCGATAACGTTCGGCGGATATACGACCGCTCGCCGCCGGGCTACCCGCCAATGGGGGATGACGACGTGCCGTTCGACGGGGAGGATAAGCGGGGATGAGTGAGCCGGTAGCGTTTTTGGCATCCTTCCCGAACATCCAAACGGCGATTCGGGTCGCTGGCGATGGGGGTGCGCGTATCCTCCTGGATATCCCCGAGTCGGAGATGCCGTCGATTGTGCGTCTGATGCTCCTACGTGGGATGGTCCTGCGGGTGACGATGGAGCCGGAACGAGTCAAAGAAAGTCGAAGTCATGGCGGCGCCGAAGCTAACAGCCGAACAAAGAACCACACTCCTACATTGGCTCGCCGCCGAGTACAGCGGCCCACTGATACGTAAGTGGCAGCGCGATCGAGAATGGCCCGAACTAGGCGATCCGACCCTTAGTTATTATCGTGACAAGTGGGCCGATGAGATCGCTGGTGCGCGCCAAGAGCGGCGCACCAGCGCAATCAATAGCGGCCTAGCTCTGAAGGAAGAGCGCATTGGCAGGCTCGCTTGGCACGCCGATGAACTCGAAGCGATCAAGTGGGTTGCCGATGAGAAGACCGGCCGACTCTGGAATGAGAAGGCGTGGCGAGAAACCCTAGACGACATTGCGAAAGAGATGGGCCATCGCCGCACGGGCTTAGACGTTGACATTATCGATAAGGAGCGGGCCGCACTGCTTGAACAGTTACGCAACAACCTACCCGCAGAGGTCTACGCGCAGATCGCAGCCGCGCTCATGGCAGGAGCTGGTACAGGCGCAGGTTGACGCCGATCCTGCCTTAGCCGCGCTCGTTCGGGCCGCCCAGCCGGCGCAGGGGGGGGCGCTCGCGTGGATGCCCTACCCTGATGGCCCGCAGGCTGCCGCTGTGGTGAGCGACGCCGATCAGGTAGGGTTTGGTGGTGCAGCGGGAGGCGGTAAGGCTTTGTCAATTTATGCTATAATACCTACACCAGAAGGGCTAAAAACGATGTTGGCCCTTAAGAAAGGTGATGAGGTATTTGGTATGAATGGTGCTATTTATCGGATTACCGGCACGTCGGAAGTAATGTACGGACATCAGGTGTTCGATGTGGTATTTGATGATGGTACGGTGATTCGTGCTGATGCCGATCATCGGTGGCATACCTTTACCAGCGCAGATCGTGGAGCGATGGCAAAACGGAGCGATGAGCATCGCGAACGGCGGCGAGAGTTACGCGCTGAAGTGGCGACGGTGCGCCGGCCTGATCTAGTCGCACGCAATCGCGCTACTGCCCTCGCACATCAGTCGCAGGTGGTGACTGGTGGCGTTCGCACCACGCTTGAGATCAAAGCGACACTTACGGTTCGGGGTGGGCGGGCGAATCATGCTATCGTGATCGCCGCGCCACTCGATCTGCCCACCGCTGATCTGCTGATTGATTCGTATGCGCTTGGCTTTTGGCTAGGTGATGGGGCTGCGCGGGCGGGGCGCGTGACAATAGGTGACGAGTACCTAGACGATGCGCGCCGCGCGCTCAGCAGCGCCGGCTACCCTACCACGAAAATACCATGTGAGCGGTACGGGTACACTGTGAAAGGGCTGCAAACAAAGCTGCGCGGGCTTGGTTTGCTCAAAAACAAACATATTCCTGAGTCTTATCTATTTGGTTCGATTGAGCAGCGCAAGGCACTGCTTTGTGGGCTGATGGACACCGATGGGTATGCGTCCAAAGATGGGCAATGCGAGTTCTATAACAGCAGCGAAATCATTATTCAGGGTGTATCTCGATTATTGCATACATTGGGCATTAAGCACGCCATACGCACAAAAAAGCCACCGAAGGGTACGGCGCACGGCCTATCGTATCGTATCAAGTTCGTCGCGCCGTTTCCGGTATTCCGGCTGACCGTAAAGGCGGCGCGCCAGAACCTGAACCTACGTGAGACTCAGAAATGGCGATACATTATTGATGTGCGTGAGGCCGGTAGCGAGCCGGTCAAATGTATTGCGGTCGACTCGCCAGATTACCTCTACCTGGCAGGCGTTGAGTGTGTGCCTACTCACAATAGCGATCTCCAGCTCGGCATGGCCGGTACGCTTCATCAGCGCTCGATCATTTTTCGGCGCGTGTTCCCGTCACTGCGCGGGATGATCGAGCGTTCACGCGAAATATTCAACGCGGCGGCACGGTCACACCTAAAAGATAGTTACAACGAGCAGTTGCATGTGTGGCGCCTGGATGACGGCAAGGTGATTGAGTTCGGATCGGCACAGTACGACCAGGATCTCAAAAAGTATCAGGGCCAGCCGCATGACTTTGTGGGCATTGACGAGGCAACGGAGTTCACAGAGCGTTCTGTTCGCTTCCTGATGGGCTGGAACCGTACCAGCGACCCAAGGCAGCGCTGTCGGCTTTTGCTCACGTTCAACCCGCCGATGGATGTGGGCGGCGAGTGGGTTGTTGCCTTCTTCGCGCCGTGGCTTGACGATACCTATACCGACCCTGCGGCGGATGGCGAGCTACGCTACGTCGCGCGGATAGACGATCGAGATGTGTTCTATCGGACAGTGGAAGAGGCACCCGACGATCACCGCGCCTTCCTCAAAAAGCGCACCTTCTTTCACGCCTCGCTGAAGGATAACCCGGTGCTGCTGGCGTCGGGCTATGCCGCAACGATTGAGGCGCTGCCTGAGCCGCTGCGGTCCCTGCTGAAGGGTAACTTCCACGCCGCGCGGGTGGCTGATCCATGGCAGGTGATCCCGACAGTCTGGGTGAAGGCAGCCCAGGCGCGGTGGGCGGCGCGAGAGCCGGCCGACGCGGATCTTTCCTCAGTGGGGGTAGACGTGGCGCGCGGCGGCAAGGACAAGACCGTGCTGGCGCGGTTCTACGGAAAGTGGCTGGCACCGCTCGATAAGTATCCCGGCGCGGCTACGCCAAACGGCCAGAGCGTAGCCGCGCTTGCGACGGTCTACGCTCATGCGTTGATGGGGGTGTTCATTGACGTGATCGGGGTGGGCGCATCGGCCTATGATATG
>ERZ1292644.1605-Hain-H14-01um-R2-1605-length-11420-cov-7_pt1 | contig 11420 bp, 15 predicted proteins | sample MGYA00564402_ERZ1292644 | MGnify/ENA primary metagenome ERZ1292644 (study PRJEB36523, sample SAMEA6512644) | groundwater metagenome | collected 2019-01-09 | study: AquaDiva: Metagenomics assemblies of 32 groundwater samples | reverse complement strand
GCTCGGAGTTCTCCTCGGAACATGGGTCACTCGCCGCCTGATCGGACGCGGGGTGTGGCATGTCTGAACCCACGCCGCGCTCGCGACGCGCGTCGTCACCCGGTCTGTGAACACATGTGGATAGCCTGTGGACAGGATTTTCGTTGACTTCGACGCCCGCCGTTTCGTAGCCTGATCCTGTAGCGCGCGTTGCTTCTCCTCGGTCGCCGCCGGGATGCCCCAAGCGCTCGGCGGCGACCTGACGCACACCTTGGGGGTGTGGAACGTGACTCGGTCCTCATGGCCCGCCCGACATCGAGGCTCTCTTGGTCGGCTTGAGGCGAGGCTAACGTCATGACCGTCCCCGGCGCTGACTGCCCCGAGTGCGATGCCCGCCTTACCGCCGATGGGTGCCTGCGCTGCGGGTGGCGTCCGACCCCGCCAGCCAGCGCCAGCGTGCGCTGCGACGATTGCCGGACGCCCTGCCGAGTAGGACATCTCACGCACGGCGATGATCACCATGCTCGCTGCGCGGCCTGTCACATCGCGTTTCTCCGCCAGCGGGCGGCCGCGGCCGACGACCCTGAGGTCCAACACTGCCGCGCGGAATTCCACCGGCTCATCACCCAGGCCCTCGCGCGGTGGGCGACGCGGCGATGAGGGCCGTGGACACCCCTGTGGAGAGGATTGTTAAATGCCTTCCCGGTACCACCCGCTCTACGACGGCATCTGGGACGACGATGCGTTTGATGCCTGCCCCCCGCAGCTCGCGCGCGCGTCCTTCGAAGAGATCGCCTTCTTCGTCTTCCTCTTCGCCAACCACCGCCAACGCCCCTCGGGGATCTACCGCGCGACCGACGCGCAACTCGCGATGGACACTCGCCTGTCTGTACGCACCGTCCGGACCCATCTGGTGAGCCTCGAGGCCCGCCGACGCATTGTCCGCGACGGGGCTTGGCTCTTCGTCCGCGGCTACCTTGCCCGCCAGCCGAAACACGCCAACCTCCTCGCCAGTGCCCACCAGCAGGTCATGGAATGCTCATCTGCGGTCGTCCTCCGAGCCTTTGGCGAGAAATATCCGCATCTTCGCCAATGGTCGGCCAACCGTCTGGCAACCGTCGGTCAACCGTTGCCCAACGGTCGGGCACCCATAGAACGAAATCCGTCCTCAGAGCAGAGCAGTACAGAGCAGAGCAGAGCAGAGCAACGGACGGTTGCCCAACCGTTGGTGACCCTTCCCTCCGACCCCGACTCCCCCGAAGCCCTCCTCGCCTGGCTCAACGCCAAAGCCGGTCGCACCTTCCGCCCCGTGCCCGCCAACCTCAACCTCATCCGTGCTCGCCTGCAAGACGGCATCCAGCCCTGGCAACTCCGCACCATCGTCAGCCGCAAAACCCATGAGTGGAACGGCAACGAGAAAATGCGCCGCTACCTCCGCCCGGAAACCCTCTTCGCCAAACTCAAGTGCGAGCAGTACCTCGGCGAATTCCCCGCCCAGCCTCAGCAGCCTTGACCTCCCCCGCCCGCCCCGTGCTACCATCCCCACCCGTGGACGACCCCTTCGATACCGTCCAGCCCATCGGCCAACGCCCTCGCGCCCCTTCGCCCACCGCGAGCGCAGAACTCGATAGCCCCCCTCCTCGTCCGAAGCGCGGTGCCCAATTACTGAGCCGCAGCGAACAACGGCAACGACGACTGGTTAGCCGAGCCAACCGTGGCCAAGGAACGGGTCACGAACCTGAGCAGGATCTCAAGAAACGGCACCGCGATCGGCCCGCGCGCGCCTATCCGAGAGCGCAGGGCTGGACCGCCGACGAGGTGCTGAGCAAGGTCACGGCGCTCGGCCGAAAGTTCTACGACATCGCGGATGATCCGAAGAACAGAGCGATCGAGCGCAAGTACGCGGTGACGTCCTTCTCGACGCTCGTGGACAAATGGACGATCGTCAGTGGTCGCCCGACCGAGATTCACGCCTTCGTCCAGGCGGATCGTCGGGCCGGCGTGCTGGAGCTCGCCGCGCGGCTGGCATCGAGCGCGAAGGCGAGCGCGTGAGCCGACCTGGTAAGGCTCGCGAGCTGGGGGGCGGGGATTATAACGCGCCGCGCTGCTCGTAGGACCCCCGTAGGATCGCGCCGGCGGCGCCGGTCCGGAGCAGTGCGTTACGCTAACGCGGTGCGCGGGGACGAAGGAAATCGCGCCGTTGAAAAATACGCTTGCGTCGCAGTGCGTCAAGGTGTTACTTCTCAAGGTCGCGCGCGCCCGGCACCTCCGAAGCGGGCCAAGACGGACTCCAAAGCGTCGAGACCCCCGAGAGCGGAGGCCGCCCAACGGCTGCGATCCCCCGACGAGCTGTTGGCCCGGACGCGCATCCTCCTCCGAGCGCTCACGCGATGGCAAACGGCCATGGACCTGTCACGCTCAGTCCAAGCATAATGCAGGCCATGACGCGGCGCTCCCAGCTTGTCATATTACCTATTATCGGAAGTGCGCTGTACGGGCCGGAACCGCCCCTTAACGGGCCATGAATTCGCACCAACGGTCCTTGCACGACTCGTGAAGAATCTCCCCCGCCAATTGGCACCTAGCGATGCGCCCGCGCCTCGAATTTCGCCGGACGCGAACAAACTCGCCACCGCCCGCCGCTTCGCCGTCCTCCACGCCCGCGCGCTCGCCGCCGGCCTCGCCTCCGATGCGGCAGCGACTGCGGCGATCGCATGGCTGGCCCTGGGGGGGCCTTATGGGCACGGCCCCGGGGGGCATGCGCCGGCGCCGGTTGACGGTGCACGTTGAGCACTGAATTTTCGGTCCAACCGCTGAACGACTTCACCGCGAAGAAGGTAGCCGCGACGCGCGCGTATCGGCAGAGCGATGCTGGACGAGCGGCTCGCCGCGACTATGCTCGGCGCTGGGCGAAGACGGAAGCCGGGAAGGCCAACGGGCGCCGGCGCGATGCGCGGCGACGCGTGAAGCGCGGGATCAAGCCGCGCGCAACGCGACAGACCAAGGAGGCGCGCCAAGCCGTTGCGCGGGCGTGCCGAGCCCGACTCAAGGACGCGCTATACCGACAACTCGGAGGTGTGTGCTGCCGATGCGGGTTCGAGGATCCGAGGGCGCTCCAGATCGACCACATTTACGGGGGAGGAAACCGAGAAGACCCTCACAGGGACACGGCCTATTATCGGCGCGTGCTGCGCTCCGTCCGCGTCGAGGCTGGGCGCTATCAGCTTCTCTGCGCGAACTGCAACTGGATCAAGGTCCATCAGAACGGCGAGGCGGTAGCACGCCCGCGCCGACGCCGCGAGCTCGAGGACCCCATGCATTGCCAGGGGGTGCTCGCGCTGTGAAGCTCTCCGACTATCTCTTTTACGAGGAGCCCGGCATCACGCTCTACTGCGGGGACGCGCTCGATGTCCTTCCGCAGTTGCCGAGCGTGGCGCTCGTCATCACCGACCCGCCATATTCGTTCGGGCTCGCGTCGACGGCGGCAGAGGGAAAGGCTGGCTCGTGGGGCGACATGATGAACAACGCGCGCTGGTACGGCTCGTGGCTGAGCGAGTGCCGACGTCTGACCGAGCATCGTCAGGGCGCGGCGTGGGTGTTCAATTCGTGGCGCAGCTTTCCGGTTCTCGCCCGCGCCGCGCACGAGACGTGGGCCATCGAATCGCTGCTCGTCTGGGATAAAGACTGGATCGGCCCAGGGGGGCCGCGCGGACTGCGCCCGTCCTACGAACTTGTCGCGCTGTTCGTCCACGCCGAGTTTGCCCTCGCCGATCGCGGTCTGCCGGACGTGTGGCGCTCGCCGTGGTCGTCGCAGAAGCCGAACGGGCACCCAGCCGAGAAGCCGATCGATCTCGTGCGCCGCCTGATTCGTGAGAGCGGCGGTGATCTGGTGCTTGATCCGTTCTGCGGCAGCGGCACGACATTAGAGGCCGCCAAGATCGAGGGGCGGCAGGCCATCGGCATCGAGTGTGAGCCGAAGTATTGTGAACTGACAGTCAAAAGATTACGTCAAGAGGTTCTGCCTGTTGCTCAGGAAGTCGTGCCAGAAGTCTTGCCATTCCAGCCGGCGCTGAGCCCGTGACCTCCTCGCTCCTCGACCGGGCGCAACGGAGAGACGGGCCGTGAGCACGACGATTCTCCTGCTCGCGATCGCGATTATCCTCCACGTCATTCCTCCGATTCTTCCGCGGAGTGCCGCAGCGGCAGCGATTCAGTACATGTGGGCGCCGATCGGCTTGAGCGCGCTGGCCGTGCTCCTGGCCATAGCTGCCGACAGCCTGCGCGCTAAGAAGTCATGACGGTGGATCTCCAGCGTGCGCAGAAACTCACGGACGCGCAACTGCGCGCCTTGTCGCCGACGAAGCGGGCGGCGCTCGAGGCGGAGGTGGCGGCGTGGGTGCGGCGCGACGCGCAGGTGAACCAGCTCGTCTACTATCGGGTGGCGAATCCGGAGGCGGAGAAGGTGCATTTGTCGGCGGCGCGGGAATACGGGTGCCAGGGAGGTCGAAAGAGCGGGAAGACCGGAGTCCTCCTGGCGGAGGCCGTGATTCAGATGACGCAGGTGGTCCCGATGTCGCTGTCCGTCTGTCGGGCCTGTCGGCAGCCGATGGCGGCGGCGGCGGACGGGACATGGGCGCACGCGGCGCCGGCGACGGACGGGCACGCGGGCGTGCTGCTCTATCCGGTCGAGAAGCTGCGCGGGCCGATCCGGGTCCGGCTCGTCGTGACCAGCAACGTGAACGCCTGGGACGAGAACATCAAGCAGAAGCTCCAGTGGTTCGAGTGGAACGGGCGGTTGAACGAGGACGGGTTGCCGGGCGATCCGCGGTACGGCCACTGGGGCTGGATTCCGCAGCGGTTCCTGCTGCGCGGGGACTGGGAGGCGTCGTGGGCGGAGCGGCACCGGAAGCTGACGCTTTGCCGGGACGGAGATGGCGGGACGGTGCCAGGTTCGACGCTTTCTGTCATGTCGCACGGACAGGCCGTCGAGGACTTCTCGCAGGGCAGTTATCATCTGATCGTCGAGGACGAGATCCCGCCGGAGGAGATCCACCGGGCGAACCGGCTCCGGACGCTGGAAGTGCAGGGCCGCGTGCTGACGGGCGGGACGCCGCCGGACAATCGCCCGGGGGCCGTGAGTGCGGCATGGTTCTTCGACCAGGTGCTCGCGCCGGGCTTGGCGGGCGCCGCGCCGGAGGCGGTCGGGGCGACCGTGCTCTGGACGGAGCACAACCGGACGCTCGCGCCGGACGACGTCGAGGGCGTCGCGCAGGGCATGACGCCCGACGAGCGGCGCGCGTTGTTGCACGGCGAGTCGCTGCACCTCGCCGGCGTGATCATCCGCGGCTTCACGGAGCAGCCGAAGGGCTGGTGCTTCGCGTGCGGGAGCGACGTGCTGCTCGGCCTGACGACGTGTCCGGCCTGCGGCGGGCGCGATCTCGAGGCGTTCAGCCACGTGTGGGACGAGGAGGATCTCGCCTGGCCCGGGCCGCGCGAGTGGCCGACGCTGTTCTTCATGGACCCGCACCAGGCGCGGCCGACGGCGTGCCTCTGGATTCGGCTCGACCCGAACGACGCGGGCTGGGTCGTCGCCGAGCAGGAGATCGAGGGAGACGCGGCGACGGTCAAGGCGACGTGCGAGGCCCTCGAACGCGAGCACGGGCTGCACCCGATCGTGCGGGTCGGGGACCCGAAGATCACGGCGCAGACGAACCAGTACGCGCGCGAGTTCCAGGGGCAGCCCTTCTCGATCCGGCGGGCGTTCGAGGACGTGGGCTTCTGGTTCGAGGACGCGAACACGTCCTTCGTCGTCGGCATCGAGCGGCTGGAGGGGCGATTGAAGGTGAATCCCTTGACGCGGGCGCCGGGCTTGCGGATTCACCGGAACTGTGCGAAGACCATCTTTCAGATCCAGCGATTCACGTGGACGCAGGACAAGCCCGGCAAGGCGCATAGCGATTTCCCGGCCTGCCTGAGGTACTGGGCGATCGGCGACTGGTCGTATCGCGGGCTGCTCGCGGTCCAGGCGGGCCGCGTGGTCACGGTCGGGGCGCGGCGGACGGGCGTCAATTCACGGGTCGGGTGGTAGCAGAGGAGGGTGAAGCTATCGGCGTAAAAACATTTTGTGATGGATGTAACTGCGACGCCCAGGACAAAGACGTGACGAGCGTCGGGCGCTATGATAGTGCGATCTTTTGTCCCGACTGCCTAGCGAAATGGCGCGTCTACGAAGCGCAGGAACGCGCGCTGCACGTCGAGATCGTGAAGAGTTTCGAGCACCAGCGCGCCCAGCTCCGCGCCGATCTGAAAGCGGCGGGGCTCGCGCGCTTACCCGATGACGGATGACCACGACCCTTCGTCTTGAGCGCGAGAGCCTCCTGCGCTGCGATCACTGCGGCGCGAATCCCTACGTCGTCTTTCGGCGTCAAGTTCGCCGGCGCGATGGGAGTCCGGGCGAAGCCTTCGAGAACGTCCTCTGGCCGAATGGCTCAGGCGTCCTGCCGCCGAGTGATCCCGAGCACATCTGTTGCCCGGAATGCGGCGACGAGCTGCGGCGGGTGGCGGGATGAGCTGGATCGATGCTCATCGGCGGTGTCCCTTTCCGCGCTGCGTTGCCGAGGTCCAACGCCTTGAGGGAGCCGTGTCATCGCCGATGCTGCCGCCCTCCGATCACGGCATCGACGGGGCGGGCCCGCTTCCGCCGATCGAGTGGATGCCCGGTGCCCCAATCGGCGACGCGGAGTGGAGCGCGCAGAACCGGAAGATCAACGACCTGCTCGCAGGACGGACGGGATGACCGACCACGTCTGCGGCGTCTTTGACGCGCCAAAGACCTTCGGCTGCTGCTGCTGCTGCTCCGCGCCGGTCTACGACGTGCTCGAACGCTTCGTAAGCGGCCCATGTGTCGGCGAGGCGAGTCGGCTCGGCGCGATGGAAGCACACGGCACGCAGGTGGAGATCATGCTCTCGGATGGCTCGGTCGCGCACTTCGATTTCTGCGTGGAGTGCGCGACGAGGCTGCGCCCGGAGGATCTGTGGGCGGTGTGGGACACGCACGTCGCGCGGACCGACGACTTCGCCCGGCAGGCGGGTCGGCGCGACAACCAGCGACGGGCGATGGTGCGGGCCGCCGCGCGCGTCTTCCCTGTCGGCGTTCTTCGCTGGCGCCGGCAGGATCGTGAGAAGATCGGGCTCGTGCCCGATGGCTTGGTGATTGATCGGAGACGGTCTGCATGAGTCTTCAGAATCTTCAGATCAGTGAGACCGAATGGCAGGAAGGCAAGCAGCGAACGGATGCGTGGATCATCTCGCGGGGTCCGTTACCGAACGGGTGGATCGAAGTTGCGCTGCCGCCGCATCCGTTCCTCGAAGGTCAGCGCGCGTTCGAGCATCGTGATCAGCGACGGGTGATTCTCACGGTCGACCCCCATGAGGGCCGCTGGTGGCTCCATGTGTCCGTCTCGCGGGCGAAGTACACTCCCTCCTATGAGGATCTTGCGGACGTGAAGCGCGTCTTCATTGGCGACGATCATCAAGCGCTCCAGGTCTTTCCTCGTCGTGAGCGTCATGTGAATCTCCACCCCTTCTGTCTCCATCTGTGGGCCTGTCTTGAGCCCGAGGGCGATGGGCTTCCTGACTTCGGCAAGGAAGGCACGATTTGACGGCCCCGACGGTCCCGACCGCGCACTGTATGCGGTGTGGAACGTCGGTGACCCCGATCAAGGTCACGCGCATCACGTATCCGAACCAGCGCGTCGCCGAGCGCGGGGAATGTCCGCACTGCAAGACGACCACGCACCAGTTCGTGAAGGCGGGCGCGTGATCCGCCGGGGCATGAGACCGCGCGAGGAGATCGAGGACAACAATCAGCAGGATGCCAGTGTCGGCGGCGCATCGCACACCCAGCAACGGACCCTCATGCTTGAAGTGCTCCTTGATATTCGTGACCTCCTCCGTGTGTTGGTACAGCGCGTGACCTCCCTGGCATGAGCCTCCCGCCTGCGCAGCTCCATGTGGCCACGGACGGCGATCGCCCAGTGGCCTTCCCACGGCGTCCGAAGCGCCGTCTGAAGATCACTCCGGAGATCGTGACTGATTCGGTTCTGACCAGACTCGATCAAATGTTGCAGGATCGCGATCGGGCGGCTTGGATGACGGCACGCCTGAATCGTTACGCGAAATACAGAGGTTGGAATCCCGATCGCGCGTGGCCGGGCGGCTCTCCGCGCTCGAACGTCCATCTGCCGATCTTGCAGATGGCCGAGCTCCGGGCGAATGCGGGGCTCCACAACGTCGTGATGACGCGCCGGCCGGGGATCGTCGCGGAGGCGACCAACCGGGTGAACCAGCCGCGCGAGGAGAAGATCACCGCGCTCATCGACGCGCAGATGTTCGTGGAGTCCGGGCCCGCGCTCGCCGAGCGGAAGTTCTCGGATGCGATCAGCGCGTTCTTTCAGGACGGCAATTGGGTGGCCTTCACCCCGTGGGTCCGGCTGACGGAGATGATCGAGACGGTACACCACCGGCCCCGCGTCCCCGACCTGATGGACCCGGAGGAGTATCTTCGCGTCCTGCTGGTCGGGAGCGAGGACCCGGCGCTGGGGGCTCGAGGCGAGGAAGGGCTCTTTCCTTTCGACGCGGTCGTGGAGCCTGATCCCGCCCGCCTGAACCGCTACCGCGTGACCTACCGCCGCACGCCGCAGGACGAGGACCGCACGGCAGAGGTCGAGGTCTTCACCGAAGCCGATGAGGCCGACGGCGAGCATCTCGTGCTTGAGGTACGGTCCACCGAAACGCTCTTCGACGGGCCGACGATGGAGAACCTGACCATCAGCCAAGTGTTCGTGCCGACGCGCTGCACGAACCTCCAACCGCCGGCGCCGTGGAATCCCGGCGGGGCCCCCTACGTCTTCGTCGGGCTCACCTACCGCGTGGACGAGATTCGGCGCTTGCAGCGGGATGGCACCTTCAACTGGCTGACGGCGAAGGACCTCGACGCGATCATCGCCGGGGCGAAGGCCGCCGCCGGCATCCCGTCGCCCGAGAAGGACGACGAGCAGCTCGAAGCGCAGAAGGACGTGCTGGAAGGGCGGATGCATGAGCCGCCCGACGCCAAGTACGAAGAGGATCTCGGGCATCTCCCCGTGAAGGCCCTCATGTGCTTCGACCGCTGGGACGTGGACGGCGACGGCCTGAGCGAAGATGTCTACTGGATCGTCTTCCGCGACGCGAAGGTGCTCGCGGAGGCCCGTCTGCTCCGTGAGAAGTGGCCGGCCACGCGGGTCTACCGACCGCTGGCCGAAGCCTGCGCGATCCCGGTGCCCGGCCGCTACTACGGGATCTCGCTGCTGGAACTCGGCGAGGCGCTCTACGACCTCATCAAGGGCACGTTCGATCTCTCCTACGACTCCGCGATCGTCGCGACGGTGCCCTGGTTCTTCTACGCCTCCTCCGCGCAGTTCCGCGCCGAGACGATCAACCTGGCGCCGGGCGAAGGCTACCCGGTGCCCGGCGACCCGCGCGCGACTGTCTGGTTCCCGAACCTGCCGCAGCGCGACCAGACGTGGGCGTTCAACCTGATCGGGCTGGCGCTCGGCTTCTTCGACCGCCTGATGAGTCAGGGCGCGATCCAGTCCGGCCAGGTGCCGTCAGGCCGGGCCAGCGCCTTCCGGACGTTCGGCACGACCCTCGCGCTGTTGAACCAGGCCGATGTCCGCGCGGACCAGATGTTGATCCGCTTCTTCGCCGGGCTCGCGCAGATCGCGCAGAATTTCCATCGGATGAATCGCAAGCTTCTGCCGCCCGGGAAAGAACTCCGGCTGGTCGGCTGGGATGGCCCGCGGGAACAGGCGTATGCGACGATCACCTCCGCGGCCGAGATCGACGCCGAGATGGAGTTCGGCTTTCGGCCTGACTTCTTGCAGGCGAATCCCGACGCGCTGGCTGCCGCGATCGAGTCGATGCTGGCGGTCGTCGGCACGCCGCTCGCGTTCCAGCTCGGCGTGACCGATCCGCAACTCTTCTATCAAGCCGTGCGCGACTACGTGCGGGCGCGACGGCTCGATCCCAAGAAGTACCTGAAGCCGCCGCCGGCGGACGGGGCGCCGATCCTCGCGGAGGAAGTCATCGGGCTGATCACGCAGGGCCAAGTGCCCTTCGGCGTGCCGCTGGAAGCGCCGGCCGAGCATCTGCGCAAGCTCTGGGAGTTCGTGGCCTCGACGGTGAAGGTCGGCGACGGCGACGTCCCGGTGATCGCCTCGTGGACGCAGGCCCAGATGGGACTTCTGCGGGCGTGGATGGCGGAGGTGGGTCGGCGCGTCCAATTGGCCCAGACGGTCCAGGCGGCGGGGCAGTTCCAGCAGGGACTCGCGGGCGGAGGCGTGCAGGGCGGGGGCGGCGTGCCGACGACGGGCGTCGAGCCGAGCCCGATGGAGGCGATGGCGACGCCCGCCCAGCGCCAGCCGCGAGAAGAAGCGCAGCCATGACGAGGGGGGTGATGACCACCCGCTGGCTCATCGTCCGTCGCAGTCCCCGCGCCGTCGAGGTCGAGGTGCGCGCTGGCCGATGGGGCTGCCTGTCCGTCTGCTCGTGGTTCAGGTGGGAAGAGCGTCGCCGGATCATCTCGGTGCTCCTGATCTGGCGTGAACGCGTGATGCTGCTGCGGAGCTGGCCGCGCCGCCCGCGAGCAGGAGCGTGTCGATGAATCACTCTCAGGACTCGACGCCACGCCCATTACTCCAAATCGTCATCAGGATGGACGAACGGCTCGGCGTCCACGTGGCGCACAACTGTCCCTCCGGCGACGTTGTCGAGATGCTGCTCTACCGGGCGCTGAAGTATGCAGAGCGCGAACTGACAGCCGGGCGGCTGTTCAAGGTCGAAGAGCCGCAGGTGACGATCGAGAAGTCGCTGCCGAAGGATCTGACGCATCCGGACTGAGGTCCGGGGCGTGTGAAGGAGCCCGAGACTGATGAACAACAGTATGCTGGTGCTGGTGCATCACAACGACCGTCCAGGCGACGTTCAGGTCTATGACACTCCTCCGGGGGCTCTGATTCCATTGGACGACCGCCCCGACAAGTATTGTTGGACGCGGCTGAGTCCCAGCAGCCGGACGTGCGCATGTGGTCGAGTGCTCGTCGATGCCTGATTACTCCGAGCTGGTTGATCACCGCGCTGCCCACCCCGCTGCCGCGGAGGCGCCCACGCCGCAGCGTCTCATGGCCTTGCTCCGCGAAAGCCAGCGGGGCGCGGCGGTGCTCACGGAGTTGCTCGATAGCCCCGCGTGGGATACCTTCCGGTCGGTGCTCGGCTTCGCCCTTGAGACTGCGGAGGCCGAGCGCGCGATCCTCCGTGACCGCGTGGACACGGGCGAGTTGGTCGGCGACGAGCGGGCCCGGGCCGATCTCTCCGAGGCAATGAATAGACATCGGATTGCCTTG
>ERZ1292644.1603-Hain-H14-01um-R2-1603-length-11428-cov-5_pt1 | contig 11428 bp, 15 predicted proteins | sample MGYA00564402_ERZ1292644 | MGnify/ENA primary metagenome ERZ1292644 (study PRJEB36523, sample SAMEA6512644) | groundwater metagenome | collected 2019-01-09 | study: AquaDiva: Metagenomics assemblies of 32 groundwater samples | reverse complement strand
AAGATTTAATGAAAGAAATAAACAAAATAAACAAAAATCAAAATTATAAACCAAAAAAAATTATTATCAGTGAAGCTTTTTTAGTAGAGGAGCAGTGAATTTTATGAATAAAGTTCATTATTCATCTAAATCAGACGAATGGCAAACACCATTAGAACTTTTCGATAAATATAATAATATATATAACTTTCAATTAGATGCTGCCGCGACAAAAGAAAATGCCCTTTGTAAGAATTATTTCACAAAAGAAGATGATGCATTAAAACAAGATTGGTCAAAATATAAATATATCTGGCTTAATCCTCCTTTCGGGAGGATAATTTCTAAATTTATTAAAAAAGCTTATGAGGAAAGTTTAAAAGATTGTATTATTGTTTGTTTAATTCCCGGACGTGTAGATACTTCTTATTTTCATGATTATATTTTACCTTATTCTAGAATAATATATATAAGAGGACGATTGAAATTTATAAATAGATTATTACCATCTTATAAAGAAAATGGAGATTTTAAATTAAGTCCAGCGCCGTTTCCTTCTATGATAGTTATTTTTGGAGAAAAAATGATGGATAAATTTAGAAATTTTTAAAAACATGCCATATTATATTTTTTCTAATCCAAATAATTTATCTGAGAAAATTGAAATATTTTTTCATATGAATGATAAAAAGGAATATATTAAAAATGGTATTAAATGGATGAGAGAATATATAATTCCTCAAGCTTCAATAGATCAAAAATGGGATGCTCTTAATAGCAAAGATTTTGTAAATAAAACTAAAAATAGAAAAGGAACAGTTAATGATTTATTTGAAAAAAGTGCTGAGTTAAGTGAAAAAAGAACAAAATTAATGGGCCGCGATGAAAATAAAAAATCTTGGTACGATAACTGGCAACGAAGAAGGCGTGGTAAATGTCACCCTGACGTTTTAAAACAAAAGGGAAAAGAAGATTTGGCTAAAAAAGGGGTTATTTTAGAAGATTAGATATATTATGGAAAAATATACTAGAGAAAATTTAATTGAGAGTTTGGAATTTATTGTAAAAAATCTAAAATATGGTTGTGGTAATCATGGTTGTTTAATTAATCCTCCAAAGGGACAGGGAACAAATATGATTTGTCATTGTGATCCGTTGAATATTTCAAAAAAATTATTAAAAATTGCTTTAGCAGTGGAAAGAATGGAAAATAAATGGTAGTATATTTAATAGATTTCTGAATTTTTCAACTGAAAACTCGTTCGTTTAATTTTTGCAATACACAATTTTTAACGTTAAATTTTTGTTAATAAGTTTTTATTAAAGATAATTTTCTTTTCCTTAAGTTTTCTGTAATATAATTTTACTTAGAAAAGAAAAAATATTTTCTCAAAAATAAAATGAAAATAGAAAAAGTGTCTAAAAATGTGGAAAATTTTAGTTACGAAATAGCCTTACAAGAATCAATAAAATATTTTAATGGTGATGAACTTGCTGCTAATGTATTTCTTAATAAATACGCATTAAGAGATAATGAACAAAATCTAATGGAAAAAACTCCAGAAGATATGCATAAACGTATAGCAAAAGAATTTGCTAGAATAGAAAAAAATAAATTTAAAAAACCACTTTCTTATGAAGAAATTTTTTATTTGCTGGATAAGTTTAAGTTTATAATTCCACAAGGAAGTCCAATGTATGGGATAGGAAATAATTATCAATATGTTTCTCTTTCAAATTGTTTCTTACTTGAAATTCCATTAGATAGTTATGGCTCAATAATGAAAGTTGATGAACAATTGGTTCAAATTTCTAAAAGACGCGGTGGTGTAGGAATAGATTTAAGTAATTTACGTCCAAATGGTTGTTCTACAACTAATTCTGCTAGAGCTTCTACGGGAATTATTCCTTTTATGGAAAGATATTCTAATTCTATAAGAGAAGTTGGACAAAATTCTCGAAGAGGAGCTTTGATGCTTACTTTAGATGTTCATCATCCTGAAGTTGTGGAATTTATTAAAATAAAAAATGATAAAACAAAAGTGACCGGAGCAAATATTTCATTAAGATTATCCAATGAATTTTTAGAAGCTGTAAAAAAAGATAAAGAATACGAAATAAGATTTCCTGTTAATTATAAAGAAAAAAATATAAAATCAATTATTTCTAAAATGATTTCTGCAAAAGAAACATGGAGAGAAATAATTAAAAATGCTAGAAATAATGCTGAACCAGGACTTTTAATGTGGGATAATGTTAGAAAATATACTCCTGCCGATTGTTATGAAGAATATTCTTCAAGTGGAACAAATCCTTGTTGTCATTGTGTATCAAAAGATGTCTTTATAAAAACTCGACAAGGAATTAAGGAAATTAAAACAATAACACCGCTTGATGAAGTTTATGTAACGGATGCTTTTACAGAAAAATGGGCAACAACAAGTGGATATTTTAAAACTGGAATTGCAGATGTTTATAAAGTTGATTTTTCAAACAAACAATCTTTTTATATTACTTTAAACCATAAATTAGCTGTAGCTGGGGGATATGGTGAAATATTTAATTTAGTACCATTAGCATTATTAAAAGAAGGTGATAAAGTTTTGACTGAAAATGCAGAATTAATAAAGATAGAGTCTATTAAATATTATTCTACAGAAGATGTTGGATGTATAAATGTTTCTCATTTTGGATTTTTTGTAACTGAAGAAGGATTATTATCGGGAAATTCAGAAATTAATCTTTCTCCCCTCGATTCTTGTCGTCTTTTATGTCTAAATTTATATTCTTATGTTAAAAATTCTTTTACTAAAAATGCTGAATTTGATTTTGATTTATTTTATAAACATTCTCAAATAGCTCAAAGAGTAATGGATGATTTAGTTGATTTAGAGTCAGAAAAAATACAAAGTATTATAAAGAAAGTAAAAAACGATCCCGAATCTTTGGATATTAAAAATCGAGAAATAGAATTATGGACTAATATATTAAGATATAATAATGAAGGAAGAAGAACTGGAACGGGGATTACTGCTTTGGGAGATGCCTTAGCAGCGTTGAATATAAAATATAGTTCTGATGAATCAATTAAAATATCGGAAGAAATATATAAAACATTAAAATTAGGATGTTATAAATCTTCAGTTGAAATGGCTAAAGAACTAGGAACATTCAAATGTTGGGATCATGAAAAAGAAAAGGATAATGAATTTTTATTAAGAATCAAAGATGAAGATATGGATTTGTATAATGAAATGAAGAAATACGGAAGAAGAAATATTGCTTTAACAACAACGGCTCCGACAGGCTCAGTTTCTATTTTAACACAAACAACATCGGGAATAGAACCACTTTTTCAATCAAGTTATATAAGGAGAAAAAAAATAAATCCACATGATAAAAATGTTAAAATTGATTTTATAGATCAGAATGGTGATAAATGGCAAGAATTTGAGGTTTTACATTCTAAAATTAAGGAATGGATTAATACTACAGGCGAAACTGATATTAAAAAATCTCCTTGGTATAATTGTTGTGCTGAAGATTTAGATTGGAAACAAAGAGTTAAATTGCAAGCAGCTTGTCAAAAACATGTATGCCATTCAATTTCTTCAACCATAAATTTACCAGAAAATATATCTTATGAGAAAGTCGCTGAAATATATGAAACCGCGTTTGAAAGTGGTTGTAAAGGGGTAACAATTTATAGAAAAAATTGTAGAAGTGGAGTATTAATTGATTCTAATAAAAGCAAAGAATCAATAAAGTATAACGATGCCCCAAAAAGACCAAAACAGTTAAATGGAAAATTACATTTTTTTACAGTAAAGGGTGAAAAATATTACGTAGCTGTTGGATTGTTTAATAAACAAGTTTATGAAATATTTACTGGACTTAATAAAGAAAAAAAACATGAATTTATTCCTACTAATTCTAAAGATGGAATTATAATCAAAAATAAACGTGGAGATTATGTTTTTAAAGATCAAATAATTGAAGAAGAATATCAATTAAATAATAGTCATTCAGATAATTCAGCAGATGCTTTAACCAGAGTTTTATCTTGTGGATTAAGACATGGAGCTAAACTTGAATTTTTAATTCATCAACTAGAAAAAACCAAGGGAGATTTGTTATCATTTTCTAAATGTTTAGCGAGAACATTAAAGATTTATTTAGAAGACGGAAAAGTAGTTCATGGTGAGAATTGTCCAGAATGTAAACAATTATTAGTTCGTGAAAACGGATGTAAAATTTGTAAATCTTGTGGGTTTTCATTTTGTTCATAAATAAAATAAATAATAATGTCGTCTTGAAAAGAATATGTGTAATATATTTATATGAACAATATAAATATAATACAAGTAAGAAAATGTAAAAAATGTTTAACTGAAAAATCTATTTGTGATTTTGGTAAACATCGCCATAAATGTAAAAAATGTGAGAATATATATAAAAGTGAAAGAAATTTAATAACTGGAAAAACTAAAAATAAAGATGGAACAAGGAAAAAACATAAACCAAAGTACGATTTGAAAGGTCAAAAATTTAGTAAATTAACAGTTTTAGAATTTACTGGTATAAAAAATAATCCAAGTCAATCTGGTAAAAGAGCTTCATTTTTTAAATGTCGTTGTGATTGTGGTAAAGAAAAAGAAATAGCTGCTGTATATTTAAAAAGTGGGAATGTTAAATCTTGTGGTTGTTTATGTAATGGGAAAATGGGAGAAAGATCGAAAAAATGGACAGGATATAAAGGATTATCTGGAACAAGTTGGAATAATATACAAAGGAACTGTATAAACCATATTCGATCCAAAAGAAGAAATTTAGAATTTGCTATTACAAAAGAATATATATGGAATTTATATGAAAAACAGAATAGAAAATGTGCAATTTCTGGATTAGATATTATATTGGATGTGGGTAGTAAAATAAGAAATCAAACCGCATCACTTGATCGTATAGATTCTTCCAAAGGTTATACCGATATAAATGTTCAATGGGTTCATAAAGATGTTAATTATATGAAACAAGACTATAGTGATGAATATTTTATAGAGACATGTAAAAAAATTAGTGATTTTCAAAGGAGTAAATCAAAGTGATTCTTATATTCTAAAAATACCATAATCTTAAAATAAAAACGTGTAATATAAAACAACACGATGTTTTATTAAATATGTTAACTAACACTAAGCAATTATGGTGCAAGATATTACCATAAATCCAATTTATTTATTATTTGGTATGATAGCTGTTAGACCAAACCGAAAAAGTAAAGAATATCAAAAATGTTATTTAAAAGAAAAAGAAAACATAAATAACGAGCGGGCCGAATTAAAGAATACTATTTGTAGTCTTCAAAGATGTAAAGAGGAAGCATTGATTTATTTAAAACACTATTCTTAAATATTTGATAATAAATATGATATGATAGTGTAATTTAGATAAAAATAATGACAAATGGATTGCCAATTTTACATAATTCTGAAATAAACTATACTGCGATTATTACCGTTATAGTGACGGCTATTTCCACAATGTTTGGCTATCATGTAGTAAATTCTGTAAAGGATAGAAAAATTAAAGCAAATAGTTTTAAAGCTATGATTGATGCTAATATTGAATTTCGGGAAGAATTAAGAAAAGATTTATCAATTGCCAAAAATGAATTACTAGAATGTAAAAAAATAATTGAAGAATTAAATAAAAAAATAGAAAGATTGAATAATCAATTAGATAAAGACAAAGAAATAAAAGATTTAATAAAACAATGTGAAGATAGATTTATAAATTTGGCTAATTCTATTGAAATTGGTATTTTTAGGTCCAACATACAAGGAGAAACTACTTTTACTAATAAATTTTTATGTGATTTAATAGGAGTTGGTGCGGAAGAATTATTAGGTGATAATTGGAAAAAAATAATTCACCCTTCTGATTTTGAAGAAGTTATGAAAGAATGGAAAAAGGCAATAAGAAGTCATTCAAATTTTGAATTAGAGTATAGATACAAGGGTAAAAATGATAAAATTACTTATGTCAGAACAAAAACAGTAAGAGAAGAATATAAAGATGGAAAATTAGTTGGTTTTATTGGTGTCGTTATTCCATTACATAATTTGGATGAAAAATAGTGTAATAAACAATAGAAAGAAATAAAAAATATATGAATGAACTAATTGATTTAACTAACATAACACAAATAATTGAAGGTAAAAGTGGAATTCTGGCCGCGATTTTAGTAATTGTCGGAAGTTTACGCTTAACTATTAAACCTTTACTTACAGTTCTTCATACTTTTGTAAATTCTACTCCAACTAAGGTTGATAACGATTTCTTAGAAAAAGTTGAAAATTCTAAAGTATTAAAAACCATATTTTATTTATTGAGTTTATTTGCAAGTGTGAAAATTGTTCCTAAAAATATAGAAAGAATTGATGTAAATAAAGTCGAAGAAGAAGAAGAAGCAAAGTAAAAAAATAATGAATCCTTTTGCTGCTATTCTTTCAATAATTGCAGATTCACTTTCTTTTGGGAAAAAACAACAAGAGCTTAAAAATGCTTCCGATGTAAAAGAAGCGAAAAAGAGGCAAGATGAATTAACTAAAATAGATTATATAACCGATAAAGTTGCTCATCAAGATATAAATGAGGTTAGAAAAATACTATCAGAATAAAAATATAAAAACATGGCTAAGATTAATTTACATCAGTTTATTAATCATGATTTTAGTTTCATGCACAGTAACGCCAGTTATCCCCGACAGAGATATAATAAGTTTCGATGGCAGTTCTCAAAACGCTGGTTTTCTTTATTTTTTACCAGATGGTTCTGGAATCATAACTACTAACGCTTCAAGTCGTTACAATGGTTTGATATCTAAATACAGTACTAATTTTATTCCTCCTTTGGTTTTAAATTACGGTTTAACTTATACAAATATTCAAGGAACTAATTTAGTAATTATAACTAAAGAGAGTTTGATAAAATTTGGAATAATGAATAGTTGGAAGAGGCAAGGGTTATAATTTTTTATTGACAAAGATTAAAAATTAGTGTGTAATTAAAGTTGATGATAAAACATCTATATCAGAATTGAAGAATCAGTAAAATAAAAATCCGGGATGAAATAAACCCGTCGAAAAATAACTTCTCGCCTATTCTGATAATAAATCCTGATGAATAAATAAAGAGGCGAGAATTTTCATTTTTCCCCTTGAGTTTTTTATAAGTTTTTGTTAGTATTTTGATTATGAATAATGAACAAGTAGCATTAATAGCAAGCGCAATTGTATCTAATCGCATAACTACATCCTATAATAGCATCAATTTTGATAATAAAATAGTTACTGATAGAGCGGAAGTATTTCTGAAATGGTTACAAGAGAAAGAAGGAGAAGAGCGTTATGAAAGGAAAGATCAAGATGAAAAGTATTAGAATAATTGCAGGCGATGGAGTTGGAGGACAAATAGAAGCATTTCAATGTGCTTATCATGTAAAAAGAGCAGGAGATTTTATAGAAATATTATCTTGTTCAAGAGATGAAGTTTTTCAACCTCTAAAATATTTTTTTGGAGATATGTTTCCAATAGTTCAAACCAGAGAAGATTATCAAAATCAAATTGTAAGTGATAATAATTTATTTAACGAACTAAAAGGAGATTATAATGAATGTTATCTTTGCTGGCCAGATTTAGTTTTTCAACATCTAAAAAGTTTTGATTATAAGAAATATAATGTCAGCATTAAAACTATTAAAAATACAAAATTATTACTGGATAAAAGAAAACCGGCAGAAAAGTTAATTTATTTAGGTTTATTATCAAATACAGATCATTACAGTTATCAATATATTTCTCAGTTGGCTGTTAAATTAGCTACTATTTTACCAGATTATCTTATTTATTTACCAATTTTGACTGAATGGGCTGGTAAAAAGATTCCAGAAATAAAATTTGACTTCGTTCCAAATAATTTATTTATACATGAAAATCCAGATTTTATTAAGTCTTTGGAATATTTAGAAAAGAGTATTTACTGTGTTTGTACTGACAATGGTATTATGCACTGTTGTTTTCAGTATGGAATTGATCGACTGATTCTTGATCCTAGATGGGGAAATGGGAAAAACGCAATTCCGTGGCAGGCGCGTTGGAGGTCAACAATGGAAGATTCTATTTCAATAGATAATTTTCCCAATGACATAGTAAGACTTGTCAAAACTAATTTGGATGTACCACAGACCACAATTTTATCAAGAAATTTTGTATTGAATAATTTAAATAGTAATTGGGCATCGGAATTGTTCTTTAAATATTAATGAAAAATAAAAAAGCTTTTTCTTTAATAGAACTTTTAGTTGTGCTAAGTATTATTTTTATTCTTACTTCTCTATTGTTATCTTCTTTATCAGCGGCTAAAGAACAAGGGCGAAAAGTTGTTTGTCTTAATAATTTAAAAAACTTACAATTAGCTTGGCTGCTTTATATCAATGATAATGAAGGAAAAGTGGTTGATAATCATTATTCTTATCCGATAACTTATAATTGGGTGCATGGAAATTTTGGTTATAATGTAGAAGATAATACCAATACTTTTTTATTGGTGGGTTATGAAAATTCAATGCTTGGACTATATACTAAAGATTATAGAATATATAAATGTCCAAGCGATAGAAGTATTTCAACTCATAGTGGCAAAAAATATAATAGAGTAAGAAGTTATTCTTTAAATTCATGGATAGGGGGAGAAAATAGTACTAATTATCACGATGGAACAATGAATAATTATATTAAAGCCCTTGGTAAACAAAACATTCCTTTTAATTTTAAAGTTTATAAAAAAATAGATGATTTTAATAATTCTTCTTATATTTTTTCTTTTTTAGATGAATTACCAGATTCTATTGATGATGGTCAATTTCTTGTTGATTTGACTGGTCGTGCGCTTGATTATAAAAATGCTTATATTATTTATAATTTTGTTGGATTTTCTCATAATAAAAAAGGAGCATTGGCTTTTGTTGATGGACATGTGGAAAGTAAAAAATGGCAAGAAATTTGGACAATAAATCCAGCAAGATATGGAAGTACTGGAAAATTAATTAGGCCAATCGGGCATCCTTCAAGCAGAGATGTGGAATGGACGATGCAACACGCGACCGAAAAAGATGAATAAAACTATTTTTTGCAATTACTCCAAAGTGTTCGGGAATGGTTGTCGCAATATGGGAAAGTGTGCTTATTGTATAAGAAAGAACTTGATTTTGATTTCAAATAGCCTATAATAGATGCCAGACAATCAGTGGACTTGGTTGACAGAATCAAATGGATGTGATCTGACTCCCTTTTGATTTTTTATATGATTCAATCACAAGTCAAATTAAAACTGAGCAAAACTCAAGAAAACCAACTCAATGGTTGGTTGTGTAATTTGACGAGCATTTGGAATTGGGCCATTCGAAAGATTGAGTTAAATGCCAAGGACAAAATCTACTTCTCCGAGAAGAAATTTCAAAATCTTCTTGCTAATCATTCCAAGACCTTGGAAATTCCCTCTCATACTATCCAAGGAACTTTGATGGACGCTCACAATGCGTGGGCACGGTGTTTTAAGGGATTAGCCAAGAAACCTCGGCTCAAAGGAATCCGACGACCGCTCAATTCTATTTCTTTCGTTGACCCCATTAAAATTAATGGGCACAAAGTCACTATTCCCGGTGTTGGAAAACTCAGGTTCCACAAACAAACTATTCCTACCGGGAAAATCAAACGGGGAAGAATTTGTAAGCGAGCATCAGGATGGTATTTATGTCTGTTTGTGGATGCTAAACCAAAAGAGATTGTCCGAATTAGTCACAATCAAATTGGCATAGACCCCGGATTCAAAGACCTATTGACATTTGATAACGGAGAGAAAATAACTCACCCAAAAGAACTCCGAAAGAAAGAAATCCGGTTAGGACAGGCTCAAAGAGGAAGTCGGAAGAAATTAACTTCTCGCCTGCATGAACGGGTTAAAAATCAGAGAAAGGATAGAAATCACAAATTATCTCGAAAATTGGTGTCCGAAAACAATACCATTTGTTTTCTCAAAGATAATCATCGGGTGATAGCAAAAAGATTTGGTAAGTCCGTAGCCGATTCTGCTCACGGACAATTTAGAAAGATGATGGAATATAAGTGCCTTACCGGCGATACGAAACTCATTTTTCCTGATAACAAAAATTCCACGAGGACTTGTTCTACTTGTTTGTCTTTAACTGGACCGACGGGCTTGGCAGGACTCAAGGTAAGAGAATGGGATTGCGGTGTCTGTGGAACACATCACGACCGGGATACAAACTCGGCACGTAACGCGCTTATTCTTGGAGTTGGACGGACTCACGAGGTTGTCTATGTTTAATCACATGGACAAGTCAGGAATCTCAGACCAATGGTCTGAGAGCGTCAATAATAAATTTTATACTAAATATTCTAATGGTAAAATTATTTTAATATGTATGAACTGTTTCAAAAAAGAAGAATTTGATAATGAACAAGAGGCTTTTGATAAAGGTTGGGATTGTCCACTGTTTTTTATTCAAGTGATTATTTGTGGTGATTGTTCAAGTGCGGAGTTTTTATTAAAAGATGAAAAAAGAGGGTAAGAATTTTTCTATTTGCAAATAAATCGTGTAATATTATTTGCAACTATATATGATATTAAATAAACATAATTTACCGCCTTTGTGTGTGATTGACTTCACGCTTCTAGGCAGCAATGTCATAGATAGTTGCAACATAAGGGCGGTTTTTGTTTTTAAATATGAAATATATTTCTCTAACTCAGAATAAATTTGCAATTGTTGATGATGAAGATTTTGATATTTTAAATCAGTATTCTTGGTGTAAAACGGGTGGAACTAAAAATTATGCATGTAATTGTAAATTTGGATTAATGCATCGTTTTATAATTAACTTACATAATATATTTATACCACGGGATTATGAAATTGATCATATTAATCAAAACGGTTTTGATAATCGTAAATTAAATTTAAGAGTTTGTAAAAGATATCAAAATCGTCATAATTCTAAAATAAACATAAATAATTCTAGTGGTTACAAAGGAGTTTTTTATGAAAAACGTAGTAAATTATGGAAATCTGTTATTATTATTGATAATAAACTTATTAATTTAGGCATATTTTCATCGTCTAGATTAGCGGGAATTGCTTATCAATTAGCAGCGAAGAAGTTTTTAAAAGATTTTAATTGCAATCATATTCATGATGTAACAGAAGAAGAAATTAGATTTATTGATCCAATTATTAATGGATTTAAAAATCTAAAAGAACAACTTAATAAAATAGTTAGTGAATTATGGATACCTGTTACTGGTACCGATAACTATGAAATTTCTTATATTGACAGAGACAAAAATTTGAGAAGAACATTTCC
>ERZ1292644.1602-Hain-H14-01um-R2-1602-length-11433-cov-5_pt1 | contig 11433 bp, 14 predicted proteins | sample MGYA00564402_ERZ1292644 | MGnify/ENA primary metagenome ERZ1292644 (study PRJEB36523, sample SAMEA6512644) | groundwater metagenome | collected 2019-01-09 | study: AquaDiva: Metagenomics assemblies of 32 groundwater samples | reverse complement strand
CTTTCATGACTAAAGGTTCTACCTTGATCATCAATAAATACTTCAAACCATCTGTAGCAATTAGCTAATGGATCAATATCATTGGCGTTTTCTAGATTAAATGATACTGAATCATTATTGAAATAAATTAACACCTCATCATCTATCGTGACGCCAGTATATGATGGAGATCCTGATACACCATTGTTATTATGAACAGCATCTACAACAGTAACATCAGTGTATATTAATTCATCACATCCGCAATCATAATAAGAAATACCGGAGATAACAAATCTACCAAAAGATAAGTCTGTGCCAACAGATTTCTTTTGAACAATAATAGATTTTCCAATGGCTAGACTACTAGTTGAAAGATTTTTTTCAATACGGTAGGTGGTCGCGGCTCGTCCACCAGAAAATAGTTGATCTTGAACTGTGGCTATCCAATAACCATCGCCATTGGCATCCACAGTCTGATCATAGTCACGGGAAAGATTATCCAACTCATTTCCATTGACATAATAGTTGTTTTTTCTTAGCGGTCCAATAATCTTGGTGTAAAGCTTGGCTGATGTGGCATCCACATAAGTGGCATTATAAACTGGTGATGCTATATTAGAACCTAATGGTCCGAAACCTAGACCATCTTGCAATGTATCTGTTTGAAATACATTGTTTGGAAATTGTGATAGACTAGTGGCGTGATCATATTGACCATTTGTACCTCTAACACCCATAATGATAGAAAAACTCTCACCGCCAATTGGATCTAACGCAATTCCGAATTCCCCCTTGTGTGAGAAAGCAGTAAAGCGCATATTAACGCCAATTTTTCTAAATGCTTGGTTGGTAGCAAAAACAATTTTTTCTAAATTATAATCACCAGTAGTAGTACCTTGATTACCAGTTACGTCGATAGCATACATTTGGTTAATATCAGAAATGTATCCATCAGGATAAATAGCCAAATAAAGATTGTAGTGGGTAGAGTCTAATTGGTTGGAATCAAATCCAATGCCTAACGTCATTGCACTTTTGGGATTGATTACCGATAGACCTCTAACATCAGATCCATAGTTAGTAAATCCTTCAGCAACAGCAAGAACTCCAAATTTTTCTGAATTATCTAGCTTCTTAGTTATTCTTACTGAGCAATTTGTATTGTACTCAATATTTTTACCATAGACACGAACCACATATTGCTTGGGTCCAGATTTATCTATCTTAATTTCTTTGATGGTAAAACTTCTAATAGCGTTGGCATAAGTAACATGAATAATATCACCTATAGAAACTTTTCTAAATTTGGCATCAAATCTATGTGATGAAGCTTCACCAGCGGGTGGCTTCAATTTGATAATATCATCACCAGTGTTAATGTCGTCCCATGGAATACTACTTAAACCATTTTGGCGAAGGTATGCCGTGGCTGGAGTATCGGAGATTAATTCTTCGCCTTCTGTTAAAGAAGAAAGTTTCGTAGAAGCACTAAGACGACTAATTCCATTACTATAAAAATTCTTGATTCTTCCACCAAATGTTAATAGTGAAGAATTATCAAGAAATTCTAATAGCTCTTGAAGGTTAAAGAGATCGCCGAAAGCATTGAACTGTGATGAGTCAACAAAAATACCGGAAGCTGTGTGCGCAAATGTCTCTGGATATACTTCACTGTCTAAAGTAGTAACATTAAAGCTAGCAGTACCACTACCGTCGCGCTTACGATGATTATTAAAATCATCGTTGATTTCATTAATGGCTTGAAAAGCATCTGAGTTATCTCTTACGTTACCAAATACATCTTTAAAGTAAAGGCTTGAATTTGCATTTACATTAATATCGGTAAGATCATGTCTATAAGATGAACCATTTAAATGGGCAATAATAGCATTTCCATTTGTGGATATCCAACTTTGAAGTTGTGTAATATCCACATCAAGATTATCAATGTCTATTTTTAGACCAGCAGTAGTATAGTTAAGATCTAGCTTTGATTCAGCAATTGCTGCAGTAGGACTGATCTCGGCATTTGTAATAGGAAGAGTAACTAATCCAACTGAATTTAATACACTCAGCTTTGGACTGCCATCGGGCTCTAAAAGATAACTAAGACGAACTGCAAGACTATCTGCAGATCCCTGAACATTTACACCAAGGGTTTCTTCGATTGCAATAACGGCTTCTTTTTGTGCATTAATTGCTTCACCACCGATTTCAGTAATATTGTCATAAACTGAAGGTAGTGTTGTATCGTCATCTAAAGAAGATGGAAAATTTGTCATTGATAGTCCTGAGGTTTATTTCTTATATATACGCTGCTGTTAGCTCAATTGAGGTGGTTCGTGATCTTTTTGAACACTATCAGCTTGATGCTGCTCTACTGGAGCAATGTCTTCAATTGCCTTAATAGCTTCAATTTTAGTTACAACTTGTTCAGGAACTCCTTTACTAATCATTTTCGAAAGTAAGAAGTCTTTAAATATTCTAAAACAAGTAGTACTTAGTAGACCTGCAACCATGGCATAGACGGTTCTAGCTGAAGTAGTTAGATTAAATCCATCTGGATAAGGAAATCCAGTAAAAAGATAGCCACATGCCGCGCCAACCAAAATTGGAAGAATTGGTAGCAAAAGTTTGCGCCAAACATCAGAAGCTTTGTCACCTGGAAACCATGGCTTAGAAAGAAAGTACTCTACTATTTGTTTGATAACAAACGTGATAGCAGAAATACCAAGCGTAGCAAACACGAAGGCACTAGAAAAGAAAATTAATAGCAAGTTATCCATAAAACTATGCCATCAATTGCAGAAGTTAATACTAATTAATATTGTCTTATTTCGATCGTGGCTAATGTCTTAAACGCTGCCACATGTTGACCCGAAGTAAAGGTAAATGATCCTCCACCAATATCATTGATAGCTGGTAATGGAGAATATGTTCCTGTACCAAGTGCTATGGCGGTTGATGAGTCTACAATTGTTAAAGTATTAGGTGATAGTACTTTGATATTATAAATTTTTTCATAATAGTTAGCATGTAAACCATCATTGCGCAATTGTTGACAAATAATTTTAACAGAAAGTGATAACGGTCTGGCTGTGGAAAATATAGCTGTATTACTTGCAGTATAAGTGCCAAGAATCGTATTTGTATTGGCGGCGACGGCAACTGTAAATTTTTCACGATAAATTGACCCGCCAGTATTACTAGCTTGATCTCGCCATATTTCAGGGTTTTCAGGATTACCAACCCAGCGACCCTGGCTAGCACCATTATTACGATATTTTAGAATGCCAGAAACACTATAAAGTAGTGCGCCAAAACTATTTGTAGCTCCTGGTTCAGCTGAGCTTCCAATCATATTTACATGACCACCAATACTTGAAAGACTTGAAGCGGCAGCAGAAGCAGTGAATGCTGTATCTCCTCCTAGTAAATTTAATTTACTTGAACCAGAATTCAAAGTATAAAGCTGAATATTATTAAATCTTCCTAAAGTTACTCTTCCAAATTTTCCTGATGCAGCTCCACCCTGGGCTACAACAATATCTCCAGAAAAATTAGTATTACTAGCATGTGTAAGATTAGTACCATAGATATTTGTATCCAAAGCAGTATCAGCAATGCCAGTTTTATCAGCACTGTCTATTTGTGGATTACTTATTCCATTGTATCTAAGGGTTTTGCTAAAGGTAACAGGATTACTATTACCAATATTACCAGAAATACTCATTACACGTTGACGTTTTTGACCTGACTCAGTAAATGGTTCTAAATCACCTGATACAGGAAGACCACCAGTTTGCCATTGCCCTGAATCAAAATAAATAATAGATTGATCAGCAATGCCAGCAATATTAATTGGATAGCCAACAATGCCGGTAACCTGTGGAAGCAATCCTGTACCGCCAAGATCTTGTGCTAATTTAACTAGCCCAGCGGCAAGCGTAGTAGCATTACTAGGAACAGAAGCTCCAATATAAGTATTCATTGCTGAAAGAGCACCGGCAACCGAAGTTTGTGGCACCCCATTAACAGTGACATTAGTAGTAATGTCAGTATCAGAATGAGCGGTATTGTTTGAAATGTGATTATTGAGGTCAGCGACCGAAGCAGCGTATTTAGCCATATTTTCCTTTAAATCAAAGAATGGGTGTGACCCAAAACTTCTACAACGATCCAGCCTTCACTAGCAGAGTAACGAAGCATATGATTATGACCCGCAGTAATTCCAGTAGTTTGCTGAGCCAATCCATTTTCATTTACTACAATAATATGGGTATGCGGTGGAATATCTCTACCAGATTCAATAGAAAGATTTGTTTTAACTGGCATGGTAGCAGTATTTCTAAAAGCCAAAACTTGATACAGTGGATCAGTCTTGCGAATTCTAACTACTCTCATTTTCTGAGCGCCTTGCTGACCATTAATTAATGTATTTCGAGTGACACCAAGAACTTCATATCTAAATTCTTCATTTCCAAATCGATCTATCTTAATCAATATATCATGATTCTTAATCACCGGGGCTGTAAGAGTCCAAGCTTCAGTTTCATAGGTACTTTCAAAACCATTCTCACTTAATTTCACAGCCTCTTCCGTAGGACCAAATCTAACTTTAATTTGACCGCTACTCTTACGAGGGTTGTAGTATTGATCATAACCCACCACGAAGCCAGTGCCATAACATTTGTTACATCGCTCCAGAGGACTCTCCCTCATCGGAGTAAAGCAAGCACAACGATATCCGGTCCATTGGCGCTTGAGTAAAACAACGTCCAATCCATCAATGTCAAGTAACTGCTCAAGGTTAGCATTGCTTGCCTGCTCAAGACTAAATCCACGGATTTTTGTTCCAATCCCTAGGTATCCATCGGCACAGTATCGCTCTCCCCCTATGTATGAGCCAACGCATAAACCGTTGAATAGCTCTACGGGGTTTGTACGATGGTAACCCACGCCATCATATGGTGGAAGTTGCTCTGCTATCGTTTCGGCTTGTTCTAGATCAGTAGTAAGAATATCTTTTGTATGTTGCTTGTATCCATCACCTTCAACATAGGCATAGTTATCATACTCAAAGGTACACTGGCAAAGATAAATATTATCAAATATATTGCTTTCGCCTTGAACTACTAAACTAACTTTAGTACTACGGTAGCCATAGCCATCATAACCATCAATGTTATGCAAGGTAACTGCTGTATCCTCTACCCCACGGTCATTGAGAGAATTTAAAACAAGATTATTGTTTAAAGAATCAATAGAAAAATACTCAATACGTTCTCTACCTAGTTGAATTACTCCGGTTTCTGGGAAACCAAAAGTATCGTCTAGTGGTATCAAAAGACTAGTAGCAGTAATATTGGATCTGAGAATAGAAGATGGGTAAGTTTTTAGTCCGTTAATAATTGGTAAACCAATATCTGTGACAGGAGAGTATTCTACTGGTCTAACACAGACATAGTAGATCTCTCTCGGACTAAGATCCACTATCTGGCACTCAGTAACATCATCGTCAACAAAATATACTGGACCATTATCTAAGCAATTATTGTAATCAGTACCAATATAGATATTGTATCCAATTTTATTATCTCGATTATTAGGATAAGCTCGATACCAAGAAACAGTAAAAGAATATCCATCACCATTAGAAGTAACAGTGTTTGTACCAGCTTCTGCAGGATGAAGATAATAAACCATATTAATATTGGATCTTATTCAGTGCCAGCTAGTAACTCTTTCTTCTTCTTATTTTTCTTGCTTTCTTTGTAATCATGATACTCAAGTAGACCATCAGTGTACTTCTCAGCTTCTTCTTCTCCAAATTCTTCTTTAAGAAATTCTACTTGATTCTGAAAGCCTTCAACCTCAAATTCATTATCTAAATAATGCTCATCGCCACATTCGGTTGCTTCATCACTAAAGCACTGTTGAATGAAGTGAGTTATTTCATGAGCTAAGTAACTGTAGTCTTTATAAAAGTCTTTATCTTCTAAAAGTTTAAATGATAAATAAATAATACCGCCTTCTGTTTTAGCAGAAGTATCAATATCACTAAATACAACAGGAATATGATCTACATAATCAATATCAAGATCATACTTGTCAAAAAGTTTTTTTAGAGTATCAGTAGATTTAATATAATCTTTAGCCTTATTAATTAAAGGAAGAAGATTCTTGTGTTTTAGTTCTTTTAAATTTAGATCAGCCATGGCTCCCTATAATACTCTCTTGTCTACTTCGTAGACAAGACATGATATTCTCGTTACACTCGAATATCATGGACTTGTTTTAGATTTCTTATTTCCTACTATATCTCTATATAAAAGCGCGCGTAACACACTGGTACAAGCTGTCAAGAACTATCTTAGTAAGGACCTCTGCCGCCTTTAAGATGGCGTAGTCGCTTGAACGCTGGATTCATCGAGCTAGTTAGACTAAACACTCCTAATCCAAGCGAAGCCGGTCTCATACTATTTTTGATAAGCTTCACAGTTTCAAAATATTGTGCGAGCGAACCAGAATACTGAGAGTTAAGTAGCTCGGAAACCGTTGGTGGGGTAAAAGTCAAGCCATTGTCACCAATTTGATATTCTCGTCCACGTTCAATTAAAGCTTGGCTGGCAAGAGCATACATAACGGCGCCCTCAACTAAAATCTCGCCAAATTGAGCAATGAATCCCTCATCATCAAACGTGAAGTAAGTGAAGAAAGGAATACTATTAAAGTAACTCAGTGCCATAGCTAGAAAAACTGTAAGGGTTTCAATGCTAAAAATGTCACAGCTAACCCACTGGGGATTTCCAAAAGAATCATTGATCTTTATTTTACCCGAACTATTCAAGCGAGCTTTCATCATTTTAATCATCTTGTTGATGTTTTTAATGGCTACCTGACTATAGTCAAAAGGATACTCATCACCGAGGTGGGCATAGCCGTCACTATTAACAGTTGGAATGTTCGTGCCAACAACTACGAACGGAAAAGCATTTTCTACCCTAAAGCCATCAACCATAGCAATCCATACGTCTTGGAACACACCGTACGGTCCATTGATAGGCACTGTAAACAAAAAGCTATAATTACCGAGACTCGCTCGGGTCACTCCTTGGCTCGTCGGTCCCAAAAGAATCGTACCATTTGGCTGTACGATCGTAATCGTAGGTGGTGAGCTCGGATCCACAAGGTTACCATCGCCGTCCTTAAAAGTCACGGTTAGATTGACTACATCCCTGACATCCAGGGTTTCTCCACGGCTTTTTTGCATTGCAGGCTCCAATAAGTTAAACTTTAGCTTAGTACAGATATACGATTATTATCATATAAATTTAGCGATGAAGACTAAAAAACTGGCAATTCAAGATAAGATACAAAACCTAGTTGAGGAGCTTCAAGAACACAAGAAGAATCCTTCTAAAAATCTTTTTCTCAAAGTAGACAAAGAGCTAAAATTAATTGAGAAAGAATTAAAAACCAGTTATGTCTATCTTTTAGATCCTGATCTGCTAGATGTAATGATTGGTAAAATTCATTATATGATGGAAAAGAATACAAAATTAGCTAGAAAATATATGTCTCAAAAATTCGACGGACGTTAAATGAAAAGTTTATGGATCACTAACTTCACTAACAAGGCAGTATCAATAAATGATTTGGGGATTAGATTACAGCCCAATCAATCTATTGATGTTTTTCGCTCACGCCATGTGACACAGGCAGCGATTGAAAAAAGCCAACTTGATGGCGATCTAAAAAAAACAAAACTATATGTTTCATCAGCACCAATAAATATTCAGCAGCCACAGTTATCAATATTCAAAAAAATTATCCCACGTGAAAGCGTTTCGGCTGTAAAAATCGAAATGAAAAAATTCGCTGAGTTAGAAGAGATTATGAGTTCACAAGGATTTGATAATCTCTCAGATGAAGAGAAGGCAAAATTAGAACAAGACTTAATGTCTAAAAAAGAAGAAGAGTTAATTGCCCAAATGCTTGGAAACGAAGAGGAAACAAAATGAAGAATGCTGCCATTGAATACCCAGATTTAACTTCAATCCTCAATAAATATAAAGAATTAGATAAAGAATGTGACATCTTACTATTTAAGATCCACAAAGCCAAATTACTCAAAGCGCTCAAGGAAAAAGATGTCGACGAATCTAGATGAAAAAGATATTGAAAAAATCTTAGCTGTGAACGCTAAGTCTGTCGAAATTCAGAACCACGTCGCTGGTCAGTTCGAAGACATCAAAAAAAATGGAACAGAGATTGTCGCTTCAACCAAAAAGACTGAAGAGAAAATCTCTGTTATTGAAAAGAAAATTGAAGATATCAGTAGAGAAATATTTCAACTTAAAGTTTTGTTTGCTACCGGTATGTTAAGCTTATTGATTCAAATTATTCAAATTTTCATCAAGAAATAATCAATAAATTATAGCACTTTAACAAGGATTGCCTTTGGCAATCCTTTGTTGTTTGTACCAAGTTCAAACTCTACATTTTGAGCTTTATACAATACTTTATATCCATTCATATTGATGTCGCTCCAATGAATGAATAGATCTTCTTGTGTCACGCCATCTTTTGACCACGCAATAAAACCATAACCCTTCGTGGCGTTAAAGAAAATAACTTGTCCGTTTTCTTTCTTATTATTCATGAGTAAATATCTTTTTATAGACTGAATGAAGTACCAACTATACGAATACGTATTACTCGATAATCTCTACTTCTTTTCTTCCAAATAAAAGCTCGGTAATTTCCGCAGCGGCAAGAGTGCATAAATCATCTCGCTCTTTTTGATTATAACATTTGGAAATTAACGTATCATATTTTTTCATTAGCTCTACATATTGAAAAAGACATTCTGGTCCTTCTTTTTTAGCAAATTGATAGAGTTTTTTGCGAGTTTCCGCCTCGCCGGCGATACGAAAATTTTCAGATTCTGATTCTAGACTTATTGCCATAGTTTCCTTAAATACTAAATTTGTTATTCTCTACTACATACGTTGGAACTTCTATATCAAGGTTTCTGACCCCATCAAGCTCGTACACCAGGATTCGATTATTAGGTTGCACGGTAGCTGACATGACGCCAAGAATGGTTAGCTTACCAGTGTGGACCATGGTGTGATGGTTAGGGCACAGAATAGCTAGGTTCTGGGATTTATTATTTGTTCCAACCTGAGTGCGCTCAATTATATGATGTAAATGTAATAACTCTTCATCATGCACAGAGCATCCAAAAATCTCACACTTATTTTTAATTAACTTCCGCGTCTTAGACATGTAATTAACATATATCGGCTAAAAATGACAAATCTGCATCGAAACATTATAAAAACTTTATGTTCCCCATGTGTATTCTGTGGTAATAAAGAACAAGAAAAAATACTAACATTAAATCTTTTAGCCCCCAAAGTTGAAATGGCTAGCATTCAATTATTTTCGGATATATTTGATGGCAATTCTTTGAGAATTCATCATTTAGATGATTATGACAACTTTGCTGTTATTAACAAAAAATATCTTATCAATTTTGATAAGAACAGTCTGTCACCTCTTACAGAGCCTAATAATATCCAAAAAATGGATGAAATATTAAAAATATGTGATTGTAATGGACCCTATAGAAAAGCTTCTTATATAATACCTAGCAGCGGCATCCTATCAGGTATAGATATTATCTCTGAAAATGAACTCATTAGTTTTTATACAAAAGACCAGACCTATAGCATATATAAAGTTTCATCAAGTGAAACAATAACCGCATATAGTTTTTCTGCCCCACGAGTGACTGTAAAGTCAAGTCTTGAAAATTTCATTGAAACCTTCAAGACTGACGCACATATAAAAAATTATCTTTTGATATAATCAAGCTTATTCGAAATAGCCTTCAAAAGTTATATAAAAATTAATTGCCTGAGTTGCAACGCTCGTATTAACAATAAATCTCATAATTGTTTGAATAAATTCTCCTGGCTGGACTACAATTGGTGTAGTAAGCGAATAACTAATATCAGGACTTGCCGGCTGACCAATGGCAGCAGCGTTACCAAGAGATTGCACGCCAATAGGTATTCTTCTTGGTGATTTGCTTGCTACACCTTCAGCAGTAGCTAGTGAAACAGCAGTATGACCATAAGCCAAAGCTAATGCCCAAGTAGTCAAACCGGCGCCGTTAGCAGCAACAGTATTTGCAGAAGAAACTCTTACACCGGTAATATATAAACTTTTACCAGGAATAACAGCAGTTCCAACTGGAACCTGAAAAGATTGTACAATGAAATCGGTAGTGGCAGCCAAGCCTGTAATATTAGCAATGTAAATACCACCTAAACCCGAGCCTAAAGCTGCTGTAGTTGCTGTTGGTACCGCGGGAGTAGGGTTAGCACCGTTTGTCCAAACAGAGGTCTGACCATGAGTAGCAGCTCCAGTTTGAGTTTGAGTAGCAGATGCTCCAGATCCAGCCATTTGATGCGGAAACGGTTTCGTATAGTTGTTATCACCATACGTTACGTTTGTGTTACCACATTTAACTACCTGAGCAGCACCCGTAACGTTGGTATTATACGTTCTTACCATAATGGGTAAATTACAACTTGATACAGTGTTGCTTCCAGCAGTTGGTAAAGCTATTGTTGCAACCAAGTTATCATTAATCCAAAAATGAACAGTTGATGTTCCCAGGCTTACAATGAAGTTTGTAGTTGTATTAACTCCAACTAAAGTATTGAAATCTAATGTTGAAGATTGAAGTTCCACGGAGTTATTAATTACGACGCATCTAAATTCTCCAGCAGCATTAAATCTAAATATTGCACCATCAGTAGGTGCAGCCACGCCTGTTGCTAATGCTAATCCCCATTCTGAAACGTTATTTGTAACAGGCGGCTGAGAAAACTGCATAGTTGTTTCAAAATAAGTTTTTACAGCTCCATAAACAGGAAAACCTCTATAAGAAGATAATCTTGCTACAGCACCAGAAGCTGTTGAAAGACCAGCATTTAAATTTGCAAAACCAGTAGCAACAGTTGTTGTCATAGTGGTTAATACAGAGGTCCAGATATTTGAATTTAAAACTGTTCCAGGGAAAAACTCATTAAATACAAATGTATCTAATCCTACACGTTGTTTATAATCAGTGGAGCATTCTGGATCAATATTATATCTTACCCCAGTAATATTGCCAGGATCACTTATTGCGGTCATCGCAGCATATCCAGCAACCTCGCTATCCATTGGCGAATTTACTTTTAATTCATTTGCCGAGTTAACTTCTGCGATATTGCCGCTTACACTACCTTGAATTCTTATTCCAGACATTTTTTTATCCTTGATTTAAAATTTTATGACCAAGACCATCTTATTAAAAGTTTTCCACTTAAACGTAATTCAGTAATTGCTGTAATATCGGTAGCTGAAACGGTCACTGGGGCAACTAGG
>ERZ1292644.1600-Hain-H14-01um-R2-1600-length-11440-cov-4_pt1 | contig 11440 bp, 10 predicted proteins | sample MGYA00564402_ERZ1292644 | MGnify/ENA primary metagenome ERZ1292644 (study PRJEB36523, sample SAMEA6512644) | groundwater metagenome | collected 2019-01-09 | study: AquaDiva: Metagenomics assemblies of 32 groundwater samples | reverse complement strand
TATGACCGAATAGAAGCCATTAACAAACTCCATAAAATGGGCCATAGTATCATATATTTTACAGCACGTGGAATGGGTAGAACCAATAATGATGCAAAAGAAGCAAGTAGAAGATTTTTTGATTTTACTTTTGATCAGTTAGTTAGTTGGGGTTGCTTTTTTGATTCACTTCGATTGGGCAAACCAGCAGGTTCATACTATATCGATGATAAGGCTATGACTGATATAGATTTTTTTGAACACTTTATAAAGGAACATATAGATGGAAAATAAAATATTAAAACCAGAAGTTCATTTAAAGGGATGGGGAAAAGAACTATGGTGGTGTAATGGAGAGAAATATTGTGGTAAATCACTCTTTTTTACTAAAGGTAAAAAATGTTCTTTTCATTTTCACAAACTAAAATCGGAACATTTTGTTTTACATTCAGGTAAACTTATTGTTAGATTTGGATTAGAACCAGATTTAACCAAAGCAGAAACATTAGAAATGAGTCCTGGTGATGTTTTTTTTGTTCCACAAGGATTAATCCATCAAATGGAAGCAATTGAAGATAGTGAGTTACTAGAGTTTTCTACTCAACATTTCGAGGAAGACTCATACAGAATAATAAAGGGAGATTAAAATGAAAATGTCTAATCAAGCACAAGGTGCAATAATGTTGGCGCTACAAAAAAGTTTAATGGAGCAATCGGATATAGTTCCGGTTCTTAGTGGGTTCGACTTTAAAGAAGTTGATGGCGAGTTATTTGTTGAAAATCCGCCAACACTAGATTTAAGTCAATCACAAGAAGTTGACTATAGTTCGCTTGTCGTTGAAGAAGAATAATGCCTCTCTATTCTTATAGATGCTCACATTGCGAACTCGTTTTTGAAAAACTTCACGGTATGGCCGAAAAGTTAATCGATTGCGAGTTTTGCAATGAGAAAAAGTGTTTAGAAAGAATACCTGGGAAAATCAATATTTCTGCTACTACTTCCAATGCCGGAAAGATCGTTAAAGAGTTTATTGATTCTGCAAAAGAAGAACTTAAAAGAGATCGAAATAAACTTTCGAAACAGGAACATAAATGACTTGGTTGATAATCGCTCTTGCTATATCGGTTCCATTAAATATATTTTTTGGTTGGTATATCTATAATGCACTAAAGAAACTACAGTTTATGTCTAATGCGTTTGAAACATTAGATTTAAATCTAGAATCTTTCGATAAACATCTTAAACATTTATATGAACAAGAAATGTATTATGGCGATCAAACATTACAAAATCTGATAAAGCATTCACAACAGTTACTGACATCTTTTGATGAAGTACGAAAAGACTATGAAATATTTAATGGAGACATAGATGAAGATACCTACTTTGACGAAGAAGAACAAAACGACGCCACAGAAAAGAACAACTCAAGGGAAAATCTACTTCTCAAAAGATCATGAAAATGCGATTGTTCAATATGCAAATACCAAAGACTTAAAGATTCGACAACGACTTTATATCGATCTTATTGGCCCAGCATTCAATGAGATGGTCGATAAGATGGTATTCACTTATAAGTTTACAACTCTTCCAAATATAGATGATTTAAAAAACGAATGTAAGGTTTGGTTAACAACCATCCTCGACAAGTTCGACCCAGAAAAAGGCTCCAAAGCCTTTTCTTATTTTTCGGTTATTACAAAAAACTGGTTTATTCATAAAGTTAAGAAAAACGCTATTCAAAGTAAACGTGAAGTTTATATTAGTGAAATGGAAAACGATGGCGGTGAAAATGATGAAATGGTATTACATAATACCTACATTGAAGAAAGAACGGATCGTGAGTTTTGGAAAAGTCTTTGGTTAAGAATCGATCAGTGGGAAAAAGAAGATTTAAAAACAAATGAACGCAAAGTTTTAAATGCCATCAAGATTCTTCTAACAAATCCAGATCAGATTGAAATCTTCAATAAAAAAGCAATATATCTATATTGTAGAGAAATAACTGGTTTAAATACAAAACAAATAGCGAACAATCTTAATCGTTTACGTGAGAAATATCAAAACTTTAAACAAGATTGGAATGACGATCTTGAAGACGCATAAAACCCTTTATATCCCTATTTATTATTATGGCAAAGAAAAATCTTAAAAAACTACTCGAAGAAGCAATCAGTAATATCCGAGAAGATCGTAAAATAAGCGGCGTTTTATTAGAAGATGCTGCCGAATATATTGGCTCAAATCAAGAAAGACACCGCGAAGCCGGATTGGTTGCCGCAAAATATCTTGAAGTTCTTCAACGTTCAAACGAACAACTCGTTAAGATTGTGGCATTAATGAAAGATGATGATGAAGAAGGTTTTGGCGATTTAGATTCGCAAGACAAAAGTGATCTTTATGATGATCTAGAAAATCAAGGAAAGAAAACTGATGGGTAAACGTTTTTCCTTTGGAGAGTTAAATCCTAATATTTCTTCAAGAACAGGTCAAACGATTGATCCGCAACGCTTTTCTGCACAACATATTCAACAAAAACTCATTGAACAGTTTACGGAACCAAGTGGTTTTAAAACCATTCAAGGGCCACTAAGAGGAATAGTTCTTAGAATAGAGCCACCATCTTTTGTTGATTCAATGGGTGGGTATTTTGGTTTGGGTGGAACAGAACAAGAAAGACTTGTTAGAATAAAAGTTAGAATCCCAGAACTTCATCCGCTACCAGATCCAGATGTTTATGGACCAGAAGGTCCAGATGGAATCATTTCTTTATATCCTACCTTTGTTGCAATAGATACAACCATCGGCACACCAGGCGTTGGAGAAATAGTTTATGTTGATTACAAAGATAGAGAAAACCTAGAAGATCCAACATATTATGGACCAGTTTTCGTCAAACCTATTTTAGGCGCTATAAACGAAGTTAAATCAAGTGTTCAAACCAAGGCATCAAGTTTATTTGATTCTGGTATATCAGCGGCCGGATCATTATTTGGTAAAGCAGCCGATTCGTTAAGTAACTGGATGGCTCCTCCGACAAATACAAATGAAATGCCTACTGCAATAGTTCCAAATACAACAACCGAAACTCCAAAAGTTTCAAACACTCAAATATTTTCTACTCACCCAGTAGTTGGTTCAATAAGAAGTAAGTTCGGTTCAAGAACAAATCCAATCAATGGCAAATCAAATACAAATCATAATGGTGTTGATTATGGTTGCCCAACAGGAACACCGGTTGTTTCTATTGGTGAAGGCGTAGTTGAAAGTGTTTCATTTGATGATAGAAATGGCAACTATGTTGTTATTAGTGGAATAGGTATTCACGAAGGATATTCGTGGAGTTATGCACACTTAAGTAAAGTAACTGTTAAAAAAACTACAACAAATAGTAAGAAAGTAAAAGAGAAAACAAAAGTAAAGACTGGCGAAAAGATTGGCTTAAGCGGTGCAACCGGTCAAGTAACCGGACCTCATTTACATTTTGTTATAAGAAATACTCCTAAAGATGGAGCACGTGTTGCTGTCGATCCATTACCATTATTACCAACTAGAGCATCATAATGACGAAAAAAAGCGTTGATATAGATGGCTTAGATCAAAACTCTAAAGTGCAACTGGGCAAAACGCCTAGTAATATAACTAAGCACGCTAAAGGTATTGCTGGTGATGCATTTCTAGAACCGATACCAAACTATATTAAAGCGGATAACGAAGAAGTTATTCAAGGCGCTAATAATACTTGGATAGTTTTAGGTAGAGATAGACCATCAAGTAGAATCTCTGGTTATGGTGGAAAAGGTCACACTCAAGCAGCCTCGATTGACATAGTTGTTGGTCGTATGGCTTCTGCTCCACGTACAGGAGTTAATGTCGATCCTAACTTTGATATTGATGCAGCACGCATTCATATCAGTCAAAAGACGGATGTTGATAAAAACTTCAAACTTGCTAACGGTAAAATAGGTCCTGCTGATGCAAAGTCTGCAATCGCTCTCAAGGCTGATGGGATCCGTATCATCGCTCGTGAAGGCATTAAACTCGTTACAGGTGTAGATCCTAAGAACTCACAAGGTGGAACAGTTGATACTACCTTTGGTATTGATTTAATCGCCGGAAATATGTTTGACCCAAAGAATGATAAAGTCATACAAGTTTATACAACAGCAGATAGACAAAAAGAAGCGTTGAATATTTCTGGTATAGAACCGATTCCAAAAGGAATAAGTTTAACGTTTGCACTAGATCAGATTATAGATCATATTGATCGATTAAGTGGTATTGTAGGTGCTTATTTACAAAGTCAAATGAAACTAAATGCGGTTCTTGGAACACATTTTCATATTTCACCATTCTTTGGTATTCCAACAACACCATCTGAAACAGCAGCATCGCAAGCAATAACTACTAATATGGAACTTTTACAGGATTGTGTTATAGGACTTCAAAAATACAAAGCAAATCTTGTAAACTATAAAAATACTCACTTACGACCACACGGAAAGTATTATATCAATAGCAGATATCATCACTTAAACTAATATGAAACCTAATCGTCCTTTATACTTTACTCTACATATGAACCGCCTCAACAGTGATGTTGATAAAGTTTCTCACTTAATGGAAACACGCTACAAACGTGATATGGCTGTAGATGGTAAGGCATTACTAAGTCACAATATTGAGTTTGAAGGAAGACTATTAAGACAGTTTCGTACGTCTTTTCGTAAGCAAATCGAAACATTTGGTCCAAAAGAAGGTTCAAAAGATATTTTTGGTAATGAATATTTTGGATTTGAAAGATATGAGTTCATAGAAGTAACTGTTTCTTATGATTTTCAAACATTTAGTTCTATTCGTTTTCTAGGAACAAGACGCAAAAAACCAGCAAGATTTGCGATGTATAATATTCCAGTTAATGTGGATGCTACAACTTTAAATATTGTTTCTGACATTAGAAATGTTTCTGATTCAGTTGAAGACTTCTTTAGTAAGATATCAACTTTATTGAGTTGTAGACCAGGTTCGTTCGAAGAAGATACTCAAATAGTTGAAGATATTGGTTCAATAACATCCGGAGCCTTGGATTCCGATGTTATTTCTAGTATTGGTTGGCATCAGTTTATAACTGATTACTTTCTTCCCCGCGCAGTTGTTGTTCCAAAATCTCTACTTTCTAAAGAAGATTTAGAAGCCATTGATCAAAAATACAATGGAAAACTTTTCAAATCTGGTGAAGAACTAGATAACGAGTTTATGGATTTCTTAGGTCTAAAATCAGAAATGACGCGCATTGCAAATAGCAACTTTGAAGTTAATAACTCTGGTAAATCAGCCTTCTTTACAGATTTAGATAAACAAATCGATACGCTTGGTGGTTTATATGCACATGTTTTCGATAAGTTTACATTAGGATGTTTGATTCAGGAAGCATTAGAATGTGTGCGCCCACCTTTAGCCTGTAAAGATATTTTAAGAGAACTTTCTGTTGAAGTTCTCCAACAACGAATCGCGTTAGCATTTCCACGATTACCAAAAGTTGTTGAACAAATAAACAAAATAATAGAATCTGAAAAGAAAAAAGAAGCAGAACAACTTAAAAAACAACAAGAAGCAGAAAAACGTGGTGGAAAACTTGCTTCGATAACAACAGCGGATGGCAAAGATGCTGGTGTTTTGTCATTAACGGATAAAGTTCTAGATTCTATTGAAACGGTTATTGATATTGAAGCAATCTGTGATTTAAGAATACCTTTTCAGATTCCAAAAATCGAACTACCAAACTTTCCAACCATTGATTTGATGTTTGATATTAATGTTCAACTCGACACTGCAATCTTAGAAGCCTTAGCAAGAGCATTGTTGGAACTTATTCTTGGTATTTTGCGAGACCTTTTAGATTGTCGCAAACTTGATAACTTTATTGCCGGTCTTCTTAATGGTGAAATCGCAGATGATTCTGGTGCTTATGGAGATTTGGCCAAGTTATTTACAGATCCGCAATCACTTGGAAATGATAGTAATATTGCTGATGCATTTGGTGGACGATGGGACAACTTCGTTGATCAAACATCTCCACTATTAGAAGATATTGTAAAGTTCAACTCAACTCAGGCTATTGGAGTTGCTGAACAGACATTGACCATAAGTCAAATAACAGAAGGAACGGCGGGAGTTGGTGGTTTAAAAGAAGTTCTTAAGTCTGGTAACTTTAATGAACTTAATGGGCAAATGGAAATAACCAGAAATGAAACTGGCGCAAAGTTAGATATTACAAAACTTATTTCGTTTACAGGACCAGGTTCAGATGAAGCAAATGCATTTATATCTGAAATAGGTGCGTGGCAACTATCAGATGATGGCAACTCATTTACATTAAGCAGAATATCTGATGATAGAGTTACAATCATCGCTACAATGGCAAGTCAAAAAGCCAAACTAGGAAATGCTGCTATCGATAAAGTAAACTCTGGAACACTAGCCAATGATGTTGGAGAAAATAGTGGTATTGATGCAGTTGATAATACAGCAACTCAATCGCTAGAAGATACACAAGTTGTACGTGAAGAAAGAATGACTGGAGAAGAGTTATTTGCTGAAATAGGCAGATTATTCGATACGGTTATTTCTATATTATCTCCAACCGAAACTATCAACTTGTTAGCCGGCAAGGCTTCGACCGAAACTTTAAATACTGTTTTAGCGATTGCGAAAATCAAACATAAACGTTTAATGTTATTTGTTGGAACAGTACAAAAACTTGCTATGTTATTTGAAATGTTCGGTCGTGCCGCTGGCCTTGATACATTACGTGATAAACTATTGTTGATTACGGCATCACCAGACGCCAATAAAAAACTTGTTCCAGTTAAACCATGTCCTCCTTTTGAAAACGTCTTTGATTTCCGAAAAGAACTTTTGGCTAGAACCCTACCAGATGATGAAGTTATCCAGATTATGGATACTCTTATCAATAGTGGGAAAAATCGTTTTAACGAGATTCAAGATGGCTTAGTTAAAATCAGAAACGGTTTGTCGCCAATGGAAGTATTGGAGCCCTTGTTGTGTGGTGGCGGTAAAGGTCCAAATGGTAAAAGAAATCCTATTGTTGAAAATACACTAAACTCAACTATTGGCTTAATGTTCGATCCATCAAAAATGATGTTTGACAGAGAAATCTTAAAATACCCAGAAGCCATTTCCACAACAAAAGAAAAGCAAACCGAAATCCCAAGAAAAGCGGCAATGGATAATAACTTACCAATCTTTAACCCTGGTGCTACCGATGGAAATGTATTTGGAAGTTTGCAATCTCTATTAGGTCTTGGTGAAGATGAAGAAGCAGAAGATAAAAAAAGCGACAGAATAAATCCAGAGTTTAAAAGAATGGTGGATAGCGGATTTGTTCCTACAAAGAAAACTGGTGATGGAAAAACTGATTTCGAACCAGATGGAGATGCCGATAAAGATTATATTGAAGGTGAAGAACCTGTATATAAAAAAGAAACATTTAAGAAAGTTGCAGCAGCATTCAAAGACGGAATAACATTTGAAAACGATGATATTTCCTTAGATTTGAATAAGAAGTTCAAACTTACATTGCGAGGCTCTTTAGATTCGCAATCGCCAGTTATGTCATTTACTCCATTTAAGATTGCAACACCAGAATGGATTATCGAATATGTAGAAAAAAATAGAACATTATTTAATATAAGAACTTCTGGTCAGATTAACTCATCAATATACGGAATGGTTCCATTTTCTGAAAACTATAAAATAGAAAATGATGATGTTGCTATTGAAGATGGATTAAGGGCTCGTATTCTTGAGTTGTCAGAAGATGGTTCAAAGGTTCCGTCACGTCAATATATTTTCAAGAAAATCTTTTCCGATAAGGTTCTTCCAAACTTAACAAGCAAAACTCAAGAAACAAAAGAACAGTTTCACGAGATGTTTGAAGAAAAATATGAAAGTTTTATTAAGGCAACAATAAAACAGGTTGGCAATGGTTTTAAAAGAAATAGATTGCTCAAAAAGGTTCCAAACAATAGTTTAACAAGTCTAGCACCAGAAGGTGTTTCGCTTGGTTCTTCAAATGCGGATGATTTGATTGCTCTAAATCTTATCAACTTTTCGCCAATACCTACGGCAAAACAACGTGCTTGTGGAACCGATCCGCATTTATTAGATTTTGAATCAATAAAACGATTAGTAAAAAATCGTTTCGATAAAGAATGCGAAGAACAAAATAGTGATGGGGAACGAATAGATGGGCTTAGTCCTCGTCGTGGTCCAATCAATGCTGCTGGTTTTGTTGGTGTGGTTATGGCTATCGTTCGTTTATATTCGATTGAATATATTCTTCGTGCACTATTCGTATTAGATGAGTTTAAGTTTACAAGAGATTTCTTGGAAGATGATTTGTTAATCGATTATATTACATTTAGAATGCAATCTGATATTAAACGTCTTGGCTACTATGATGATTTTGAACGAGAAGCAAAAATAACATATGAAAAACTAGTCGAAGATAAAGTTGTAGAACCATATTCGATACAAGGTGAGTCAATCGCATCTGTGAACTCACCAGAACAACAAATAAGTTCGGGAGAAACAATAGTATCATTTGAAATCAAATCCTTAGTTAAAAATCAAATGATTTCTGCAATGAAACGTATTTCGGATATTATTGGTATTGATAAAACAAAAGAATCGAATCTTAAGTCTGTCTTTTTTGAAGGCTTAGATACTTTTGATGCATTCTCTGATTTCGGCGAACCAACCGATGAACTCCCTTATACGTCTGCGAATAGTAGATTTTTAAGTGAAAGTATTCCAAGTAGTGGAAAGTTTATTCTCGAACGTTATTTAAAAGTTAAAACACCACAACATTTAGTAGTGAATAATATTGGTATCGAAAGAACCATTCTTAAACTCGAACAAGATAAAAGTCATTGTTTGACAGATGTTGTAAACTTTAAAAACTGGGAAGAGTTTGTTGCGGGCATCGTAAGTAAAAATAGTTTGATTAATATCAAAAATAAAAAAATCTTTGATATTAACGATAAAAATAACTCGTTATTTGAACAACCGTGGAAAATAGGATTGAGACTTGTTTATATACCACCAGAGTTTGGTGGAAAAGTCAGTCGCGCTGGTTTAACAACAAATAAAAATAAGTTTAAGTTAACATCAGAAGATGGTTCTGCAAGTTTTTCTAAACTTGTTGATGCAACCATTTTTGATAAAAAATCATATTATGTTTATGATAAACAACCTCCTGAACCAGCATTCTTAAGTGATGATGTGGAATATTTTAAGCAATATAACCCTATTCCCATTATTGAAAAAGAAATAGAAATAACAGATTTTATAAAACTAGGCGATGCAAACAAACCAGAAATCTTTGAAAAGATTTTTAATAGTAAATATGAAAAAATATTAAAAGCGCAAATGATTGCCGAAACACAACTAGATGTTTTGATTGATTACTGTTTATTTTCAAAAAAGATGCTTAGTCTTTTTATGATTCATAGTACGATGGTTCTAAATGGAGAACAAATGAAGTTTTTGTTTGAAGGAACAAAACAAGAACTCAAGAAACTCTTTTATAGTCTTCAAAATCTTGGTGATTATACGGTTCAAACTGATTTTGAAAAAAATGGTGGTAATGCTGGAGAGTTTCAAAGAAAGTTTAATCGTATAGGCGATCCTGCTGGTCCAAGTGGTGCAGATGCATTTTACTTCTGGAGTACAACTCCAATCCAAATCTTACGTGCATTGGCCGTTATGACTGATCCAAATATATTTTGGGCAGATAAGATTGTTGGAGCAGCAGGAAGTGGATTTCTTGCACCAAAACTAGTTAGAGCCGGCTCAACAGTTAGACTTGACGGAACAAGTCAAATGTTAACAACTACGCCAGGTATTGTTCTAGATAATGAGTTTAAAGTCTTACAAACTGGAGAAGTCGTTAAACTAAGTAACAAAAAAGATGGAATAGGAAAGCCGATCATTGAATATACAACAGTAGCATTAATCGATTCGATCAATGATGGGATTGTTGTTCTTAAAACAGAAACACTACCAGATGGCTCAAGTGGTCCTGCATTGCGTAGTGGTGATGGATTTACTGGTGTCCTTTGGGATAAAGGAACAAACGGTCCCGGTCCTGGTATTAATCTTGATAACTTTAACGATTTATTTGATAAGAAGTCAAGTGGACCAGTTTATCCTGGTGAAAAAATAAATCTTCCATATGGACTGGCTTCTCTTGCACTTACTCCGATGCAAATATTTTCAACAATATTGGGTCCTTTATGTATGACAATGTATAATCCGTTTTTACCTCTTGGAACAGAGTTTTTGAAGTTTGAACCGTTGATATATCAACTTCCACACTTTCAGATTGCTTCTGCCGAAACAAGCGCTGCAACCGATTTGAAAGAAGTTGGTATTGATCTAAAAGGTGCTGAAGGTATAGTTTGTGATGAAAAAGAAGACGAGTGATATTTATAGTTGAGGATATTAAATGAACGGATTTTCTGTCAAACTTCCATTGAGTATTTCGCCAGATGGAGGTTTCACCTCAAATAAAACTATTCCACAAACTGTAAAACAAAATCTTAAAAATCTGTTTTTAACTAATCCTGGTGAACGAATAATGGATCCCGCATTTGGAATAGGATTAAAGAGGTTTTTGTTTGAACAAAATGAAAACCACATGCATACTATTCTAAAAAAGAAGATTTCTGAACAAGTCGGAAAATATATGCCATTTATTTCTATAGAAGATATGTTGATTGAAACTGATGAAAATGCATTGTTTCTAACATTTAAATATATAATAACGCCATTGGCACAGTCTGATCAAATAGACTTGAGTGTAAAGATTTAACAAACTATTTATTTCGAGGTTCCTATAAGTAAATGCCACGTAAAAATATCAGTATAAACTATTCCGCTCGTGACTTTGCTTCGATTAAAGAGGCTTTAGTCCAACACGCTAAAAGATACTACGCAGACTCATTTAAAGATTTCAATGAGGCTGGTTTTGGTTCTTTAATGTTAGATACTGTTGCTTACGTAGGAGATGAACTTTCTTTCTATTTGGATTACCAAGCAAATGAAAGTTTCATGGACACAGCACAAGAGTTCAAAAATGTTGTAAAACACGCCAAACAACTTGGATATAAGTTTGATAAAACTCCTTCATCGCACGGCATCGGTACTTTTTTCATACTTGTCCCAGCAAATATTATCGGATTAGGCCCAGATAGAAGATATATTCCGGTCCTTAAAAAGGGTAGTATATTTTCTACAACGAATGGCAATCAGTTTATTCTAAATGAAAATGTTCGTTTTGATGGAACGGATAATGAAATAGTTATTGCTCGTGTTGATGAGGTTACTGGTTTGCCAACACAGTACGCCATTAGAAGTTTTGGAAGAGTTATTTCT
>ERZ1292644.1599-Hain-H14-01um-R2-1599-length-11445-cov-7_pt1 | contig 11445 bp, 9 predicted proteins | sample MGYA00564402_ERZ1292644 | MGnify/ENA primary metagenome ERZ1292644 (study PRJEB36523, sample SAMEA6512644) | groundwater metagenome | collected 2019-01-09 | study: AquaDiva: Metagenomics assemblies of 32 groundwater samples | reverse complement strand
TGCACCCTCAAAGATGAAGTCCCAGTATAAGTGAACTGGTGCGCCCGGTCATAGAACCCCCCCAAACGAGTGGTGCGCTTGGGAGAGACCGACATATCAATGTTCTTCGCATAGATGAAGTTGGAAGTGTCGTTATCCGAAACTCCCACGGCAAGGTTTCCCACGGTGTTGTCCCCGATGATCGAAACCCCATTCTCGACCTTCATCCGATGAGTGCCAAAGTTCTGTCTCGCGGTCTGCAAGGTCACGGTAAAGCTCGAAGCATTGTCCTGAAAGAAGTTGCTCGATACGCTGTGTATCTGCCCGCTGGAAGTGTCTTGTAGGTAAGTCACCCCATCCCGATAAGCCGCTGACACACAGTTAAACCTCCCCCCGGCTTGAGAAGCCCATTCCGCCCATAGGCCGGTCTCTAACCCATAGACAAAGCTTCTATCGGCAAGTTGAAGATTGAGACAGTAGATCAACTGCCCTGCTACCGGAGCCATCCACGCTGTACAGGAGGAAATCGACAACCCTTCCCCAGTGAGGAAGCGGTTTATCACCGGAGAAGAGATTTCGCTCATCTTCAAGGAACCGATTCGGTAAACAGACCGTCCAGCCTCCGCGTTCTCTCCCACGAAACATCCAGTTTCCCCGAACCAGGCCAGAGCTTCCTTGGAAGCAAGGCCCACATAGATCGTGTTCTGGTCGATTCTGAGTAATGGAGAACCCGTGGGATTCCCATTGTTGAAGTAGAACTCGCTACGGTTTTTCGTCAGAGCTACTATCTGGTCTTTCTGACTGTAGATTGCTTCCAAGTCGCCGCCGTGGGTGTCAGCAGTGAGAAAAGCCGTAGCTGACCAGCTTGAGACCGAGTTAAGCCTTGAGTTCCAAATGCGTCCAGTCGATACTCCCATGAAAAGATACCCATCCATCATCACCAGCGGACCCAAGCTTGAAACCGGGTAGTCCACACTGGAAGTGGCATTGACACGGGTGACGATGTTGCTGCTGGTAATGTTGTAATTATCACTGCCATCGCACATCACCAACTGCCTATTTCCAGTGTCTACATGGGTCTCGGCAAACCAGGCTCTACCAGAAGAGGTATTCAACGCCGTCGAAGTCCCACCATTTAACAGGACGTTTCTAAATACCGAATGAGTAGACCCCATCCAGGAGTAGATGCCTCTCCCAGTGGAAGTCCCGGAAGGGGTTGAGAAACTGCTTATTCCGTAACGCTTGTTACAGTAGACGACATGCTCTTTCAGGATATCGTTTGGGATTCTCTCAAAGAGCACATTGACGTATCTCTGGTCACCGGTACCCAGACCTCTTTGCTGGGGAACCCCGACAAAGGGATAAACTTTATCTAGGCGCTCTGCCACATTCGCTCTTCACGGTAACAGGTCTTTGGGAAGTCATAGTCCACGATATCCTTCAAGGACAACCCGAAGAGCTTGAATTTCTCCCGCCAGTACTGGGAATCCTTGAGTCGTGAATGAATTTGAACCATCAAGGACTCATCTATCTCACCCAGTACTTTCCATTGGAGATAGGCATAGAAGTAGAGGATCAGGGCATTGTCCGGCGCGGTCTTTTCTGAAACATACTTCAACCAGGTCAGTTGTTGCTGGAGTTTTATCTGCCTGGTCTCAAGGAAAAGCCGTTCAAAATTCAACCTCACATTCATGGTGAACCAGATGTCATCCAGTTCACGGGTCTTGGGTACGCGGGTCAAGTCTGAAAAATCAACCACCCCTTCTCCACCCTTCTTCTCCCCGTAGTGGGATTGCTGGATTTTTCCCTGTTCCACGGCCCTCTGTCTCGAATACGGCCCCAACTGATAGGGAGCATTGTCATCTTTCAGTTTTCCTTCCTCACCCAGAAGGCCCTGATCGACCATCGCATCGTAGATCGGGGTGTTCTTCCACGGCTGAAGTATTGCAATGTTGTGCCAGTCGAGATTCATCTCCTCACACAAGTTAATCGTATCCATCATCTGTCCCAAAGTCTCATTTGGAAAGCCGATGATGAGTAAAGCTCTGACGTTGATCTGGGGATAGTTCTTGAGAACTTCAGCGGCACGTCTAAAAATCCTCGGAGTGCCCGGTTTCTTGATCGATCTCAATATTTCAGCATTACCAGACTCAATACCCAGGGCAAGGCCGATACAACCAGAAGCAGCAGCAGCAGCCACCACCTCGTTCTTGAGAGAAGCGGCGATGACTCCATTGGTCGCATCCCAGGTCATGTTGAGGTTCTTTTTAACCATGCCATCGAAGAGGGCTATGGCCCGTTCTTCTCGCATGAGGAGGTCATCATCCAGCCAGATGATGTGCCCCACTCCTCTATCTTTGAGGATTTGAAGCTCCTCCAGCACTGACTCAAGAGAGCGTTGTCTGACGCCTTCTCCGTTAAAGGATCGGACGTTGCAAAACGAACAATGCGCTCGACATCCGCGATTGGATAAGGCCGTAGCGATCCGCGTATCCTGGTAACGAAAGCCATACCAGCTCCCTAGAGTTCCATAGAGACTGTGATTCTCGACATCCATCATCTCAAAAGGCGGAATGACATCAAGTTCCTCAGACCGGGGAATCAGCTTATCCGTGTATCTCAGACCCTCTTGCGTGACAACCTGGACCAGAGGCTCCGTGCTTTTTCCTTCAATGACTTCCAGAAAGCGGATAAACGCCTTCTCGGATTCGTTAAGAAACGCATAGTCGGCTCCTGTATCTTTGAGAATCTGGTCTACATCATGAGTGACGTGTACTCCCCCGATACACAGCGGAACCTGTGTCAGTTCCTTGATGAGTTTACACACCGCCACCAGGGACTTCCCGGTGACGCTAAATAGACAAGTCACTCCTATGACTTCGGGCTGGAACGCCTCGATCTCGGCTTCCAGCAGCACTTCCCACACCAGGTCGTAGTCAATCGGCACCGGAGAGGCTGCGACGACTTTCAGGATTTCATGGTTTAAGTTGAGTATCCTCGGCTCATGCTGATGGTTCAGAAGATGTCGCGCCAGCACTCCCAGTCCGTAAGCTGGATAGTTGTTGGCTCGGCCTCTCTTCGCGGTGTCCCAGTCGAAAAGGGAAGAATCAACATCAGGAGGGTTAATCAGAAGGATTCTCAAGCTGCCCTCAGGGTCATCGACTTCTGGGCGATTTTCAGGTGTTCTGGTTTGACATCCTTCACATCGAAAGCTTTACAGACGTTTCTCACCCGGTAACGATCGGTCACGATCAAGGTATCGCCCTCGAAGCGGCAGATGGAGGGATAATGGGAAAGAATTTCCCGCTCACGCTCGAAACCCTCAAGTACTACCCGCTGATGGCTCAACAAGGAGAAGATCACCTCCCTTCGTCTTAAATCTTCAGGAGTCATCCGGTAGCCCCTGAGTATCGGAAACTCGCCACGGTCAATCGCGGCGTAGTACTCCTTCAAGTCATAGTGGGCCTGGCAGTAGACCTCTCCAAAAACTCCGGTGGAAGTGGGTCCGAGACCGATCATCTCTCGTGAACCGGCGGAGAACCCGTTAAACGTCCTCACATGCCTTTTTGCCAGAGAGTCGGTCGGGAGACAGAAATGATCGAGCCCAATCCATTCATAGCCCGAGCCGGTCAGAGTCTCCGCGATGTTTCTGAACATCAGCGGCAGCTCATCAGGTGACGGAAGATCAGTGACGTTGATGAGTTTCATGTGCCTGCGGACTTCAGGCGCATGGCAGTATTTCAACACCGTAATGCGTTCAGGACGCATCTCCAACGTACGGTTCACCGTGTCTTCTATCGTCTGATGAGTCTGGAATGGCAGACCATACAGAAGGTCGAAGTTAACGCTGAAGAGCTGTCTTTCTTCCAGAAGCTCCTCGATCATCTCTGGAGGTTGTACGCGGTTGATTGCTTCCTGAACTTTAAGATCGAAGTCCTGCACTCCGAAAGAGATTCTGTTTACTCCGTGGGAGGCGTAGTGTTTCAAGTCTTCACGATTTACAGTTCGGGGGTCGATTTCCATCGCTACTTCGGAGAGAGAATGAAGATTAACCAGCTCTTCCAATTTTTCACAGAGCTGGCTGAACTGCTTCTGATCGAGATGAGAAGGTGTTCCACCCCCAAAGTGAATGTCTCTTATGTCCGGATGGAATTCTTTGAGAAGGTCGATCTCTTTCAGCAGTTTATCGACGAAGAACTGAATCTTCTGCCGGTCATTCGAGATGATGATGTTGCAGATACAGTAGGAACAGAGCTTCTTGCAGAACGGAATATGCAGATACAAATGCAGCGGGCCAGTGAAACTGGACAGAGCTTCTACATATTGAGGGTGTTGAAAATCCTCCGTCCAGTGGTTGAGCGACGGATATGAGGTGAAATAATGCCCGTCATCCTTGAGGATGTTCATGGTCCAGTAAGAATGTTCGATGTTCCACCGCCCGCGACCGCGTAATCAAGCCGCATCACCGGGGCGGGAGCGTTAAGACCCTTGATCACGGCTTTAGCCCTGCGTGCCGCATCCATCAGGGCGGGAGAGACCTGAACCACGCCTAGGGCAGATCTTATGGCGTAGTTCAACTCTATTGCGTCCTGATAGCCGGGAGGGAGCTGGAGAGTCACCGAGACCGTGGAGAACGACTGTAGCGATTGCAGGGTATTGATGAAGACGGTAAGACCGCTAGCGGGTTCCGGCCAGAGTCTCACGGTAGCGGTCGAAGTAGCGGAATATCCAAAGTCGTAGAACAGATAAACCGGGTATGTCCCATCGGCGGTTTTATCTACAATCCTGCCGTACGCCTCCGCGTTCAGGAGCGTCAACCCGGAATCAAAGCCGTCGGTATTGCGGATGAAGCAAGGATCCACTATTTTGGTGGGGCGGGTCATGTTGAAATCCCCGCCCGAGCCGATGGTGTAACTGCCTTGAGAAGCCGTTAAAGCGAATGAAGTCTGAGAGAGCTGATAGATCATCATCCGTTCGTTCGACCAGGAATCCATCATCGAATTGATGCGGGAGAGGTGGTAGTCCTGCTCCGCAGTCGTCAAGGACGTGACCTGTATCGACTTCTCGCCCGTGAGAATGAGCGAATTGAGTATGACTGTACTAACACTAGGCATGGAATTGGTACTCCACGGGCAGGTTTATGATCTTCTCCGCATACTTCCTGCCCCATTTCGCCATCTCGTCTATTCCTTGACCTAAAGAGATCACCGGTTTCCAGCCCAGCCTCATGATTTTCTCGGAAGACAACCAGTAACACTGATCTTCATGAAGTCTTCCCGGTTTCACTTCGGCTATATCTTCCAGTCCCATCTCAAAAGCCTGGGCTACCAGATCAACAACCTTGTGTATTCCTATCGGGATTTCGGGACCGACGTTGAAGATTCCAGGTTGCGGGTTTCTCAGGAGAAGCTCGATGGCTGAACTCAAGTCTTCCGAGTGCATATAGGACTTCTGGGCCTGACCTTGGAGCGGCATCTTGATTCCAGAAATGGCTGACAGGACCGCCCTCGGGATCAATCGGTACAAAGCCTGACCGGGACAGTAACAGTTGGAGGGTCGAATGACGGTGATTCTGTCGTCTTTGAGAGTCATCAGGTGGAGGTCGGCTGCGGCTTTCGAGACAGCATACGGACTTGCGCATCTAATCGGAGCTGTCTCTCCAACAGGTCGATCGTTCGATCCGTAGACCTCTGAGGAGCCAATGTGGATGTAACGGCATCCCTTATCAAGTCTTTTCGCAATCTTAACGGGCAATAGAAGGTTGGTTGCATAGAACGCCTCCGGGTAGACCCAGCTTTGAGGTACTAAACCCGCATGAGCAGCGAAAGAGACAATAACTTCAGGATTGAAACCCTCGATGTCTTCCCAAGCCGAATCAAATTGGTCTACGAGGTGCCAGATACGGTAATCGTATTGGAATCCTAGAGAATAAGGCTCGGGCTTGACCGGGGAACGGCCTATGCCTAGAACGGTGTAGCCGAACTTCGAGAGATACATGACAAGGTTCTGCCCGAAGCACCCACCAGCGCCGAGGATACACACCCTCATTTGGCAGCCTCTTTCGCTTTGGCTTGTTCAGCGGCCTTGTCTTTAAGAAACTGATTGAAATTTCCGCTCCAGCCCTGTATCCCAAAGTGCGTAATCGTCGCATTGGGATAGATGAAAAGCTCCACTCCCATTTCTCTTAATCTATTTGAAAAACAGTAATCCTCTCCAATGAAATCCCTCACGCCCTTGAGGGCATCGAATTTAGGCTTGAGAGGCATTAGATCAACTCCTGAGCCATTGGCTTTCACCATCAACTCTTCGATCTCCTTCAGAAGAAGGATTTCCGGCTCCCGATTAAGTCCGGCGGTGAAGAACTCCACCTGCTCGGTCTGCAACTCCGGAATCGGGTGGGTATCGTGATATCTGTGGGTCGGGTAGTACTCCATGAACTTCTCCAGTACCGACCTCTTGATCCTCAGAAACCCCCCAGCAAGCTGATTCGCCTGGAGTAAAGCGCTACCATCGGGTAGCGGTTTCCCCATGTAGTGAGGATCTTTTTCGGGAGACTCAATGTGGGGTTTGGAAGTCCACATCTCCCACTTGTTCTTTACCGGGTAAGTACCGGCAATCACCGGCTCGGGACGAAATAAGATTCCCATGAAAGACTGCACATCCCACGCCATATCGGAGTCTATAAAGAACAGATCGGTAGCGTAGGGGTCGTTCAAAAAGTTCATGCACATCGAGTTCCGGGCGCGGTGAACGTAAGAATCTCCAGACAAGTCCATGAACTGCCAGTCAATGCCCATGAGGGTCAGGTGCCTAATGACTTCTGAGAATGAAGTGATGTAGGGAGAAAACCCCTTCATTTCGTAGAACGGAGTGGCGATGATGATCTTCGGCCTCGGTCTGTAATAAGGTTTTTGGGCCTCGTAATAGCGCCGGGGGAGTTTCTTTGCTTCGACCGGAGATAAAAGACTCTGGTTAGACCCGTGAATCCGGGTATGAGTAAGAGCTTCTTCGATGATCTTGAAGTTGTAGCGTGGGAGAAGCTTCAGATACATCTCGTAGTCCGAAATGACCCCGTGGATGGGGTCCCAGCCCCCGACCTCCCTCAAGGCTGAAGTGCGGTACAGACCTATACCAAAATAGACATTCCCGCGCCTGAAGACTTCCTGCCATTCCGCGACCGAGTGATTTTGGGCCTTGGCGATGGTTTTAAGCGGATGCTCTGCGGTAAATGGAGTTCCATCCTCGTTCAAAAAGTCGTTTTGGGAAGCAACGTATTCGAGGAACGGATCTTCTCTAAACGCCTTTCGACACTTTTCCAGAAAATCGGGGCTCATGGTGTCATCCGCCGAGTATGAGCAGAAGAATTCACCTTTTGCCTTACTCAGCATCTTATTGACAGTGACCATGTGCCCGCAGTTAGTTTCAGACCTTGAAAACGAGATTCTGGGGTCTGTAAACTGGGAGACGATGGAGGCTACGTCATCGTCTGACCCATCGTCGATAATCAGGACTTCAAAGTTTTGCTCGGTCTGGGCAAGCAGAGCATCCACACTCGACTTCAAGTACTTGGCGTGTTTATAGACCGGGATCGCTACGGTGATTAAACCGTCGGTCGCAGGAATCTGGAGCGGATGCCTGCTTCTAACGTAAGCGTATTCGGCATCAAGTTTTGCCGCATTAGCGGGGGTCTTGGTGCAAATCGTCTTGTGTCCCGGTACTTCGTTCATCCAGCGGAAGGGAAGAATGACTCCCTTGTGCTTCTCGAACAGTCTCACGAACCATTCGTGATCCGAGAAGGCGGTCAGCTTCTCATCGAAATAACCGATGGAATCGAACAAAGACCTGCGCCACAAGGCAGAAGCCCCGCCGATGGGAACGCCTTCCAGGTTGAGAAAGCACTTCAGCCAGTGTTCCCGTGAGCGGTTGTGGGCGCGTAACTCGTACATCTCCCACATCGGGACCGGCCCCATCGTTGAGTTCCCAGGGACTCCCCACAGGCAGCTCACATCCGGGTGCTGGTCGAGATAGGAGACCTGTTGCTCGAATTTCTCGGGGGAAATGAACTCGTCACAACCGAGAGCTTGTATATAGTCGCCCTTGGCTATCTTGTAGGCGTAGTTCGCCCCGTGGGGGATGCCTTTATTCTCCTCGAAACGATGGAAAATAAACCGGGGGTCGTTAAAAGCATCTACCACCGGCTTGATGGGGACGTTCGAGCCGTCATCCACTACAATGCATTCCCAGTCTGAAAAGGTCTGCTTGTGGATGGATTCCAGAGTTTGTTTCAGCAGCTCGGGCTGGTTTAAAACCGATACGCAAGCCGATACACGGGGCATCAAACCTCCAAAAAAGAACCCCCGGCTCCTACACCGGGGGGTAATTTACGCCCAGAGCCCGATCAGGCGTCCGGCGGTGTTTATGGTAGAGACCTGTAGGATAAACGATGACATCGCCGCCGCCGTCGCAAATCCAAAGGTCGAACCAGTCACCGCCCCGCTGGAAGCCCACGAAGTCACATAGGTTGAAGCCGCCCCGACCGCCGTGTATTGAACGACCGGAGTAACCCCGTACATCCCCAGTGAATCGCTCGTATTCCCGCCCCAGTGAGAACCGTCCGGTGAACCGTAGTCCAATCTTTCATAGGTTGGCATGAGAGTCCTTTAAGCCTGCACCAGACCGTAGAGCTTCAACGCCACGACTAATGAGGAAATGAGCGTCGAAGCATGGGTGGCGGTTGAGAGATTTGCGCCCACACTCTGGCACACCGCTGGGGTTGCTCCATAAAACCCGATAGGCTCGGTAGTCGCCCCACCCCACTGGGAACCGTCGGCAGAACCATAGCCGATTCTTTCATAGGTTGGCATAAGAGTCCCTTTATGTGCCGGAACCGATTATTCTGCAAGCGAGCTGCGGTCTGATCGCAGAAAATCCCCACAGAATATCGATCCGGGTCAGTTTCTCGTCGTTACGGATATCGGAGCCTTCCCACACTCTCAGGCTGATCCCATCGTAGCTCTTGTTGACACAACGAATGGCGTCATCCATCAAGGGTAGCGGTGCGGTGGCAAAGGTAAACGCATCCCGATGGTACATCAGCGGCGTCGGATAGGTCGAAGAGATCGAGCCGACGAAGTTAATCATCGAGGTGAGGATTAACGTGCCAGTGGTGGTCAAGTCAGTACCGTCCGAATTGCAGACGTTTTTGCGGGCTCCCGTCAGACGAATCGCAGGCTGGAAAGTAATGCTGGTAGTGCCTGCCGCAGTCACCACGAATTGCATGGCGTGAGAGTAGGCTGCTTTGGTTTCCGGATTGCAGGCGAACACCCGAACAGTCGAACCCGTGCCGCCACCGGTAACGGTAAACACCATCCCCGCCGTCGGAGCAACCGAGAAACCGCTCACTGTGAAGTCAACGTCTCCGTCAACGATGGTATAGGTGTCCAGCCAGCCGGTGACATCCGAGGTGTTCACATTGTTATAGACCCGCTCGTTCTCGTAGTAGTCCGCCATCGCGGTACGGGCCACCAGCCCTTCCCGGTACTGCTCCGAGATCGCGTTCGAGGGGTTGAAGTACGCTGCCACCCCGTTCACGACTTCACCCATCGTTATCGAATCCATCTGGATCGCCCTGCCGCTTTTGGGCGTCAACATCTGGTTTAATCTTGCCCGTGCCTGACCCGGATACAAGAGCGTGGTGATGGCGGAACCCGGAATACCCACCGTCTGCCAGGTGGCTTGAGTTGCGGCAGCCAAGGTGGAGGCTTCGATGCGGGAGACCAGTTGCGCCATCGCTGGTTCCAGATGAAGTTTCTGGAAGTTCACCAGGTCTTGCGCCATTTCCTGAGAGTTGTATCTCAGATCAACCCCCCACTGGGTACCGACGATCAGGTTGGTGGACTGTTGCACCCCGTCCTGGACATCCATGACCCGACCGGTACGGGTCGTGTACTGGGACGGAATCCTGATACGGATGGTATTTCCATAACCGGGCTTGAAGGAATCATCGAACTCCCGGTTGATAGTACCAATGAAGGCTGCCTTTTCGTGAAGCAACCTGAGTGCTTCGTTGCCTATCCAATCAACTGTTAAATTTACGTTGGGCATCGCTATGTCCTAAAAAGGGTTAGCGGCCTCGAAAAAGCTTGTTCCCTTTTCTCATGTACTCCTCGGGAGGTTGCGGTTTAAACGCATCATCGTCGGGTACCGACCCGGCCCCGGTGATGGGGGCAATCGGGGGGGGTGCTTTCGAGGGGGTTTTGGGTGCTTCCACCTTTTGCGTGAGCCTGAAGGAAATCTTGCCGATTTCGAGATACTGGGATTCCGGGTCGAGATTGAAGATTTTCTCCGCTTCTGGACGATGTTTCGCAAGGTAGTAGGCGACTTCTTCCCCGTTCTCCGAGCGCATGATCGCTCTAGCCCACGGAGTCGTCGGTTGAAGATTTCCCACCTGTTCCTCGAAATCATCGTGCTCGACATAGCCCCGTTCGACCTTGGCTGACCAGTCCTGCGCGAGTCTCAACTGTGCGCTCTTGGAGGCTTCGGTACGTTGTTTCTCGGTATGTTCCCTCAGGGCTTCACTTCTCGCCCATTTATCCACCGCAGTCTCGAATTCACCAATATCGGTAAAGTCGGTGACTTTCGGTTTAGAGGGAGAAACTACGGGGGCTTGCTTGGCTTTTAACTCGGAGAGTTCCCGTTCCAGTATTTCGGTTCTTGCCTGGGCTTCAGCTCGCGCACGGTGGGCGCGGTCAATTCGACGTTCAAAGCGTCTTTGGGACGCTTTCTCCGGGTCTTTGTCTTTCTCCGGCTCGACTTCCGGGGGTTCAGTCGAGGGGGTCGCTACTGCCTCAGTAGCAGGTTTTGCCTCTTTGGGAGGCTCGGCGGGCGCTACGGGTGTTTCTTTGATCTCTTTCGGTGTTGCTTCCGGATTGGTCAAGTCCTTGGGTAACACGAACCTTGGAACCTGACTTACATATTTATCCGGACTTACCGGTTCTGGCACTTAGAGTCTCCTCTCGGCCACCGCAACTGCCCGTTGCGTAAGGGTTAATCTCACGAGTCTATTCCAATTTCAGATCCATTTCAAACCGAGGCTGCCAAAGCCACCAACAACAGCAGGTCTTCCTCTTCAACTTTCTCCACTAATCTTCTCTGGATTTCCAGATCAATCAGTAATTCCCGTTCCAGGCTCAGGGCTTCAAAGTATCGGGTATGGTAGTCGATTTCTCTCAGTTTCAACTCGCGCTTTAATTGAAGAGCTTGCAGTCTCTTGGGAAGTTCCAGGTCTGCCAGTTGTTCCACGGCCAATATCTGAATGACTTCCGCGACTTCATAAGGAACGCGGTCCATCCAGATATGGCGGCGTCTTTGATAATCCTGCGGCCAGCCCCCGGAGGGAACAATAGCAGCAGATGGGGCTGGAGGGGGAGGAGTGACCTACCGTATTCCCCAGGAATCCCCCCAAGC